>Ga0160505_100476_pt1 | contig 23054 bp, 16 predicted proteins | sample DIDeMG_FD_108225 | JGI IMG/M metagenome (GOLD analysis project Ga0160505, IMG submission 108225) | Enriched chicken feces microbial communities from UW Madison campus, WI, USA - DID2874_E49_Stillage MG | ecosystem: Host-associated > Birds > Digestive system > Large intestine > Fecal ... | reverse complement strand
TTTTTTTTTTTTTTTTTTTTTTTTTTTTTTTTTTTTTTTTTTTTTTTTTTTTTTTTTTTTTTTTTTTTTTTTATGGCAACAGGTTAAACACCAACTCTAGAAAACCAGTCATGTCCCTAAAAAATATCATCAGTCTCCACTTATTCTGCTGCCTTAGATGTCTACCCGCCGACAGTTCACTGTGTGCTCATACCATTGTTGTCGCTGCATTAGTACAAGTTAATTATAGAACAGAGTACAATCCCCCTCCCTCAAGGATAGCTCTATGAACAAGTATAAATACAACTTCATTGTCTTCTAGTTTTTTCAATCTTTTCTATATCATATTTTCACAAGTCAAAAACTAGTTATTCGGCATACTACAAACATCATCTTTTGTGTAAACTGTCTAATACCATTTCTTGCAAACACTAAACACAACAACCACATTTCTCTAGAAGTGATATCACACACAACTACATATCTTTTACCGCTGAAACTCGTTGAAATATACACTTGATCTTGAAAAAACTTTCACCATGCAATTTTCTAAATCTCTTCTTTTCACCTCGTCTGTCCTTTCCGCTGGGCTTGCTGCTGCCCAGGACTGGGGCCGCTTTTCCGGCCAGGTTGCCACGATTGAGCATTTGATTGGTAACGACTACAGTCTTACCTCCGACCTCACCGTTGCACTTAACTCCTCCTGGGCCTTGGTTGACATTGTTGGCCGTCGCGAGGGTCAAATTGCCAACAAGTCAATCATTTTCAACACAGCTGACAATAAATACTACGCCAAGATTGCCTACACCAACACCGCCACGAGCCAAACTGATAACTCACTTTGTTTCCCCGCAGTTCCTATCCGTATCTCGCTTAACCAGGATAACGGTGATGGAGTCCAGCTGCGGTTGATTGATGGCTCGTTTGATATTGGCTGCATTGAGAAGTCTCGCGTGGAGGGTGCTGTAACCACCACTGAGAGCCCTGGCACTATTGGCACCTCATCCTTCTCTACTACCAAGCCCGTTGAGACCTCCACTTCCATCATTACCGAATCTGAACCTACTCCTTCTACTTTTTCGACCCTGACCTCCACTACTTCTGAGGAGCCCTCGTCTTCTTCTTCTACTATTTCTGAGGCTCCCCTGTCTACCGTGACTTTTGCTCCCTATCCTACTTCGGAAGTGACCGAGTCTGCTTCCGAGTCTGCATCTGTGACCAGCGCCGTTGCCATTGAGACTATCAGCAGCGGCAGCATCGAGCCTACTTCTACTTTCCTTTCTTCTGTCTTTGAGGTTCAGACCAGCTCTTTTGTTACTTTTACCACCACCGCCAGATCTGCCCCTGCCTCCTCTGCTTCCACTGTTACTCCCAAGGTTTCTGCCTCTGCTACTCATGGCAATGGCTCCTTCAACGGTGTTGATCAAAGCAACATGGCGGTTAAAATGGCTAGTATCGAATCTAGCCTTTATATGGGTGCCTTTGTGGCCCTTTTCCTGGCCGCCACCTTAGCCTAACCGCCCTAACTGTATATACTCCAGCCAAAAAGAACTAAGGCTGCTGGGTTAAAAAAATTTCAGTACTATAGGTTTGGCTTCTGGGGTCATAATATCGCCATGAGACTTCATTTGACTGAGGTCCTGGTTATTTCAATTTTTTTTTTTTTTTTATTAACTTTACTTTTTTTTGGGATTTTTTTTTTTTTTCTTTTCATTTATTTTTTCTTCGGATTTTTCTGATTTTTGTGATATTTATTTACGTATAACGGATTATTACTATTATTATTAATATTGGTACTATTTTTTTTTTTTTTTAACGGATGGGATATTTTTTTAACATATTTTTTTATATTTCAAGCAAAAGGATACTTTTTTATTTTATTTTTATCATTCTTTTTATAACGTATGGGTATGCTTTACCATTTAAACACCACTAACTTGGATCAGCCCAACTCACCTCACCTTCTCAAAACAAATGCATCTCACAAATCACTTAATATTTGGTTACAATTATCAGCCATATACACGTTTTAAGTAATTAGGCAAGTAAATCCCATACAATTAATTGTTTAAATAGATATCAAATACGCAAAAAAAGTAGCATTTCTAACCCTTTTTTTCTTCTTCTTTCCTTTTTGTTCCTTCTTCAACAAAACCCTTCGTTCCAAAAAAAGACCTCAATAGCGTCTTCCTTAGTTCTCAGCCTCCTTGGCAGCAGGAGCGGCAGGAGCAGCAGCAGGAGCAGCAGCAGCAACAGGAGCGGCAGGAGCAGCGGCAGCAGCAGCAGGCTTGGCCTCGGCCTCAGGCTCAGCAGCATTCACCTCGCTGCTCTCCTTGTATTTAGGAGCTCTGGGAGCAGGTGCCGCGTAGTATGACACAAACGAGAGACTCAGAGGACGTCCACCGTACTCGTAGTTGGTGAATCTGGCAATTGAGGTCTCGGCGTGGATGGGCTCAAAGAACTCAACAACACCGGTGCCGGCAGAGCGGCCGCTAGGCTCCAGCTTGATCTGGGCACGCTTGACAGGACCAACGGTTCTGAAAAGCTCAACAAGGTCGTTGTCAGTAGTGGCCCAAGGCAGGTTGGAAACAAAAATGGTTGCACTGGGCTCACCGTTGCCGGTGGCTCTGTCAGTGAATGGGTTGGGAGGGGGTCTGTTGAATCTGAATCTGGGAGCCTGGGGCTTGAAGCCACCTCTTCTGTTGTTGACTCTGCCAGCGTAGGGAGGGAAAGGACGGCTGTTGGAAAACTTGTCTTCACGAACCTCGAGAGGACGGCCCTCAAGCTCATAACCATCAAACTTCTCAATAGCAGCCTTGGCAGCGTCAGGCGATGAGAAAGCAACAGTACCGTGACCCTTGGATCTGCCTCTCTGATCTAAAATGACATCAGCTCTGGAAACCTCGCCGACCTCAGAGAAGAGGTCCTTAAGCTCGCGCCATTGCACAGAGTAAGGCAGGTTGTTGACAAAGAGCTGGGAACCCTCAGCAGCAGGCTGGGGCTTGGTCTGAGGACGGGTGTTATGGTTGAATTTGGGCTCAGTCTCGCGGTCCTCTCTGACAAAAACAGGTCTACCGTCAAGCTCAACGTTGTTGAGCTCCTCAATGGCTCTCTCAGCCTCTTCGCGGGTGGCGTACTCAACGATACCGCAGCCCTTGGAGCGACCGTTAGGAGTGGTCAGCACATCAGCAAAAACAACGTTACCAGCTAAAAATAGATCGTTAGCACCGCTTTGTAGAAAATAAATCATGAAAAACAGACTTGTCAAGCAAAATCAACATACCAGCCTTCATAAAGTCCTTCAATTGGCCCCATTTCGTCTGGTAAGAAAGGTTACCAACGTAAACACGGTTCTCTTGCGTCGAATTCGACGGGGTGGCAGCAGTTTCAACAGGAGCAGCACTCATTATGATTGTATTTTGTTCTCCGACCTAATTAATACCAACAACTGATATTTCTATAGTGAGCGAGAAAGACAATTAGCATAAACTTGGAGAAAAACATAGGCGTGGGGCCCTAGGCGGCGATCGCCTGAGTAGCTGCTGGAAGTATATAATCACCAGGGGAAATTGAAAGGTGTAGCTGAACAACCACCGCGCGTCAGAAAATACCCGACCTATCGACAGACTAGCGCTAACTGGCCGCACACCACCCACACGCACCCATACAAAAGCATTGTGATTCCAGGCACCAGAGCAAGGATATTGTGTCACACGTACCTCTTTTATTAACAACAGATAGTTATTATAGAAACATGTGAGAGAAAAGAGAAAGAGGAGTTGCAGACGGGAAAAACGAGAACAAAACCAGAAATTTGCCAGGGCTAGGGGTAGCGATATTTAGATATTGGGTGGTGGTGCTGACAAAAGTGATAAAAACGGGTGGTAGAGTAGGCAGGGTAATAATATTTACAACTTGTAACCTTTATATATATATATATGTACAGAGATTTCTACAGAACAACAACAGGTTCATCAATGGATGTCAGAAAACGGGGAAAGAAAATGTATCATAAAGTTATTATGGGCTGTCATAGAAGCGGCCAGCTCTAAGCACGGGAACCCAAACCATAGCGTTTGATAACTCCCTCAACATCACCAAAAGTCTCCCGGCGACCCTCAATCACGATCGTGGGGCGGCCATTGCCTCGGCCAGGGTTGTTTGCGTTGCCAGTGAGCACACGCTTGGCCACACGTTGAATATCCTCGACAGTGAGTCTATCAATCTTTTCGCACATCTCCTGCACGGGGATCTTGTGACCCTGAACCTGGATCTGGCGGCCCATGTCCTCAAGTTGCACCATCTTGCTCTCCAGATTCATCAACAGGGAGCTGCGCAGCTGGTTCTTGGCCCGCTGAACCTCAGTGTTTGTCAGCGCACCTTGACCCTTGGTAAAAGTGAAAGCAAACTGGCGACACAGGACCTCTGCAAGATAAGGTGCTGCATTGGGGATACAGCTTGCCGAAATACCAAACAGACCGCTATCAGTGTAAGAGTGGTTGTACGCGAGACAGCTCTCAATGTAGCCAAACTGATTAAGAACATGGGTGTAGAGACGCGAATACATGCCCTTACCGGGGCCACCAGCAGAGAAAGAACCACCACCGCCTAAAAGAATTTGGAGAGTCGCAAGCGCGTAAATATCCGGATCGCTAGTCGATAAGCCCTCGAATGCAATGTGAAGATGAACAAACTGCGGTAGGTTGCCAATGGGAGGAAGCGACGGTCGCGAGAACTCACCACCAGTGTACTGAGAAAACTCGGAGAACATGTTGAGCTGCTTTTCAACAGGGGTGGCTGGAATATCACCCAGGTACTTGTTAGCAAGGTCAACGGCGCGCTCCTCGTTGACGCCGACAAAACCGACAACAAGCTTCTCGGGCTTGTAGAATTTTTCTCTATAGTCTCTCACGTGCTGATCTGTGATTTCTTCAATACGCTCAAGCGGACATAAAAGCGGGTTCCCGAGAGTGCCGTTGTAGGCAGTCATATGTAGCAGCTCGGGGAGAATCAAGTCGGGCTTTTGCGAAATCTCGTTAACCTCATACTGTGCGGTGGCCAGCTGGTCGAGAACTTCTTCGGGGGTGTTGAGTGGAGACTTGAAGGTGTCGGCGAGCAGCGAGAACATACCTTCAGTATCACTGTTAAACACCGAGGCCTGGTAGAGCATTGTTTCACGACTAGAGGCGCACATGTAGTTGCCACCAAGGGATTCAAGTGACTCTTGCATCTCAAGGGCGGTTCGCGAGGTGGTCGATTTGAACGAGAGACGATCAACAATATGACTAAGGCCACGCAAATGCTTGTCCTCATATCTAGAGCCAGCATGCAGATACAGGCCCATGGTCGAGAAATGGCCAGGCGTGGGGTCAACGGCTACTCTAATGCCATTGTCAAGTGTTGTAATTCTGACATTGTCAACGGCCTGCGGAAGTTGGTTAGACGCGGGGTCGGATGGAGACGCAAAAAAAGTACTTACAGGTGACGTGCTGTATCTGCTCTTTAAAAGAGGAGCCGCAGTTCTCAGAGCAGCGCAGTGGCGATTGTTTACACGAAGATGTCTACTGAGCATGGCAGTGTGAGTGGCGGTATCGGGTGTTAGTTGCGTGAGTTGGTAGAGGCAAGCAGCGTATGAGCAAGAAAAAGGCAAAGGGTACAGGGCAAGGGCAAATTCCAAAAAGACCATAATACAAAACACATGAAACATAAGCATTAGTATATATACTATGAACACGGTTAACAAAGGGAATATTTCTAATTATCGCATATTGCCTCTTTTGTATATTTGTGGCTCCGACCTCTTCAATTGTGACAGCTGTGGCTTGTCATTTTTTCCACTTGCGTCAAAAAAAAATAAAAAAAAAATTAAAAAACAGTCACTCACAAACAACAACAGCATAACCTATTGGTGTTTTTTTTTGTCGTTGTTTTGCTCCGACAACTTCGAGATAACATCCGGCAACGTCTGAAATTCACTCGACTTTCTTCTTCCTTCTCATCACCAAAGAGGTTTCCTCCTACTTGTCCTACCCCTATTTGATCACATATATCTATAATGACTGTCAAGTCTTTCACCATTTCGGTCCCCGCCTCTTCCGCTAACATTGGCCCTGGCTTCGATGTGCTCGGTCTCGGTCTTTCGCTCTTCCTTGAACTCGAAGTCACCATTGATCCCTCCAACGCTAACACCAATGACTCGTCTATCGAGGAGAATATCAAGATCACCTACGAGGGTGATGGTGCTGAAAACGTGCCGCTGCTCGCAAGTCACAACCTCATCACCCGTACTGCTCTCTACGTTCTCAGATGCAACGGCCTCAAGTCCTTCCCCGTTGGCACCTCGTTGCACGTCAAGAACCCCATTCCTCTCGGCCGTGGTCTTGGCTCGTCTGCTGCCGCTGTTGTTGCCGGCGTGATGCTCGGCAACGAGTGCGGAAGCCTGGGTTTCTCCAAGCAGCGGATGCTCGACTACTGCCTGATGATTGAGCGTCATCCCGACAACATTACCGCTGCTATGATGGGTGGCTTTGTTGGCTCCTACCTTAGAGAGCTCAGTCCTGCTGACACCGACCGTATTGAGATCCCCCTCGCTGAGGTTCTTCCCGAGCCCGCTGGCGGCGTCAACACTGGCATTGCCCCTCCCGAGCCCCCCATGGACATTGGCCATCACATCAAGTACGACTGGTGCAAGGAGATCAAGGCCATCACCATCATCCCCAACTTTGAGGTTTCTACTGCTAAATCGCGTGGTGTTCTGCCTACTGCGTACACCGCCAAGGACATGATTTTCAACCTCCAGCGTCTCGCTGTTCTTACCACTGCGCTCACCAGATCTCCCCCTAATCCTGAGCTCATCTACCCCGCAATGCAGGACAAGGTTCACCAGCCCTACCGTAAGACTTTGATTCCTGGCCTTTCCGAGATCCTCACGTCTGTTACCCCTAAGACTCACCCAGGTCTGCTCGGTATTTGTCTCTCCGGTGCTGGCCCCACTATCCTTGCATTAGCCACTGACAACTTTGAGAACATTGCCAACGAGATCCTGGCTCAGTTCAAGCAGAATAACATTACCTGCACCTGGAAGCTGCTGGAGCCTGTTTATGAAGGTGCTACTGTTGTTTACAAATAAATAAATACCAGGCAGCGTTTTCAATAAGCTCTTAATCTATATATTGTACCATATAAATTTAAAGATTAAATCTTTCTTTTTTTTATATCATGACTTTAAAAAAAAACATAACAAACTGCAATAAATAGTGTAGGAATGTACCGGAGAGTGAGACAAAACATAGAAGGCTACTCTTGCACACTGCCGTCGCGCGGTCTGTATACAACGCCTTTGCTAGCAAGGTCTCCAATAATATCTTCCGGCAGACGACCTTTCACTTTCACCGCGTAAAGGCCATCTTCAAAACCGTCCACTCGCAGCCACTTTGCAACCTTTAACAGAAAAAGAAAAAGGGATTGTTAGTCTAAACCTGATTGATAGATAATTCTCTCCTTTGATCCGAAACTTACCCATGAGTTTTTGGAATCACAAATGGCAACTATGCCTTCAAATGCTATATGGAATAACGGTCAGTAAAGGGTTCTCCTGGTCTCGCGATCTCTCTTTCGAAAACAAAAAAGAAAGAAAGAAAAAAGATATCCAACGCTAACTTACATGGACTTGTACAATCCTGTACCAACGTATCATCATTCGTAAATGCTAAAAGAGAATCACAATTTGGGCATCCGTTTGAAACAAAGTCCTATGGTCACAAGCAATTTGTCATGTTAGTTTCTACTTTATGCCTTTAACTTTTTTTTTTCCACGGTGACAGCATAAAACTTATAAGCATACCTTAAACTTTTGCACAATTCCGCAAATCATGCATGCTCTATCTGACCGTGAAGACATTGTGAATTAATCGTGAGGGAGGGCGCGAGTTCGTGTTGGTGGCCGGTAAAGTAGGCGTTCTATAATGCTTGATTTTTTTTTATCGGAGGAGAGTAAAAAAAACACCTAGAGATTGAAATTTGGGCATAAGAAAAAGAAAGTAAAGGGTTAGGTTTACAACATTTGGATGTTTATATATTGCAATCTTGTGATTTGCTTTATTAAATAGTTTTTATTGTAAGCCAGCTGGGCACGAATATATTGTTATTATTGTAATCTTGATAAATGCAAACAAGTTGAATAATTCGAGATAGTTCTCCTGAAAATGTTCTTTTGTTTCACACACACACACATAAAAATTATTTATATATAACACAATACAAACTATTCATATTTAACTTAAGCAAAAAGTCTACTGTTTCTCTTTGACGAATGGTATCTGTTTTTCCACTCATCAAGTTCTTTCTCCAGTCGCAACGAGGTCTCCTTGTAATCTCTTGCCTCGCGCTCGGCACGTCTAGATGAGAGTCTGTAGGTGGTCTCAAGACCCTGCAAGTTCTCAACAGTCTCCTGCAAACTGCGAATCTTTGATTCGTACTTTGTCACCTCCTCTTGCAGCTTAGTAGTAATTTTCTCCTTCTGCTGGATCTGGGTTTGAAGGTCCTTCACAGAGCGATCGTTGGAGCGCAGGTTTCTGGACTCCTCAGCGTAGCGTTCAGCCTGTTCTTCAAGCTGCTTCTCTAGCTGACTAACCTTCTGCACCAAGAATTGAGTATCTGAAGACTTAAGACCTAGAAGTTGCGCCTCAAGATCAACAACCTTCAAATGCAAGTTCTTGTTCTCTCTGTCGAGAGAAGAGCGCTCATTCAATAATTCTTCCATACGAGTGCGCTCAAGGTGAAGATGCTTTTGGATATCAAGTTTCTCATCCTCTAAAGCACGAAGTCTCTCCATCGCGGTGTTGGATTCCAAAGTTTTTTGGCGGACACTGCTCTTAAGCTGATGCAGCTCATCCTCAGTACCAAACGAGGATTGGACACCAGGAGCTTGGACAAGCTCTTCCAACTGCTCAGAAACCTCGGAAAGTCTTCTCTCCAAGATTCTTTTTTCCTCTTGCAGTTGGTCACGGTTGGCTGTGATCTCTTCCATGGTTGTTCTCAGGGTTCTAACCTGTGATAAGAGTGAACCAACTCGTCTCTGAGAATCTTGGTGGGACAAGACAGCCTGTTCATTTGCCTTAGTAAGCTCTTGGATCTTGTCTTCAAGCTGGACTTTGAATGAACCCCAAGAAGGATCAAGGGTGTCAACATTATTGCGAACCTTTAGCATATCAAGTTCGTGTTGTAGATGGCGGTTCTCAGTCTGGATGTCGCCCATTTTCATTTTTTCTCTTTCAAGCTCCTCAGAGATGGATTTAATTTCCTCCTTGTATCGCTCTCTCATTGTGTTGAGAGAGTTTTCCATATCAGCAGAATCTTGTTTGCGGCGGTCCTTAAGATCGTTAATCTCGCGGGTGAGTCGCTTGTTAGCTTCGCGGGCATGAGAATAATCAATGGTGCTGTCTTCAAGCTTGTCTTCCAAAAGTTGAATGTTGCTCTGCAGCCTAATGACCTTGCTCTCTTGCTCCTTATTCTCCTTAATAGCAGCGGCAAGAGAGGCCTTAGCCTCCTTCCATTCCTCCTTAGCGTAGGCCTCGGCTCTTGTAGCAGTCAAAACTACAGTTTCGGCAGACTCCAGCTTGCTGTAGTAGTCCTCAGCTCTGGCCTTGTAAAGATTCAAACTCTCCGCTAGATCCTGGTTAAGAGAAATCTCAGCATCAAGTCTGCTTTCCAGATCGGAAACAGTTCCAATGAGAGTCTCAGAGTCAGAGTCTGGAATCAATGGACGAGGTCTTCCTTGATCAAGCTCCTTGTTGAGGCGATTGATCTCATTTTCAGCGGCGGCTAGAGAGTCCTTGGTGGCAAGTAGTTTTTTCGAAGTGTCTTGGAAAATAGACATCAAATCACGTTTAGAAGATTCATAGTTGGTAAGCAGGCCTTCAATTTCATCAACAGACTTGTTGCGAATGTTGAGCGATTTGACAGAGTCAATGATAGATAGATGATCGTTGTTCTCCTTGTCCAAATCCAAAGAACTTTTGTTGCGGAAATGTCTACGCACAGGCTTGTTATCTTCATTGTTGTTGCCGTAGAGACTATCGATGGTAGACTTGATACCATTGATAGTGCGAAGAGAAGTTCTATTGGGGCTTGGAGGCCCAGATGGCGAATGCTTGGAGTCTTCGAAAACAGACATACGGCTGGACACAGGCCTGAGCTCATGTCTGGGACTTTTCTCCTTGAGTTGTCGTTCAAGAAGTTCACGCGCATCCTCCGATCTGCGTAATCTTCTTTCGGTCTCTTCCAGTTTTCTCGCAAGATCGGTGCTTCCAGGTTTGGAAGCACTATCCCAAGATTGATTCCGAGAATGAGAGGGCTTAGAAACCTTTTGTAGGGTTGAAAGCTGACTAGTCTTATCAGAAAGTTCTTTCTTAAGAGCTTGTACCTCGCTATTAAGCTTTCTCTTCTCAACCTCTGACTGAGATCTTTCAGACCGTTCCTTGTCGTACTTAGTTTGAATGAGATCTAACTTTTCCTGGAGTGAAACTTTCTGGCGCTCAATTGAACTATTGGCTTTGCGCTCAGTCGAAATGTCATGCTTTAAGTCGTCAATCTCCTGGGAAAGCTTGTCTTTTTGTTTCTGAAGAGTGGCGTTCTTGATGGTGGAGGTTTCAAGCTCTTGTCGTAGTTTCTTTTCATTCTTCTCAAACTCTGCCTTCTCTTTATTGAGCTTAGTACGCTGGGTAGCAACATCGTCAGTAAAAGAGGTACGCATGCGCTTCAAATGATCACCCTTCTTGGCCAGCTCCTTAGTCATTTTATTAAATTCAAAGTTCACGCTGCTGAGTTCTTGACGCGTGTCTTCAAGATCTTGCTCAATCTTGTTCTTTTCGAGAATGAGATATTCTTTGCTAGCCAAATCGTCATCAATGAACTTTTTAAGCTGAGAGACTTGCTTGACAAGCTGAATTTTCTCTGAGGAGGCTAGCTCAAGATCAGATTTGAACTTGTTGGATTTGGCAATGTTGTCAGAAAGCTTGGCCTTGAGATCCTTGATGAATTCAAGACCTTCTGATTTGGCCAATTCACATTCTTCAAGCTTTAGCTTTAACTCAGAAACTTCTCTCTTGAGGGATGTGCCTTGATTAACCTGTAGTTTGGTCTTCTCAAGCTCAGTGACCAGTCTTTCCTTCTCTTCTTTAATAGAAAGAAGTTCTTGCATCTTAATATTGAGCATATCTTTCTCGGCAGTGAGCTTCTCAAGATGTGTTTGCTTAATGGTTAGATCGCGAACAAACTTTTCACGTTCGCTACCAAAGCTAGTCTCTTGTTGCTCAAAGCGCAGTTCAAGCTCATCAATTTTGCGGGAGAGAATCTTGCGGCCTTCATCGTTCTTGACATCATCGGAGACCTTTGCCTGAAGAAGACTTCTTGCTTCCTTCTCCTCTTTCTCAAGTTCAATACACTTCTGCTTGGTATTTGCGAGATCCTTCTCAGTCGAATGAAGCTCGGAAACGACATTGTCAAGTTTATCTTGAATGTCTCTGAGCTTGATCTGGGACTCAGAAATCTCAACAGCTTGGCTGGCTATATTGCTTCTCAGCTTAGCAAGCTCTTCTTCCTTGCTACGAATGATGCCCTCATAGTCGGCAGAAGACTTATAAAGTTCATCAAGCTCCTCTTTTTGCTCTCGATTTTCGATGGTGAGCTCAAGCATACGGCTTGTAACGCTATCAAGCTTGGACTGGACCTCACCATCAGATTGGAGAACCTTATCTTCAAGCTCATTGATGCGGAAGTTGCGGTTGGAAAGCTCATGCTTGAGCTTGGTGAGTTCATCCTGGAGCTGCTCAATTTCTTCAAGCTTGGCTGCTTGGTTGGAAGAATTGCGAGCAGTTTCCTCCTCCAAAATCGCAAGTTTATTTTTAAGCTTGACACGTTCTTCTTCTAAATGACCAATAATGACAGCGCCCTTGTCGAGTTCGCTGCGCAAAGTTTCAGCCTGACTGTCTACTCGCTTTTTGGCAATAAGAAGCTCTTCACATTGCAGCTCTAAATCGTCAAGATCTTCCAAAGCACCAGCCAGCTGATCTTCCAGGTCATCTTCACGTTGCTGTGAGCGCTTGAGAATCTCCTCTTTGTCGAGAGCCAGGCGACGCTCGCTATCAAGAGTTTCTTCAAGAGACTTCAGTTGAAGTTCAACACGCTTGTTTTCATCCTTGACAGTATTTTTTTCCTGTTCAATGACCTTGACAGTTTGCTCAAGCTTCTTAATCACCATATCTTGAGCCTTGCTTGTGCCACTTTCGCGGGAAACAATTAACAAAGGACGCATTTTGACGTAAAGTTTCCACCAAGGGTTATCTTTCATGTCAAGATATAACTCAAAGTTACGTTTGATTATGCTTGTGGCCTCAGCCTTAAACAGTGTCTTCCTGACTTTCTGACGCTGGATGTAGCCACGCGCGATAGATTGGAATTGAGTAATCAGTTCTCTGACCATGGCTTCACGACGCTCTTCCAGTTCAGCAAGAACACCAGACTTGAAAAAAAGCTTTGTTAAACCAACCTTGTAAAGGTTATCATCAAGCCGTAACTTCTTCAGAATCATCTGACAAGCCTTCTGACCTTCAATGTAGCCAGAAGGCATACCTGAAACTAGAACTTCGTAGCGCTGTCTGAATTCAGTAAAAAAGAGACGATTAGGATAACCAGTTCTGGCAATTCGAATACCTTCAAGCACACCGTTACATCTTAATTGATCGAGAACTAGGTGGTTGTCTAACTTGCGAGGCTTTTTCGCGTGATTGGGAATGATACATCTAACAAAGTGAGGATGCGTAGAATTCAACTGGTTCATAAGATGATTTAGCTGCTCTTTATGTCTTTGAGCGACAGTTCTGAAAAGACCCTTCTTAGTCATTTTACCACCAGGTCCATCCTGAATGGCATCAGGGGCAAAGAGCGATCTAATGTTAGGCTCATTAGACTGAACTAGAAGCTGAATGACGTTGTCATTTAAAGGATCTTTGTTTTTCTCTAGCCATCCATCTGTAGAGTACTCAACCTCAGCTGCATAGTGAGTCAGGATGAAACCCTGAGAAAGGCGCGACCTGCGATATTTGGTAGACTTGTTGTTCCAAAGGTTGTGCAGTTTGTCGGTAAATGATTCGTCTGTAGCTTTAGGCATAACACAGTCTTCGTCGAGACAAGAAAAGATACCAATGGGCTATAGAACTGTTAGAAATGAAAATGGAAATGAAAAAAAAAAGAACTTGATACTCACATTTGGTTTCTCAATAAGATCAATAGTAGGCTGTAAGTCATGACCAAAGTCAATGTACTTCCATTCAATGTTTTCGCGAGAATACTCCTCCTGCTCAAGCACAAACATGTGGTGATTGAAAAACTGTTGTAGCTTCTCGTTGGTGTAGTTGATACAGAGCTGCTCAAAACTGTTGTGTTCAAAGATTTCAAAACCAGCAATATCTAAAACACCAATGAAAGAAGTATTGTCGTTGCTCTTTTCCAGGGTCTGGTTAATACGATCGACAATGGCACCGAAAGTTCGTTCGTAAAGACTTTTGGCGAGAGCCTCAAGTGAGTTCTTAACTTGGACAGCAGAACGAGACTGGTGAACCCATTCTCTGCCAGCTTTGACGCGAGGGCGGAGAAGACCCTTAACAAATTGCTCAGAATTGATACCAAGTAGGTGACAAACCCGCTCAGCCTGTGTAACATTCAAAATCCGGGCTTGATCAGACCGCTCAGATCCGAGTTCAATGTTACCAATATTCAGAATGGCAGACATTACTCTGAAAATTTCAGTTTGCTCCTGGGACGTAAAGCCCATAATCTTGAACGAATTTACAAGGTCACGGAACTCCTTTGAGTCGTCGACACCGTTAATAACCTTATTCGAATCTTTGAGGTATGCATAGAGATTAGGATCGGATTCAAGGATCAATGAAGCCTTAAGATCCTTAGGAAGCGCCTTGACTAGCTGGTAAAAAATATGATAGTTTCTTTCTTTGGGGTTTTGGTAAATAACACGGGACTTCTCCAAGAGATACCAGTCAATTGATGCACCAGCAATCTGACCGGATTTTCCAAACTCAATGCGGATAAATTTACCAAAACGCGACGAATTGTTGTTACGGACTGTCTGTGCGTTACCAAAGGCCTCAAGAATTGGGTTAGCCTGAAGGATTTGCTGCTCAAAAGTGAACTGGTTCTGCTCTGAGCCAAGCACCGGGCTTTTGATAATGTTGCGGGTGATTGCTGAGGAGTTTGAGCTGGTGATGGCAGCAAGATACTGAATGACCTTTTTCGTGTTTTCGGTTTTACCAGCACCCGATTCACCTGTAACAAGAATTGACTGGTTTTCATGTTCCTCAAGCATATTTCGGAAGGCAAGATCCGAAATCGCGTAAATATGTGGTGGAACCTCTTCTCGCTGTTTGTTTTTGTAGCCCATGATTGTGTCATGATCATAAATCGGCAGAGCCTTGTAGGGATTGACAGCCACTAAGAAGAGACCTGAATACGTCTAAACACTATTGTTAGAGTCCATATCAATGGAGCAAGTGAGATCATCACATACATAAATCATATCCGACATGTATCGGGTAAAAAGATTGTGAACGACCGAGGCTTCGTTCAGGTATGTGAGCTCGGCCATATCTGAGACCTTGTCGAATTTTGGGGGATTGACTCGATCGACATCTTCTGCCGCAACAGCGCGGTCCTAAGAGGTTGATATGTTAGTAAAGGGATATCATTAAATCAATTCTAAACACATGAGAATGAAAGCAAAAACATACACTTCCATCATCGCAGCGGACCCTTAGTTTCCCATCGTCAGTGTCCTCACTAACGACAAAACCCTTGATAAAGGCCTGTGCATCGTCGTACAACCAAACCCATTTCTTTGATGCAAATTCAGAGCTCTGAAAATTGTCTTCAAAGTCATTTATGGGGCTGAGTGAATCTTCTAAGATTGCAGGTTTCGAAGCAGTGGAGATGCTGGTCGCCGGCGCAAATGTTTTTGTTGGGTTAGAAGCCACCGATCCTTCTGATGGCATTGTATGAGAGATAAAGCGGAATGCTCAGTGATCGCGTTTTATCAATTGCTGTGTATAGATATGAACAGCAATATGGTGGAGTGTGGAGAGTAGCAATGATATTGAATGTGTGTTTATATTTAGTAGAAAAGAGAAAATCGCAATTGTTTTTTTTTTTTTATTTTTATAATTATTATTTTTTGTTCTTTATTCCTTATTTACACCATTTTTTTTATGTTTGTTTACTTTTTTCTCTTTTGGAATTACCATAGCGACCGAAAGCGCAAGGCGCATTTCCCAACATCCAAAAGCTTAAAACTTGAGACATTGACCTAAAAATAAAAGTATCACAAAACCAATGATGCCCTTATGTCAGTCAACAGTGACACTGTCAAGGAACAAGACGACTCTTGTTATAAATAAAGAAATACCCAGTAATACCAAGCTACTAGTTAACTGAATTCATTTTATTATTTTTTCGGAATACCACTTCTCTTTCTTTTTTATTCAGCTAAAAGGCCCTTACTAGCCCGTTTCAACCATGAACGAAACACCGCCAGATATCAACCCATCATCTCCAGGAAACAAAACAAGAAGGGTTTCTATTCCAGTTTATGAAGAAAACACTGAAGTTTTGCCAACTTTCTTAGACTCGTATATTAATGTCATTGCTGAGCAAACTTTGGGCCGCGAAAAATCAAGTAGATCTGTACTGTCTCTTGGTACTTCTACAAAATCGCTAAACATCACAAACAGTTCTAGTAGTAACAGCTTTGTGTCTAGCATTGTGCCTCCTGGAATTACAAAAAATACTCAGCCTCCCCAACTATCTCACAAAAGTAAAGTTGTCGACGAGGCACGGCCCGCCCAGCTTGCAAATCTCACACAAAGCACAAGTTCGGGAGATAACTTTGGTTTATGCGAGTTTTTGGAAACAAAAGAAAAGCCAAAATATTCAAATTTAAGGGATAGTAATAAAGTTTATCCTATAAGATCTGCTTTTTCATCTACCCCTATTGCTGATAAGTATACTGGCAGTGCCCAGTTTAGTGAGTCTTTTTACAGTAACACACCTAGAAAAACAAGAAGCCCATCTGGTGAGAAACTTTTTATAATCACAAATTTTTGTTAACTAACATGGCATGGTTTAAAAGAAGATCACCTTGATATCATTGAAAAAAGTATACAAGCATCCGTTCTTAACAGTCAGCATTCAAGCTCCATGAGAAGCAGTAACCAGCCCCAGACAGCTGCCCGAAATGAAATTGAAATAACTAGAGCTGTCGAAACTCTCAACACTCCAAATTCTGGTCTCATTGTTGCTGAAGAGCCAGTGAGGGTAGATGAAGATTACTACGAGAAACAAGAACCTAGTAACAAAGAACCCCTGCCTCCCCCTGATAGTGATAAGGCTGAATCTAATACTACCCGAGTTAAAAACAAAGGCATGAAATTATCAACTTTTCTCCTTATGGTAGTGGCATTGGTTTCTATCGGGGCAAACATTTGGCTCGGTGTGTAAGTGGCAGAGAAAATAGGACTACTAGTAATTGATACTAACAAATTTAATCAGCGCTCTTACAAAAATGTCCAGCCAGTATGATTCAATTATTAGGACCCCTGCTCCCCAAACTGGTGAAGATGGTGATATATACTTGGGATATGAGAAAATTACTTCCAGCGACCCCGAGGTCAAGCGTCTTCTAAACAACCCCAACTTGAAGAAGATATTTTACGGCATAGACTATGCACCTCTCAATGTCCAGTAAGCCTTTCTTTTCCTTAAGAAACTATTGTGTGATTTACATAAATTGGGAGACTAACATTTTAGGTTCCCTGGCTGTGGATGCACGCAGCGAGACGTGACTCTTGATATTGCGCTCCTCTCACAACTGACAAACCGAATTCGGCTCTACGGTACTGACTGTTACCAGGTAGATTATGTGTTAAATGCTATCCGCGACCTAGAGCTCAACATGACGCTGTCACTAGGGGTTTGGATCGACAAGTCGGTAGAGACCACGAAACGCCAGATGTCACATATGAAGCACATCGTATCGCTCTATCCATCTAAATACATTGATTCGATCCTTATTGGAAATGAGGTGCTCTTCCGCGAAGACATGAGCCAAGACAGCCTCATTGAGCACATCAATGAGACCAAGGAGTTTCTTAAGTCGCGCAATATCGATATTCTAGTCGGAACGTCCGAGATCGGGTCTAAATGGACCGCAAAGTTGGCAGCGCATGTAGATGTACTGGCCGCGAACATCCACCCATTTTTTGGTGGCGTACCCGCCAACATCTCAACCAACTGGTGAGTTTTGCAGAGTAATTGATACAAATTACATTTCTACTAACTGTTTTTAGGACTTACCAGTTTTTACATGAACAAGTTCTTGCCGACAAGAGCAAATGGGAATCAGTTCCGGTAAAGATCGTGATCTCTGAGGTTGGGTGGCCTTCTGGTGGCGGGCAATTGAAGGGATCGGTTGCTAGCATCAAAGAGTTGCAAACTCTGCTTGACGACTGGATGTGCTTTAGCGAGAGCTCCAATGACATTGGTTGGTACTGGTTCGAGGCATTCGACGAGCCCTGGAAGATTATCTTCCACACCGCAGACCAAAAATGGGAAACACAATGGGGGCTTTTTGACGCAAACCGTCGCTTTAAAGACGGTATCACCCTTGCTACCTGTCAAAAGAAGGATAACAGCGTAAATGTACGGGCCTCTACAAACACGGAGTTGTAAACCGAGCGTCTCTGGTCGGGCGAATGACTTGTTAACAAAGATGAGAGATCTTGGTGAATAGCCCTATATGTACTGAGTAGGGTAAATACAGAGTAATTTTCATGGTATATGCAGGTCTGGGCAGTTGGGAGAGTTTGTATAAAAATCTTCCAGCTCCCAATTTTTCTTTCTTTCTTTCTTCTCTTTTTTTTTTCCTTAACATATTTTAAACTCACTTCTGGAATACCAAGTAGCTTCAAATTACGCATCCACTTGTTGTTCTGCATAAATGGCCGGAAGGAGAGCATTGTTTTTGAGCCCATTTTATTTATAATCCTGGTCAGGCCTTTTTTTTCAGTGCTTGTTTCGGGTTCGCTTGTGGGCTACATTTTTCTACCGACTTTTATATATATATTTTTTTTGTAAATATAATAATTAAAAAAAGTTTAAAAAAATTTAAACAAATGTAAACAAAATTTTTGTAAACCCAAATTAAAGAAGATTGGATTCTTTCTATTCTTGTTTCGTTGATTGAAGATGATCTGACGGATCCTATCATGATTGCAAGGGTACCGAATATCAGCTCAATAAGCTTTTTTTTTCTTTTTCTCTTTTGAATGCATGTTTTATTTCACAAGTCTGTTTAAATAATGGCTATCGGATCTACGACTCGTCAATCCTTGGATTGAACATCAATATCACGGCCCTTTCTAATGAATCTTATATTATGGCAACATGCACTTATTTCATAAAAATAATGATTATTATTATTATTATTATTATTATTATTATTATTAAAAAAGTTATTTATTTATTTGTTTGATGATTCAAAGATGGTGTTTATTTTCAATCCATCCGAGTCCTCTAGCTTGTAAAAATCCCGTTTTCTTGACCAATCCGAATCTACCTTGTCTAAAATGTTTATATGTGTATATATATTACCACGCATGTGCGCATTCCTGGCTGGTTTATTCCGTTGCCCAGACCATGAATTTTCATTGTTTTTGTTGTTGGACACCGCATTTTGCCAAAATACTTAGGAGTTTTCTAGTCCCTGACATTGCGCAACAGGACCAGGTTAACCAAGCACCAAAGCCAAAAGATGACAAAACAAGCACAAGAAAGCGTCACGTTCAACACGACCACGAGGTCCGGCCACTGCTCAAGGACATTAAAGCGAGCAAGAAGTGTCGTTTGAGTGAGCACCAGCTCAAACCCATGCACCAGGAGCATGGCCGCGTAGGAACTGACAATGACCAACTGCCAAAACCGGGCAGCAAGACTACTGCCACGAGGCAGCACGTTGGAGACGGCACCATTGCGGCTGCTCAGCATATTAAAATTGCCAACCACCCAGTTCCAGCATAAAGTCATTCCAAAGTATTGGAGTGCTAGGCCCTCCCGTGCCAATAGCGGCCACATTGAGAACATGGCCACGTTATTGATCCAAAAGACAATGGGTAGAACCCGCTGATTCTCATCGGAGCGATTCGTGACACCTGCTATCAGCAGCGTCGAGGGCATCAGTGGAATAAGTACTGATTTCTCGTGCACCTGGAAAGAAAAGAGGTAGAATGCCCAGCCACTTGCCGCAAAGGCCCAGGGAAGTAAATGCTTTTTGGGGTTAAAAAAGACAACAAGCATGGGCACCGAAATTCCTGCTAGGGTTGCCAACAGACTGATACGCTGGAGCTCCTCCGGAGTGAATAAAACCTTTAATTTCACCGCTGTGTTTAGGGTGCACCAAACATTGGCCACTTTGTCCTCCCACATTCCGCGACCAAAGGGGAACACGCGAAGCGCGGCCTGTTGCAACACGGCTAGTCCGTTGGCATGCCCGCCCGCGGTGAGGTACAGCGGCGCCAACACTGCCAAAAACGTGCCCACCGTCACCGATCCAATCGACACCAGTCGCATAAAGTTAATTCGGGGGAATACACATGTTCCGAGCAAATAGGCAAAAATAACTGGAGAGTAGTAAAGCGCCATTTGCTTGAACGTGATACTCAGAACAAAAAAGAAGCTTGCTGCAAGCCACTTGTTGTTGAGTAAGTTGACAATAGAGAGCAGCGCAAATCCGAGCATGACTGAATTGTACTGAAAGTGGCCGTGATCGATGAGGATGAGAGCCGGTTGGAAAAGAATTGCACTGGCACTAATAGATTGCGCAATAGGCGATTGATGCTGACGTTTGCAGGCCCAACGCACGTACCAGATCACAGCAGGGATGTAGATAGCAAGCTCACTAAAAAGAGCCGTGGCCCGCATGAAGGATTTGAGGTCATAGTCCTCAAGCCCGCGCGAATCGTAGAGTGCAACCCACGCGGGGTTGGTGAACCGTGCAATGGCTCCAAGGAGCCACGAATGATAGGCTGTCAGTGGGGGGTAGTCGAGTCCCCACCACTCCAGGTCGTGGAAATACCATTCGCGCATTGGTAGATGCTGCGTCAGCTCCAGCCAGTGCCGCTGAGCCTCAAAGTCGCCATGAAGTGGCTCTTGGCCTTGCCCGGAGTAAGGTCCCAGCCCAACTGCAAGACGCAGAATGAGTGCAAACGAAACAAAAGCATAGCGTGCGACCCATTGCGTCGAGGCCGGCCGGAAGGGAGACAAGAAGTCGCTTAGAGGGCTGTTGTGACTTAGTGGACTTTCGTTTTGGAGAAGAAAGCCCTCATCATCAGCGGGCACGCTTGTACTACCACTGGAAGAAGAGGGTGATGAGGGATTGCCATTGCGTGTCGCTTTCCGGGCTTTATTGAGCTTGGTGGCAGAGGCCTTGGATTTTAGCTTTCTGTTTCGCGGCGAAGCAGAGGCCTTGTGTTCATATGACGAAGTGGATCCCGACATGTTGTTTGATTGTGCGGATGCCAGACAAAACAATCAAAAGCAGTGATAGTTGCGAGAAGTTGAATTGGCTGTGAAATAAAAAATAGTAAAAGAATAAAACACCAAAGGGGAGACCTGGCCAAATTGGTCCCTTTTTTTTTCTTCAGGTTTGTGGGTTGGGAAGACAAGGGGCAGAAGGAAAAAAAATGGAATAAGCCCCGTCATTCTCCAAAGCCCAAATCATAAAGTTGGACTGATCAGATATGGCTAATAAGCTCACTGGCCAACCACAGATATTCAGTGAAATGAGAATAATGAATTAGATATATGAGTTTATATCATCAAGGGATATATCGTAAAAGTGCAACAAAGTTTAATAAATAGAACAGTCATCCTCTCAGGGTCAATACGCCCATTGGGCTTATTTAATGTTGAGCATGGCCGACAGGATCTGCTCTAAGCTGCCCGTTTCAATCCCGGCCGGAAGGTCTGCTATCATGCCACGCGCGAGCTTCTCAAAGCCTTTTATGACATCCTCGCAGTATTGAAAACTATGAGTCTCATTGCGCATATAGTTTACGGCGTACTCCTTCAAAGTTACGTCCGTGGTTTTTTGTTTTAGAATGTTGATAATCTCCTTGTTTGTGCGGTTACTGCGAATGCTGTGTATGATGGGGAATGAAAACTTGCCCTCAGTCAAGTCTTCGCAAAAGCCCTTGTTTGTAGAGTACTGAAACAACGTTAGCAGTGGCCAAAATTTAGGCAATTGAGTAATGCTCACCTTCTTTGATTGGAGATTGAGGTAATCATCTTGGATCTGATAGATGATTCCAAAAACATTGGCCAGTGACGTCAAATCACTGCAAAAAAAAAATACACAAGTCAGTCTTAGAATGTCAAATAATATTAGAGGCACATGCCGCCGGCAGTGGAACACGTACATTTCAACCGAGCTCACAGACTGCATGAGTCTTACCGCCAATCTGTAAAGACCCCCCGTCTCTAAATAATAACAGATAAACAAGACTATAGTTAGCAATGTAAAGAAAAAAATACTGCAGGAAAGATGATGTGCTTGATATACATACTGTTGTTGACCATCTCTAGGTAGTCTTCTTCACTGGGGCACTCCAGCGTCTCGCGCCAGTATAGGTCCAAGCCCTGACCTCTATGCAAATTCACAAGTTCCTCTATGGAAGAAATACGTTAGTTAGAATGGTAACTAGTAGTGATGAGCAGCAGTATGCGCCAAACTCCGTGGACTTACCCGTATATATTTCGACGGCCTCACTACTGTTTAGCTTGGTCACCTCCTGCAGTGCCTGAAAGTAGATGTAGTTAGATGAGTTGATTGTCTGGGCTGTTCCGAAGATGGAGTGCGCAACTGGAAATCCTCGTCGTAGTAGTGAACTATCCTCCACATCGTCAATCCTGTATGAATTACGTCGTTAGTATCACTAAAATATTACTATAATTTTTTTGACGTCTGAGTCTTGATCTGGGACTTACAGTAGCGAGGCCGTGTGAAGCATACCCACAAGACTTGAGATCAGCTCAAGCTTGTCAGCTGGCACCTGCAGGACAATGTTGAACGCGCGGATCAGCTTGCTGCGCATGTCCTTGCCAGGAACCTTGGAGAGGTAGTCATAAGGCCCTTTGAGAATCTAAATTGATAAAACCGTTAGCAACTATACTATCAATGATTTAGGCTCTGCCCATAATGCAAAAAAAAAAAAAAAAGTTGGAACAAGTAGGTGTGGGTTGGGGCCAGATAAAATATCGGCCTCAGGGTATAGGCGGGTGGAGGGGTGATCTGACTTACATCTTCCTTCTGTGGGCTCCATATCCGGGCCGCGACGCGTTTGTAAGCCTCCTCAGCATCCATGATAGTGTGATATGATTATTTTCAGGTAAAGAATGGGTCGAACAGTAAAATCACAATAAAAATTGACTAGAAGTAAAGGTAGAAAGAGTAGTTCCGCTGGCAATATGTGTGGCAAGAGACAAGGAGGAAATAGGAAAGCTCTAAAAAGTGTAAAATTAAAAATAAAAAAATAAAAAAAAGATAAAAAAAAAAAACGGCGAGGGGCACAAGCCAAAAAAAGATGAGACCTTCAACTTAAATTTCATTGACTTTTGAAGCAGGATCTGAGTTAGGCAGATCATAGCAGTTTCAAACCCTGCAAGCTTAAAAGGGCATTACAACAAGAAAAACACTCAAAGTAACAGCTGTCAAAATCGAAAACTCTTGTACGTTAAAATACAGGTATCAGCTACAGTTTTATCTATTATTACGCGTTATCTAAAGAGAACACGTCTCTCATTACGCAATTCAGGGTAAAGCTTTAAGGAGCAGTGCTATTTATCACTCAAACTCCCTTACAAGCCATGAGCGCTTTATGTTTTGCCTTTTTTTTTTTTTTTTTTTTTTTTTTTTTTATTTTTTTTTTTGTTTTTTTTTTTTTTTTTTTTTTTTTTTT
>Ga0160505_100475_pt1 | contig 23109 bp, 17 predicted proteins | sample DIDeMG_FD_108225 | JGI IMG/M metagenome (GOLD analysis project Ga0160505, IMG submission 108225) | Enriched chicken feces microbial communities from UW Madison campus, WI, USA - DID2874_E49_Stillage MG | ecosystem: Host-associated > Birds > Digestive system > Large intestine > Fecal ... | reverse complement strand
TTTTTGGTTTTTTTTTTTTTTTTTTTTTTTTTTTTTTATTTTTTTTTTTTTTTTTTTTTTTTTTTTTTTTCCTTAAGTGTGCTGGCAATTTCGCTTCTCCTAAACCTTCTCATCACAAAGGGATCGAGTCTAATCGACTCTACGACATAAGCCAAAAACTATTGCGTCATCATGTGGACCCTACTCCGGGGACCTCTCAAAGTACTTGGCTGGCTTGTCTTATTTGCTTCGCTGGCCGCCAACTTGTACCTCTACTATTATCCTCTCCTGCAGCCCGCCGCGTGCAACTGGCGGTCAGATTCGACGGTGCATTTGCTTGCGTTTGGCGACCCCCAGATCAGGGGCTCAGATGCGTCTAGCTCGTACCGAACAAAGCTAGATCTCTATGGCAACGATCTCTACCTCGGCCACATTTATAAGACGCTCGTTGGCGCTCTGCAGCCCACGCACGTTGCTGTCATGGGTGACCTACTGTCCAGTCAATGGATCCCTGACGAGAGCTTTTATGAGCGCGTGCAACGGTATAAAGAGCGGATTTTCCGCCCTGAGCTGTTGCCCCCAGGCACGGACATGATCAACATTACCGGCAACCACGACATTGGCTACGCCGGCGAGGTCACGCCTGAGCGCGTCGCACGCTACGAGCACGCGTTTGGCCAGCTCAACTTCATCAAGTACTACGGAGAGGAGGAAAAGAACAAGTACCGCATCGTAGTTCTTAACTCGCTTGTGCTCGACGGGCCCATGGGCTACGACCAGTTTCGCAAAGACGCCTGGAATTTCCTTGAAAACGTGGTCGCGCGCGACCAGTTTACGGGGCCCACGATCCTGCTGACACACGTGCCCCTGGCCAAGCCCGAAGGCGTGTGTAGTGACGGGCCCTACTTCACGTACTACGGGGAGGAATACGACTGGGCGTTACGGGAGCAAAACCATTTGGCCGAGGAAACGTCGCAGCGCGTGCTGGATTTCGTGTTTGGGCCGGGAAATCCTCACGGAGGAGTGATACTTACGGGGCATGACCACGAGGGGTGTGAGTCTACATACCACTACGAGGAGGGTCGGTGGGCGGTATCAGCTGGCAGCCCCGCGACGACCGGTACACGCGGAGTGCACGAGATCACGGTGCGAAGCATGATGGGCGAGTTTGGCGGCAACGGAGGGCTACTGAGCGGAGGGCGCCGTGACGACGGCGAGTGGAATTTCACGTTCAGTCTGTGCACGTTCGGGGTGCAGCACATTTGGTGGGCGAGCAAGGTACTGACAGGAATAGCAGTGGGCGTGGCGATCCCGGTTCTGTCGCTGCTCTCACTGGGTCTATTATAAGGCAGCTCTTCTGCGTGTGTTGTAAAATAGCACAGTGTCCAAATCAGGGCCACGGCGGAGACCCTTATCTAGAGCCGCCGGGTGAAATTTGTGATAATTGTGAGATTTCTGACATGGCATTAAAGGAAGCCCAAAGAAAATTCCAATTTTTAGTTTTTTTTTTGACTTTTTTTTGATTTTTTTTTTTTTTTTTCCAAATTCTGAATTTTTCTTTTCCCCTTTAAAAAGCCACGAATCTCTTTCGTTTTCCTTTTCTTCCCTCTTCCCTCTCCAACTCCCCAGATCGCCGCCAGCCCCTACCTAATATCCATAATGAACCCTGCTATCACCAACCTCGCCGTCACGCTTATCGTGATGCAAGTCGCAAAAAAGGTTCCCTTTGACGATCCCAACGTCCTTAACGGAATCCGCGGCCTCTACGTGCTCTCTAACATCATTATCCTGAGCATATATCTCTACACCAAGTCGATCATCAACAAGAAGAATGGTAAGTAATATACTCTGATCCGGGATGAAATCATCCTTATTTACTGCCTGGCTATATTGTATGCTAACCCTCGCCTAGATCTCACCACTATGAAGTACGTTGAGCCCCCCTCCCCTCTTAGCGGCCAGTCCGAGGAAAAGCTCGTTACCACCACCGTCAAGGAGTACGACCTGTCCCAGGTCAACTCTGCCATCAAGGGTATGGCCAGTGGTATTGCCATGCTTGCATTCATGCACCTGTACATGAAGTACACCAACCCCCTGTTGATTCAGTCCATCCTGCCTCTCAAGTCCGCCATTGAGCAGAACATTGTCCAGATCCACGTTTTTGGCAAGCCTGCTTCCGGTGACCTCAAGCGTCCCTTCAAGGCTGCTTCCATGTTCGGCGCCGCTGGCGGCCAGGGCGAGGTCAAGACCGACAAGAAGACTATTGAGCAGGCTGAGAAGGCTGGCACTGGTGGCGGTATCAAGGAGGAGTAAATAAATAGAGTCTTAATAATCAATTCTTTTTGGATACCAAAATAATACTCAGGTTGTTTTTTTTTTTCTTTTTTACTGTGATCCATGCGTAAGCTATTGCGGCTTTGATGATTCTGGGTCTTGTTCATTCTGTATAAACTGCACTGCCTGTTCCAGTTGCTCCAGTTGTGTTTTAGTCTCAGGGATTGTCGATATCAGTTCGTCGAGGCCGCCGATGGCGTCGTAGTACGTGTGTTTAATGTCCCGTAGTTGTTGCAGCCGCGCGTCCGTATCGGCGTCCACTGTGTCTTCCGCATCGGCATCTGGCTCTGAAGCAGCCTGCTGCTCCAGCTCTCGCCGCCGCTCCAGCGCATGCTGGTAAAGCCGCGTGCTCTCGGCGGGAACGCGTTTGCGCAGGCGGGCAATCTCGAGCGTCAGGTCGTCAACCCGGCCGTACAGCTGCCGCAGCCGGTCGTTGAGCTCAAAGTCAAAGGGCTCGATCTCCTCCTTTGGCGCCGCTAGATCGTCGCGCAAGTTGGGCCGCGTTGACATGTCGACGCCATCGACCATGAGCCCATGGCGCGTGAGCTCAAACGATTCATGGATAAACTGAAAAAAAAAAAAAGGACGTGGGTTAGCTAATTTTATTCTCCGCGTGCGTGAGGTTTCTGCTACTCTGCCTCGGCGGGCAGACACTGGCACTTACATTCTTGACGAGGTCCTCCACCTTACTGCGCATGGGGTCTTCCTGCTGCTGCTGCGCGCCGTCGTCAAACACGAGCTGTGCTGGTAGGTGGTAATTGATCTTGTCGTCGACGGCAACGAGGAACTTTTCGCGTACATAGCGCGCATCCTCAGCAGTAAGCTGAAGTTTCAAATGCAAGTCGTCCATTGTGCGCGTGTGTGTGTTTGTGTATATATGCTGCCTACCGCGCGCGCGTTATTGTCCGTGGGTCGAGTCTCGGAATGGAACGCGTCAAGGAAACCGGAGGTGTCTGTTTATTGTTTATTTATTTACTTTTATTTCCTGCTGTTGTTGCCCTAACCTCGCCGATCGCGACCACTCCTTCTCCCACGCTCTTTGTCTCCTTTTGCTCCGTCCCGACTTTCCACACCGACAACCACGGCACCCCATAATGGCAATCGCACCCAACGTCTCCCGCAGCTCGTCCTTCGCCGGCGCGGCCGCACTTTTGGAGAACGCTGAAGACGGTGCGGCCGCCGGTTTGTATCAACCGAGTCGCACTAAATACCACCCACTACACTCCAACACCAACAGCATTGACTCTATCGTTGATGACCCGACTCTCACTCCAGCTACCATGGCCAACAGGCCATCTTCTATCAGCAATGAGGAGAGTTCCAACAGTGGTTCTAGTAGCGGTATTGACGGCAGTGTTGCCAGCTCTCAGAACTCACTTCCTTTCGCTGCCCCGATCATCACCCGACGCAGTTCCCATAAACTGCAGGGCCGCATATCCAGCCCAAAGCTTACACTGGTGCCCACCAAACAGGCTACACAAGCTACCAAGTCCACTTTACCAGCGCTGTCAACGGCAGTGGTCGTATCTTCTTCTGGGCCGGAGTCGCCCGTCTCCAGTGTCAATCGTTATTCCATCCGTAGCAATAGCACAGACGCCCACTCACTGTCTGGAGACCGGGGGAATTCATCCAACAACTTTGCTAACCTCCGTGCTATTCTCACATCTTTAAAAGAAGCGTCTGAGCCCCCTGGCGCTTCCGCTCAGCATTTGCATGAAAAGCCGATTGTTCATCCGCAAGATGAGCCCATTGACGATAGTAGAAATTCACTGTTTGACGATATCAACTTTAACTCTGCACCAGGAAATCTTCATTTGTTATCAGATGCCGCACTGGAACGGTTTGTGACGCGTTACGGTACAGTAAATGTAGTGCGGCAACTCGCGACAGATCTGGCCCAGCGTGAGGCTGAACTGATCCTGATCCGCAGGCAGCAAGAGGACCGCGAGCGCGAATTGAAAAAGATGCTTGGCCAATGCGGTGTCTCCATGGCCGACGTGGACAAGGCACTACGCAATGCTACTGTGAGAAAGCCTCGAGAGGTGCTGGATGAGCTCATGTCTCAAGCTATGAACGATGAGAGCAATATAGGCTCAGCCGACCCGCCCGTTTCTGCTCTTACAACTGTCACCGCGCCTAGTAATATTCCCGCGGCGAAAAGCGACCACAAACATATTTCACGGCAATCGCGGAGTGACAGCGGCGCTTCGACAAGTCTTTCCAATGCGCGATCAAACAAGCAAAAGTCCTGGACCGGGTTCTTTCTGGGCGGATCTGAAGACATCCCCAGGCGAAAGAACCCCGCTGAATCAGTGACGTCTGAAGACGATGGTGATTCTTTATACTCTACTGAAATCTACCCTCAAGCCGAGCGTGATAATACCAGCATACACAGTGAGAGTTCGCATTACAAGAATCTTCTCAGCACTGCCCGGCCGCGCAGCAGCTCACAAGCCTTTGAGTGGATCCCCAAGAGCATCAAAGACCACGTTCCAGGGTCGGGACCGTCAACAGTGACTTCTAATGACAAGCGACCACTTGAACTGGACAATATCGTCCCGCAAAATATTCAACCACCAACGCTACTTCCCTCGTGGAACAACTACTACGGAGTGCATGATCAATATTTGACTGATCGGTTTGGGTTCATTTATGATCGGCACAAGGACTCCAAGTCCATAAAAAATCACCCTCTAACAGAAGAGGAGGACGAAGACGAGGAGCCTTCCGCCCCAGCGCCTGCCGCCAAGGCACCGCAACAAGAACCCGACCGGCCCAAGCATGCGCTGGTCAAGATTGTCAATGAAAACTCACGGTCTCAGATTCACATTGTTAAACCTTCGCAGTTTGAACCTGAGGTTGTAACCCAAAACGCTACAGCATTTCCCCTAACTCATGAGCTGACGTTAGATAGCAGCACCCCACTCACTACGATTAATGATACTAACGATGACAAAACTAATGATAACGACACCAGGCCTCAGCAGCACAACTCTGTACGCATGCTGTTGGCGCAACTCACCGATATGCATGACACCATCCAAAAGACCCAGACATCGCACTGGAACGATTTCCTTGAAAAACTCAACACAATTGCGGACTTCACCTCTTCTGTGCAAAATGGCACCGAGCTTATCGGGGTCTCTGGCACGGGCCTTGCAAATACTACATACTACATGACAGGGCACGGGTCTGGAAGCTCTGGCGGCGGCGGTGGCAGCAGTGTTACCGAGACGATTGATAACGCAGTGCTCACGTCGCTCAAAAAGCTCACGTCACAACAGCAGCAGCTCTGGAAGGAGTTCAAGACCCTTGTCCTTGGCGGCGTGCCCATTGCGTATCGTGCAAAGATTTGGAGCGAGTGCTCGGGCGCACGCAGTCTCAAAACGCCGGGCGTTTACCAGAGTCTTGTTTCCCGCGAGGAGACCGAAAACGAGCACGAGTCCATCAACCAAATTGATCTTGATTTGTACCGCACAATGCCGTACAATGTGTTTTTTGGAAGTAAGGGCCCTGGCGTGCACAAACTTCGGCGCGTGCTGATTGCTTTCAGTCGGCGCAACCCGGAGGTGGGGTACTGCCAGGGCATGAATCTCATCACCGCGATGCTTCTACTGGTCTTTGCCACAGAAGAAGAGGCGTTCTGGCTCCTTGTCTCGCTGGTTGAAAACATCCTACCGGCAGGCTACTTTTCTCCGCCTTTGCTTACTTCACGCGCAGATCAAACCGTCTTTAACCAGCTTTTCACTGCCTTGCTTCCTACGCTCTGGGCTCATCTGGCCGACGTGGGGGTGCAGGTCGAGGCCATCACGTTTGATTGGTTTCTTTCGTGTTTTACTGACGCCTTGCCGCCCGATGTGCTTTTCCGCGTGTGGGACGTGTTTTTATGCAGCGAGGGCGAGGTGTACTTGTTCCGCGTGGCGCTCGCGCTCTTCAAGCTATTTGAGGCCGACCTGTTAAAGCTCGGCTCAGCATCGGAGGTGTATAGCTTTATGAAGCAGCTCAACTACCGGCCGATTGGCGTCGAGGCACTGATTCGCGAGGCAGACTCGTTCAAGCCGCAGGTGGTCGACACCGACGTCAAGAACCGGCGCCAGCTCGAGGTTGAGCGGCTTTTGGAAGAACTCCGCATTGTTTAGCCTGTATATGCGCGCACGTAGCGGCAGGAATAGAACAAGAGTAATATAGCATGTAAAGTACCGTCAAGTACACTTAAAAAAAATGAAATGAAATGAAATGAAGAAAAAATGTTTACATAAATCATTGTCTACTCAAGATTAGTATAGAAGACCTTGTACGCGTTGTCAAGGTCAAACAGCATCTGGCGTGCCTGCTCTTCGTTGATCTCCTCATTAATCTTGAGTGCATTGAGCGTGATGAGCCTGGAAATGGGTTGTTAGCATTCTGAGGACCCTTATCTGAAAAAAACAAAAACAAAAGGGCTTTACTCACCATTGCACAATCTTTCCGCGGCCCTCAAAGTCCTTTTTGGTGACTTTGTTAAGACTCGTCATCAGCTCACTTAGCAGCGGGTGTAACTGGTCTTTGGCTTTGTAGTTTAGTCGAAGTGCATCCATGCACGTAATGAAGTTCTGTACGGAAAGACAGTTAGCTTGTTGCCATCATTTAACCCCATCTAATAGCAAGAAGTAGAAGGTCTCCTCCATTGGTAACCTCTACTGTCGCCAAACGGGGGCAGCACTTTGACCGCGCAGCCGGTTATACTTACTCCTGTTGCCTCTGCCACGGCGCGCGCGCTGGCGCCCATGCCTCCTGAACCATTGGCACCGCCGGCACCACCAGCACCCCCGCTGCCAGACCCGCCACTCTCCATGATGGCATGCTCCACTGTGGCCGGCACGCCAATCTTGAGCCGGCTGATGGCGTGCGTCGCGCTAACGCCGTACCGGTCGCGGAACCCCTCAATGCCCGCGTCCCCCAACAGCGCCGGGTTCGATCCCACAATGCCATTGTACTGGGCCAGCAGCCGCAGGCACGTGGGCGTGTACTCGGTGTGCAGGATGGAGTCGCGGAGGTACGCGCGCTCCAGGAACTCGAGCGACGTGAGCACCGCGTAGATCTCGGCCAGCGAGTCGTAGTGCTCGCGCTCCTTGGTGCTAGTGACCAGCTTGATCTCGGTGTCGAGGTAGGCCGACGCCCCGGCGCGCGCGCCCGTGTAAGAGGCGCTGGAGGTCGGCGCGTATGGCGGAGGTATTACTGAGTTGCTCATGTTTTTATCGATCTTGCCGTTGCGGTTGTGGGTACGTGGGAAAAAGGGCTTCACTGTTAAACAAGCTACGGTATTACCTACAAGAAGGAACGGGAAAATCCAAAACTCAAAACACAAGTCAAATCTTTGACTTTTAACGACGCAATATGAACTTATCAAGTTTTATAAAAGAAAATACTATTATGTGCCATTATAATTACTAAATTTTGTATTATTCACTGGTTACACAGCGGCAAACTATTCTTCCTTTTGGTGTTGTTTTCTTTTTTTTTTCCTATCACCTGTAGCAACACAATATTATGAAATTACATGATTTAGAGGAGCATGGCAACGAGACCAGCAACGGCACCAAAAGCACCAGAAGCAGGAACTCCAGCAACATACACACCTCCCGAAGATGATGAAGTGCTCGCAGCCTCGGATGTGGCAGAGCTAGTTGCAGGTGCGCTGGACTCGACAATAGTGTCAGTCTTGTCGCTGGTGTCAACGTTGTTAATGTCAGAGCCAGAGGGCGTGTTGATTTGGTTGTCAGGGTTCACAGTAATGGAGGTGTTGGCAATCGCTTTGCCCTCAATATTGTAGATGTCGAACTGGGACTGTGTGTTAGAAAGTTCAACCACCTTGCCCTTGTTGTTGTTGCCAACGCCGCCCTTAAGAATGTCATCAGCGGGACAGTCAGGCAATTCAAACGAAGAATTGAACGAAGAATCAATGGCCTTGATATTCTTGGCAAGAGCATCATTGCAGGCAGGGTGTGTGACATTGACAACGCTGGACTCTGACTGCTTGTCAAGCTTGACCTTGTTATAAGCAGTTTGCAGGTTTGCAAAATCATCCAAAAGGCGAACAGAGCCGTCAGACTTGATATCAACAAGGCCGTAGTTGTTGGCTTCAAGGGAGTACTCGTAGACAAGACCACCAGAAAAGACATCAGCAAGCTTTCCGTAGACACCGTCGTAAACCTCATCAAAAGTACGGGGAGTCACAGCGTTACAGCCGTACTCAGAGAGGAAGATAGGGATCGTGGTGTTGGCAAAAGTATCAAGAAGCTTCTGGTAGCCGGAGGAGGTCCAGTCGTCACGGCCAGAGCACCATTGGTATGAGTTGAGACCGTAAAAGTCGGCGCGCGAGTCGTCGTCACCACACTGAACGTACTCCCACATGGCTTCTCTAAGCTGGATATCATCTGCCGCAGAGTAACCAACGGGAATGGTTCTATTGGAATGCAGTTTAATATACTGCTTCAAGTCACGCGTCACAGCGCGCATGTATACAGGGGAAACCTTAGCGGACTCAGCATCATTAACAACCTCGTTACCAGAGAAAAAACCAAGCAGATTCGGGTATCCCTGGAAAGCATCAACAAGACCAAAAACACGGTTGAGGTAGCCCTTGTTGTAAGAACTGCTGGGGTCGTAACGAGCAATAGACTCACCACCAAGCGGGGAGTTGACATCGAGCACAACGTAGATACCAGCGGCATTAAAAATGGACATGCATGCGTCGTGGTTGAGCCAAGGGTTGACTGAGTAGATGCGGACAGTGTTGACACCAAGCTGCTGAAGCACGTAGGCATCACGCAAACAAGCATCCTCATGAGTGAGAACATCAGATTCAGCACTTCCGTCATAGGCGGACGCACCGCCGGGCTGGTAGTCAACACCAACCATTTGGAAGACCTCGCCTTCGTCAGAGGAGTTAAGAGCCGGGCGAATGAAACGGCTGCCCTTAACCTGGATGGGTATCAGGGCGTGAGCGGAACCAGCAAGAAGCGCCGCGGCAGAAACAAGAGCAGAAACACGCATAGTAAAGTAAACGAATGTACAGGAACGAACGTGTAAAGGTGAGGGTGTGGACTTGGAATAGTCAAAGAGTTATTGTGGAGTAACAAAAAGGGTGAAACTGCAAGTTTCAGGGAAACTTTTAAAGGTTCCCCCAAAATAAAAGCACAAAGAATAAATTAATAACAATAATAAACAAAACTACTATCGCATGGCCCGAACTTTGTCGGATCCCATTGCCCCACAAACACACCCTACTAGCCACTGATCACGATGGACCCCATTGTTACTGTCGGAACACGCCTTTCCTATGATTCGGAGTTGTGCACCGTCAGATACGTCGGCCGCATCCCCCCATGGTCAGTCATCGCCTACGGGGTCGAGTGGGACGACCCTAAACGCGGAAAGCACGACGGAACCCTCGCTGGCATTCGATATTTCAATTGTAAGTAGGTTAAATTAAAATTATCATATAGTCTTTGTTCTAACCAGCTAGGCACTAATCCTACTGCTGGTTCATTTGTCAAGAGCACAAAGAAGCATGATCCCGTGCGAACTTTTGAAGAAGCTATGCTCGAAAAGTATCTTAAGGACACCGACGACACTTCGCTGTTTATCCGCGTGAGCTCGTCCAAGGTCATGGAGACCTACGGCGCTGACAAGATCCGCAAGCGCCAGGCACAGCTGGACAAGCTGGGCACTGCGTTCCTGATTAAAATGGGCATCGCAGATCTACCAACAAACACACTTAATTTGACCGCGCTACGTCACCTGAACCTCGGGTATAATTTATTCACGTCCATCAAGACTGTGGTACAAATATGTGAGACACTGCCAGCATTGGATACGCTTGTGCTGAATGGTAACAGGTTTTCTGACTGCAAGTTGGGTGACGAGGGCGAGGTGCTAGGGGTCAAGGAGCTGTCGCTTTCTTACACCCTGGTAGATCCCGGCGTACTAGGCGTTTGGGCAGCTGCATTCCCAAACACTGAAGTACTAACGCTGGCTTACAACAGTTTTGTGAACGGCTACGAGTTTGATCTAACGTCCTTTGCACATCTACAGACGCTGGATCTCTCTTACAATGCGCTGGTTTCTATCCCACGCGCGCTTCCGTCTTCAGTAACACACTTGACACTCTCCCACAATCAGCTTGAGCAGCTACCCACTACGGCCTTTACGTCCGTCGAGGCGGTTGACCTTTCATATAACCGGATTGCATCCTGGGATGTTGTGGACAAGCTGCATTTAGTCTTTCCAAACGCGACGGAACTTCGCCTCAACGCCAACCAGCTTCCTATTGCCAACCCCAAGTCAGCCGAAGAGCTGCAACAACTACAATTCATTTACACATTGGCTCGCTGGGGAGGGAAATCTAGTATTACCAAGCTCGATGGCATGACTGTGTCGAAGCAGGAGCAGACTGATGCGGATCTCTACTTCATTAGTAAAGTGGCAGCCAACGAGATAGAGTACGATCGCACGTCCACGCGCTGGGCAGCACTGACAGAAACCTACGGTGCTGCATTGACCACGCCTGCAGAAGCCCAGAACACCAGTCTCGCTAGTAAACTTGTGGAGCTACAGGTGCAGTATGAAGGCGAGACGCGGCCTGTCAAAGTGTTGAAGACAGCCACGGTGAAAAAGCTCAAGGCAATGATCGCACGCGCATTCAAGATCCGCGGTGTGCTTCCACAAAACCTGCAGCTGCAATACACGCAGCCAGATACAGGCCAGTCGTATGCTATCGACGACGAGTTCATGGCGGTATCGTATTATAACTTAGATTCGGGATCTATCATACATGTAACAAAGTAGTAGCAAGAACATCAACTGAAACAAAATCATATTAAGAGAGCGTGAGACATAGTAAAAAAGAATAGGGGTGCGACTAGATAGAGTCCTTGAGCGCCCAGAGGCCATCGCCAAGGTAAGAGATAAGCTCGATGCCGATTCCCTTGTTGACACTCTTAATCTCCTCGGTCGACATTGTTAAGATACCCACGGCGAGCGCATGCTGCTTTCCCTCCGCGTAAATGGCTACAACCTGGCCCTTTTCAAAGCCGGGGGCCTCGGGGAGCTGCGCACCCTTAGACGTCAAGCCGGGGCACATAATGTTGGCACCGCCAAGAATGAATTTGATGGCGCCACGGTCTACACGCACAGCAGGCAGCACATCAGGGTACTTGTGAATAACAGAAAGGGTGGGAATCACCTCGTCGTTGTGCTTTTGCGTGAAGAGGATCTCGGAGCCGATGGCGTAGAGAGAGAGCTTGTCGACGCTAGTGGGGGAAAGGCTGAAGTTAGAGACGGATCAACAGGACAGTGAACGAGTACTTACCACTTAATCTGAACCAATTGACTTTTCTTGGGCACGATCTCGTCCACGACTTTTTCAAAATTGGGGAACTGCTCGATGAGTTTGGTCTTGAGCGCGCGCTGAGCCGACGACTTGATGTTGGATCTTGAGCTGGTGTCTTCGCGGGTAAACCTGGGAGGCTGTTAGTACGTGCGACAGGCAAAGGCTAGGATGCAGCGACACACAGCCATCTGATCAAGCACCCTTTGTCACTCACTTCTTGAACATTTTGTCTGCTTCTACTTCTTTTGTATTTTATTTTTTCTTCTTGCTGGTCGAATGTTTCGGGCAGAACAACAGAAGGAGGAGGTGGAAGAAATTTTTTTGGACTTTTGAAATTCCCAAAACTTTTTGCCTTCCTACCACCCCATACAGCAACACCAGGGCACCCCCTCCACCAAACACCAGCATCGAGAAGATATTACGTGCGTCTACTAATCGAGCACACATGGAAGAAGAGACAGTCCGCAAGCAGGCCCACAGGCGCACAGTTGACCACGGCAACAGTTTTTCACGCTGGGTCGTGGAGCGCAAGATGGGTCGCACTGGGTTTGGCGGCGCCAGCAACGTTTACCGTATCGAGCCTGAACCCAGCCAGTTGGTGGGCATGATGCCACCCCAAGCGTACCGCGGAGCAGCAGCATCATCGCTTATTACTAAATTCACGCATACAAGTATGAACAAAATCCGCCAGCCAATTTTTGTTGTGAAGTGGACACCCGAGGGCCGCCGCATCCTGACCGGCTCAATGGCCGGCGAGTTTACGCTGTGGAACGGAATGACATTCAACTTTGAGACCATCATGCAGGCCCACGACAATGCCGTCCGCGCCCTTGCGCATTCTCACTCAGATGAATGGCTGCTCTCCGGCGACCACGAAGGCAAGGTTAAATTCTGGCAGACCAACTTCAACAACGTCAACATCATCAATGCGCACCGCGAAATTGTGCGTGATATAGCGTTCTCGCCCAATGACGCCAAGTTTGTGACAGCGTCGGACGATGGTACGCTGAAGATCTGGAATTTCAATGATGCAACCGAAGAGCGTGCACTTACAGGTCACGGCTGGGACGTCAAATGTGCAGACTGGCACCCGACCCTCGGGTTGATTGCAAGTGGATCTAAAGACAACCTTGTCAAGCTCTGGGATCCGCGCGCACCAGGAAAAAACGTTGCGACTTTGCATGGTTTTAAAAACACAATTACGCGGACCAAGTTTCAGCGCACGGGCGGCCGCATGATGCTCGCGTCGTCGTCGCGTGACCAGACTGCCCGAGTGCTTGATCTGCGTACAATGACAGATGTGGTTGTGCTGCGCGGCCATAACGCCGACGTGCCATCGCTGACATGGCACCCCGTGCACCCTAACTTGATTACAACCGGATCACAAAGCGGTGCCATCTCTCACTTTCTCATCGACACTCCGTTGCCGGAAAACACAATTGGCCTGATGCCAGCGGCGCAGATTGTCAAAGCGCATGATTTCCCCATCTGGTCGCTAGACTATCACCCGCTTGGGCACCTGCTCGCGTCCGCTTCAAATGACAAGACAACTCGTATCTGGTCGCGCAGTCGGCCGGGCGACACCCTCTCTTTCACCGACCGTTACCACGTGCTACCGCCGGAGGGTGAAGAGCCTATTGGCCATCATGGTCATCACCACGGCATGAACACCCAGCGCCGCTGGGTTCCCGGTGGGGGCCGATACAACAACGGCGGAGGTAACTACCAAAATAACAACAACAACAGCTTTCACAACCGAAACAATGATGGCAGCGGGCGTGGAGACAATGCCCACGCGTCGCGACGGTTCCAGCAGTACTCACAGCGCAAGCTGAACGAGATACGTGACGGCGCCTCGGCGATCATTGCGGACATGAATGGCAGCAGCAATCAACCAGACGGCCAGCAGGAGGGAAAGCCTAGTGGTGGCAGCAGTAGTGGCGGTGCGGGTTCAAGCGACAAACCAAGCATTCCGGGACTTAACTGGACGGGCTAGCGCCGGAAAGTTAGCTCGTCTGTTTTACAATAGATACTTGTATTTATTTTATTTTTATTTTATTTGTAAAGGCATTCATTTATTATAATTTTTACGACCACCCGCTTTCTTTCCAAGCCTCCCCGAAGCCCTCCAAGGGCCTACCTAACTCCATTCGAACTTTCTAATATGTTTGCTTATGAAAAATAAAATAAAAATCTAGTAGCCTTTGTGCGTTATCATGATTGTTTTGTATTTTTTTGGTATTATTATTTCCTTTTTGCAGTATACACATGGTGGTGGTTGGTTGGTTCTTAAAACATGACAGGTTCCCTTCTCCTTTACATTTATTTCTTAGAAACAGGAGGGTTGTAGATGAACTTTCTGGTCTTGATGGGAGCCCACTTCCATCTCTTGACCCAGACGGAGATAGCCCAAAGCGAGGACAGGATGATGACAGCCTTAAGACCAGCGCGCTTTCTGTCGTCGTGCTCAGGCTCAGCAGCCCAGTTAAGGAAAGAGACAACATCCTTGGCCATCTGGGTAGTGGTGGCAGGAGTGCCGTCCTCGTACTCAACAAGACCGTCAAAAAGAACACGGCCCATGGCAATACCACCACCGGGGAAGTAGGGGTTGTAATTTAAGCCAGGAGCAAGGGAAACACCAGCGGGAGGGTCATCAGGGTAACCAGTGAGGAGGGCGAAGATGTAGTCGCAGCCACCGTGTCTGGCCTTGACCATTAGCGAGAGATCGGGAGGGAAAGCACCCTGGTTGGCGGCACGAGCAGCCTGTTCGTTGGCGTAGGGCTCGGGCATGTAGTCAGCAAGCTTACCAGCACGCTTGCGAGGGTTACCCTCATCATCAGGCTCATCGTCGTATTCAAACTCCGCAGCCATCTCTCTGACCTCATCAGAGGTATGAGTGACACCGACGAGAGTTCTCCAGGCAACAAGCGAAAGAGAGTGACAGGACGAACACACCTCGCGGTACACTTGGTAACCACGTCGTAACGAGGCGTGGTCGAATGTCGAGAGATTGCCCTTGTGCGGCCAGTCGTATTCAGGAGGGTGAAGACCGTGCTCAGCATCAGTCATGGCGGAGACCGGTGAGAGATATAAGTGAGCATAGTATGCAGAGAGCGAAGTCGCAGTGGCGGTAGCGACAATGGCTTGTTTAGTGAGGCGAGAAGACTGCCTAAGAGCCTATAAACCTGTTAGCAGATGCAAAAGAAAGACGAAGCAACACCTCAGAGCAAGATAGAGAGCAGTGCAATAATGCCTGGCAACGGCAGGCATTGTGCAGAGTCGGGCATCACGAGCGGTCGGTAGTGATACTTACAGAAAATTTCCACATGATGATGGGGATAGGTACAGCAGGTTCTGATGATGAAGTGAGAAGAAAAGAAAGAAAAAGAGAAAGAAGGGGAGAAAGAAAAGAAGCTGAAAAATTTCAAGTCTGGCGGTGAATGGACATAGAAAAAAAGAAAATTTTGGCCCATACAAAAAAAAGGTAAAAAATCAGGAATAAATCATGATGCCTATTGGTTGGTTTTGATATCATACAGGGCTAGGGTTACTCACAAGTGCTTTAATCTCACATGCATTGATTGGCCCAAAAAATGATATTAGTTAATGTTTATGTAATTAGATATTAGAAGATGAGAGTTGGAACTTCAACTCAAAAAAAGGCTTTGGACTTAGACCCTGCGACAGATATCAAACAAAGGCCAAAATATTCAAAAAAGCCCAATGACGGTATATCACCATGATATTAATAAAAGAAAAACCCCTAGCCATCTAATGTTTATGAGCTTAATTTACGCCCAAAGCTCTTCGTCGAAAAAGTACAGCCACGAGAAGCTTGCCCACGATCCAATAACGCCCACTGCGCAGTAAACAGACACAGCCATCAGGTAGGCAAACTCGTATTTACCACCAGCGATGCGGTCAAGAACAAATGATGAAGCCATCAGAGGCACAAAGCCGACCATGTAAATCAGAACTGCGCGGTCTAGCAAGAAAATGTGTTTCTGGTAAGCGCGCACCTTGACCAGATTCTTGAACGACAAATGGAACATGACAAACCAAACAAACGTATACAGCGACTTTATCAACGTTTCCCCCGATGTAAATAGCAGGGGGAACAGCGACAAATAGCCTGATACTGAAAGTGGCACAAACGTTGATAGTAGGCGCGAGTCGCGCAGAGCCAGAAATGAGAACGGGAAAATTACTAGCAGAATTGCCTTCTCGTGAACATGCCAGCCAAATAGGAATGAAGAGTAACCACAAAGTGTCACCGCCGCAATAAAGCGCGGGAAAGTTGGCCACAGAAAGAGGGGGATTAGTGCAAGCACTTGATAGAACAGTGTCAGAATAAACGTCAGCTTGGGTGAGATCTCAGGGAGAATTGCAAAAGACACGTCACCGACAATGCCGCGAGTAGAGGAGATGGTTGCCCCGGTCTTGGAAAAGAAACTGCCAGCTCGGTCAATAAATGAGTAAATAGCCCACACGTTAGGTGCCCAGTATGCGTGCGTCAGGCCGCGAGAGAATGGGAAGAGTCGAGACAGCAGATCATACTGCTTGCCGTAGTAGACAAAAGGACCAAACGCAACAACAAACGTACCAACGACTGCAGTTCCAAGCTTCAAAGTACGGTTCCAGTCAATGCCAACGACAGGCCAGATGCCAAAGTTCTGGCGCTTCTTCGTGTTGGTTGGTGGGACAGATTTGAGGACATACACACGCAGTAGGTAGGCAAAGTAAGCTGGCGCAAGGTACAGGTAGATATGCTTAAAGCAAAGCAGAACAGCAAAGAGAAAACCAGACAGCAGTAACTTTTGGTTGCGCGCTGCGATCAATGAGTATATGAGTATGCCGTACATGAAGCCATTGTACTGAAAGTGGATATGATCGATGATGAGCAAGCCCGGAGATAAAAAGATTGATCCGGCGATAGAAAATGCACGCAGTCGGGCCTGTCGGTCGTTGGTTGATCCTGAGCTCTGGTCTTTGGTTGTCGCAATGTACCACTGAAGCGAACCGAGCAGAACAAGCTCGCTAACAATCACCGTGGTCCGTTGAAAGACGATTGTCGGCCATCCATACGTCCCCTGTTCAACAATGTCCAGCGCACCATCTGCGCGCACGACAGCAGGCACAAAAAGTGATAGGACATACTCAAATAGCGCAAAAAACGGTGGGTAGTCAAGGGTCCATTGTGAAGTCTTTTCCGTGTACCATTCGCAGACTGGGAGTTTATTCGTGATGGCAAGCCAGTTGCGGTGCACCTCAAAGTCAGTCGAATGGTACGCGCCAAAAAGAAGTACCTTGAGGAATGTCGCGGCAATGAAAATATTCTTCAGCGACGGCGTGGAGGAAGAAGACTGGTCTAGTTTTGTTTTGGTCATGGTGTTTCTTCCATTGGCAACGTGGTTGTTGTGAAGAAAGGAGAAAGGGAGAAAATGTGAATAAAACCTACTGTGCTGACCACGCAGTCAGGAGGCGCGTATATTTGATCTGATTTCACATCGCATACTTTTGTAATTCTTGAACTCGATATTTACATTGTTTAACTTATTAACATTAGTTGTTTATATTAAATTATTTTCCCTTGCCAGACTTCTTCTTCGTGGCAGGTTTTGCTTGCTCCTGATCCTCCTGCTCTTCTTTGGACTCTTCCTCTGCGACCTCCGCAAAGAATAGCTTTAATTGCTCATACCGACGCTTTTGGTGCTCGATGTCCTTCAACTTGACACCCATACCATCAAACGCTAAAGCAACCTTAAGATCATCCGTCCCGGTAACACTGGTCCGTCCGTTGTCTAATGGGATAAGGGACTCACCTTCGTAATCAGATGTAGACTCATTCTCACTCATATAACTGGTGTCACTCGTACTCTCAATATTTGGCAACTTGGGATATCTCTGTGAAAAATGTGTCAAAATAGTGTATTTGGCATTCATTTTTCGTGCAACATCCAAAGCCTGACCAATCGTGGTGTGCCTCTTTTTTGCAGCCTCCTTTTCCAGGCCGTTTTCGTGTGTGGCTTCGTGGATCAGCAGGTCTGCACCCTGGCCGACCTTGAATGCAAACATATTGGTCGGTCTCGTATCTCCAGAGTATGCAACTTGAAACTTTTGGTTTTCAGACAGATCAAATGTGAAGGAAACACAGTAAGCTAGATCACAGTGCTTAGCTTTGCAGGTACGAACGTCAGACAGGCCAACCTTTTCCTTCATTTCATAGAAAAACGAGGGTGAGTCAGTAATGGCAAACCGTTCAATTTCATCAATCTTGCGATTGTTGTCAGCGAGAAACGAGCTGCCAATAATAAAAGACTCGTTGTCAACAAACTTGATTCTTCCCATGCTGACTGCCTCTTCCAGCTGCGTCCACTCATGAAGAAACTGAAAGTACTTCCATGGTCCCATCACATAGAGGGGTGCGTCGCTACCCTCATTAGCTTCCAGCCAATGCCGAATGAAAGATATCGCGCCAAGATGATGGTCAGCATGCAGATGAGAAAGATACAAGATCTGCAGTTCTCTCAAAACCTTGATGCTCTCATCGACACCAAACAAACGACGGAGGTTGCCAATTGTTGCTTCACCACAGTCGAATAGAATACTTTTTCTTTCGCCAGGTTTCACCCTCACAAGGGTTGAAACAACATTTCTATACTTGCTGGGAAGTGCGCTTCCGGTTCCAATAGTAATAACCTCTACGTCTTTAAGATGAGTTTCAGGAATTTCAGGTGGAACAAAAGTAGGCTCGCCCTCAATAGACAAGTTGGCCTCTACCAGTTTGGCCTTGAGAGGTGAAAGAGTGAACTCTTCTATCTCCGCCATATCAACAGCCCCTGAAGATCTCTCGCGTCTGCCATCATATTGAACAGCTGGCTCAAGTGATACCACACCAAATCCATATCCCAGTCTAATATTTTCGGGAATATTAGCCGGCATCTGCTTGACTGCATCGCAGGCCTGTAGCACGCGGAAGTTGTCCGGATAAAGGTATCTTAATTTGATATTCAGCAGGGCTGCGCTGTCAAAAGTGATCCCATCAGGTGCGTAATCGGGATGTTGAATAAAGTGCATGCAGTCTTCTTTGAATAAATCCTTCGATTTTAATAGCCAGTCAAAGTAGGGACCTTCGAACGGGTTCACAGACTTCCCCAAGAAGTGGTAGACGACAGCAGGCTTCTCAGAAAGCCCATCATATGGAGAGTCTATATTGTCAGTACGTTGCCGTTTTAGCGGAGGAGATGCGCTGTTATCCAAGGCGCTGCTTCGTAAGAGCTTACCTGTTTGTTTGGGGTGCTTAGCGGGGCTCAAGCTCTGGACCCAGTCCTGCGAAAGGACGCTATCAACATACTCTGCACCAGGGCAGTCAATTACAAGTACACGAGGTCCATTTATAGTCGGCTCGAGAACTTGGTCGGGTGTAACTACAGTACCGTCTTCAAGAGTGATCGGCTCGCCTCTAGACAGGACACTGCGAATAGAACCCTTCGGAACTCCCAGTTTATTGGCTTTCTCCACGTTAAACCGGCCCCGTGTCTGCTTGATTTGAATGATGTAACTGGAAGAAGTAGTATCTGGCGAAACAATGTCGTTAAGCTTTAACGAGGTAGCATCCTTGGAATCAACTTTGTCGCCAGGTCGAGGAAACATTCGTTTAACAATATTCTTTGCCGCATCATTCACTTTCTCATGTTCCTTTTCTTGTTCCTCCGTCAGTGGCGCCGCATCTTTATCCTTCGAAATAGCTATGGCAAGGGCATAGAAATACTTGTCTTCAAACAACCGGTTTACTGCGAGAGAGTTTGGGTTGAGATCAATGTTTTGTCGAAAAATAAAATGTCGCCATGCGGCACATGCCCAACCAATATGCTCATTAGATGAATGAACATTGATAGACTTGACTCCCTGATCAGCAATCGTAAGTAGCAAACCAGGAAGACCTCCCATGCGCTCCCAGTTGAGATTTCCAGTGAGGAATATGTTGGTGAACTTGCCCATCTTGATTTTAGACTGGGTCATAAGGCGCTGAAACCCCTCGCCAATGCCGCCAAACACATGTCGCCGACCATCAACGGTTTGAAGCAAAAGCGCTGGTGAAGGACAGTCGGTAGTGCCATGAGACATGACCTGAATGACGGTCTTGCTATTTAGAATCGGAAAGGCTTGGTTCACATCGGAATTTTGTTTCTGCTCGTTGAGCAGCAGCCGCGTTTTTGAGTGAAATGGAGAATACATTGGCTGACCTTTAATAAGCTGGCTCTCAACTATCACAGAAGAATTATTGGAGGAAGAGCACGGACCCTTGGTGCAATAGGCGTTGAATCGTGTCAACAGCTGAGGTATGCCGTGACGTCTACCAACAGTCGATTTGAGTATTGTTAAAAACAATTGCTAGATACAAAACGTTGAAAAAAAAGAAGAATATCAAGTGTTTCTCAAGTGTTGTAAAAGATGATGAGAAAACACTACGATCGTTTCTTTCTCTTCTTCAAAGCTAGAAAGATACTCGTAATGATCAACGAATTTGCTGTAGTATGGAGGATGATGAAAATTTTTTACATTTCCAGAAACATCCCAGTGTCCAGTTTGAGGCTTTTGTAACCTAAATGTTAAAACTCAGGGACTCAAAAAAATGTTTAACCATTCATTCATTATCAAAGCATAAACCAAGAAAAAAATTGTTTTATATTAAAGAATTATCAATAAATATTCAATATCCTATCTAAATACCAATAAGTTCATTAAGAAACTCCTTGCGAGCCTGGCGCTCTCGCAACCCATCCTTGTCGTTCGGGCGCTCAATGATTAACGGATCAAAAACACCAACTAGAAAACTGTTAGCAAAAAAATAAAATAAAAATAAAAAAGATTAAGTAGAAACAGGATTTGTGACTTACTGAGCTGTTTAGAATCAGTTCCAGCTTCGATGATATTTCGCAAGAAGGACTTGAGATATACAAGCACATTAACATTGACGCTGGGTAGTCGCTCCATCAATTCAATCACAACTGTATCTAAATTCGGGTTGGCTTTTCGGTCAGCGAGCACATGTGTGTAGTAAAATTCCGACGGAATTATTTTTCCTGGTAAATTTTCGAGTAGCATCATCAGCATTTTGGCAACGCCATGGATGCTTGTATTGTCCGAATAAGCGATATCAACGTTAGGTATCGAGTCGCGATTCAAGGTGTCTTGTAACCGAGTCAAAAATTCTTCCTGCTCAGGAGATTTACCAAACTCCTTTGTATCAGCAGACATGAACAAATCTTTAGGAAGCAAATCAGAGTTGTTAAGCAGGTAGTCTATTAAGAACCATACTGACTTGGGCATTTTCTTAAATTCACTTTGGGTTGTGTTACCAGCGAGGTCTTGGAGAGACTTTCCAAGAAAAGTTTGGCCAGGCTTAAACTCGATAGGAATAAAAATATCCTGTACATCTTTGACACGAAGAATAGCAACACCCTGAATTTCCCCATTAATCGGAAGCTTACAGCTAACCTCTACATATTGTTTAATCCCGTTAGGAAGTGCTCCAGAAGAAGGTTCAACAGTAATGTCAGGATTATTCGAAATTAGCTCCCATTCAACAGCACCTGTATTAAATATAGTTTGCTGTTGAAAAGATATTTCAACTGCGGACTTAACCAAAACATTATTTTCAGTTGACGTAACCTCGTGGGGCTCAACAACAATTGTTGGTCGAATGGAGTTTTCTCGATCGTCTGCTTGCTTGAGAACTTCCTGGAGTACCGTTTTTCTCTTTTGGGGGTCTACCGCAAATGCATCTAGAGTAAAGTCTGCATACACTGGTTTGTGATCAGATAATGTGTAGTCTTGAATACTATTGTAGGCAACAGGAGTTAGTCGCTCGTTGACTGTAAACAGAATCCTGTCAGTATATGAAGGCGTTCTAGCCTTAGCGCCGCTAGACAGGGGAGTGAAGTCAAATTTTTCAGTGCCAACTGTATATTTGTATGTAGGCAAAAAAGTGATTTCCTGTTCTGAAAACAGGTTAGAAGAGAGTAGGTTAGATTTGTGTTGCAATTGGTCATGAGCTAGGATCGTTTCAATCTCGTTCGTATCAGAAAAAGATTGTACTAAGTCAGGGTCAAGATCAACTCGGTAGTTCAAATCACCAAGAAGAAACGTAATAGACTGATCCGCAATATATTCATCTTTTGCTAAGCCGGGAATCTTTGCTTTATTCCCAATTTCCTGGAGTTCCCACTTTCGACGTTGAAGGTCTGTGTCAGATTCCCCTGCAGCTAGATGACAGTTTATGAAATTTAGCTCCGTCCCCTTGAGACCAATGGCAGCATCTCCGCCAAATTCCAACTTTGTGTATACGGCACCTTTGTTTCCCCAAATTCCAAATAACCCGGTTCCAGTGTTGCTTGTTTCCTTGACCCGAAACTGGTCAGCCAGTGCACTCTCTGCAATTACAATTAGCAACAGTCCCAGCATTTGTGATGCTGAAACAATTTTAAACTTGTTGGGACCACCAAGTGCACTAATAATCAGATCCAACGTGTTTTCAAGAGTACTATTGTTGCTGACAGAAAGGTTTTTGGCTGTGAAAGGGTCGGTTTCCTGAAATCCGATTACATAAAGCTGATATTTCTTGGTATCTTTTTTTGAAAGCCCAAGGAGGTTATTGAAATTGGTTTTTCTCAGTGAGCTTCCATGAAGATTCCAAGTAATGAGTCGCACAGAAAGTTTCTGAAGATCTAAAAATTCTGATCTTTGATTATAAATTTTGTCAACAAAAGAAGAGTGCGAAGTTTCATCTTTAGCAGGTTTGGAATTTGAAAAAGCTGATGCTGAAGCATCATTGCCATTGTTTGGAGTCAGGAACGAGAGCTTGTTTTTGACGCCTTCTGTGAGCAGTTTGAATCCTTTCTGGCGTTTAGGCGTTTGGAGGGTCTCAAGTTCCTGGAGAGCCGACTCCCAATTGGTGACGAACTTGGCCAATTGATCAAAATCACTAGAGACTGAAGATAATTTGCCAATGTTTTTACCGGCTACCGAGACACTGAAGTAGTGGTGGTCATCATCTGCATCAGGAGTTGGGATTGGATCAACAATAAGCAAAGAGTCCAAACAGAGCTTTGCGGGAATATATTTGGTTGGCAATGATTTGTCAATGAGAACAAAATATGGTGGTGGGAAAGAGCTGAAGAGATGGAGCTTGTGGGTAGATGTTTCGAGCAAGCTCGATGTTATAGAGGTCATGTTAAGATACTAGAGAAGGCAGATTGTTTAATTTCAATTATATAAAGTTAAGCAATTTCAATGACCAGCATGGTGAGAGAAAACAACATGCACACAAGAAACAGAAAAACAGAAAAACAAAAAAACAAAATTAAAACCATTAAGACAAACCCCCCAAGTTCTTTATCTATCTTTTTTTTTTTTTTTTT
>Ga0160505_100474_pt1 | contig 23145 bp, 12 predicted proteins | sample DIDeMG_FD_108225 | JGI IMG/M metagenome (GOLD analysis project Ga0160505, IMG submission 108225) | Enriched chicken feces microbial communities from UW Madison campus, WI, USA - DID2874_E49_Stillage MG | ecosystem: Host-associated > Birds > Digestive system > Large intestine > Fecal ... | reverse complement strand
TCCTTATCCCTATCCTTACCTCCATTTCCTATTCCCTTACAACTTACCAACCTTCATTCGAGTTACCATCCTAAACCCGAACTATTCTCTTTTCTGTAAGTGCGATTCCTTATACTTAGACTCAACTACAAAACCGCTAACCTGCTTCTAGTAAAATAAACTTATTTTCCCTTTAGTCTCATTTCTCTGGATCTAAGCTTAGTAATCTCGTGAGCCCAGTATCATCACGTGACACTAAATTAAAAAACGCTCTAAGACTGGGGATGGCTAAGTACTAAATGGAATATATTTTTATAGTAAATTGTCAGTGTAATTAGGGATGTTTCTACATGGTATTATTAGGTCTAAAGATAGCGGCATGATTGGATATTAATATATATATATCAACAGAGCAAAACACTACCGGGAGTAACTATCTCAATATCAACTATCATAGACTAGTTGTAGACGTTAATCCAGTTGGGGGGTTCTTAATCATGTAGTTAATAGTTGATGGCAGAAAATTCTCCAGAAAGCAATTCAATTTTTTGTTGATATTTGAACAACTCATTCTCAAATAATCAACGCTAATTAAAAAGACAGAATTGGTCCGTCTCATTAAAGGAACCTGAAACCAAGTTACCTTAGCTGAAGCGGAGTATTCAAAATGACCGTGGCCAAGATCAGTCTCCTAAGATGTCTAGATCTATTAATTAAGAAAGGGTTTAAGTGTTATCTCAGACGTTATGTTATATGTCATTATCTGAGACTTGAGTGTTTGAATGCATGAATGAAGCGTGTGCTGAGGCTTCCGTGAGTACTCACTAATATATGCTCTAATATGAATAATTTATTAGCTGAAAACAATATTGGAGGCTCAGTTATTATTGGACCTAAATTACTAATATGAAATAGAATTGATAAGTATAATTAGATCCAATGGTAACTGGGATCTTCAAGACCAGCTCCATGACAATCAGTGTCAAATATCATGTGAATTTTTGATTCTTCCATGATATCTAAATTTCCATTAAACAATTTATATGCTCTAGGGGATTTTAGACATTTGCTGTCTGGTAAATTCATATCAGGAGCAAGTGATAAAACTGCAGTAAACACCTCTATTCAAGTAGATACTAAATAAAAAAATTAGTAAATTGTGGGATTGACTTAAATGTCGCGTCCAGTATTTTCTGAAAATAGGAATAAAAATTAAAATTGAATGATCATTAAAAGATGCGAAGCTTATTACTTTAGGGCATGGGCGACTATTTTTAGTCGACGGTACCCATAATAATTTCCCAAATTTATAGAATTCATCTAGAAAGATTTGTTAAAAGCATCACGGCCTATGCCAGCTTGGGAGTTTTCGATGTACAACTTTTTTTGAATAGTAGTACTATTCAATTTATTTCAACTTTTTTTTTGTTTGTTATTTAGTATGAAAACATCCTATATATCTCCCCGTTCAGCTTTTGCAAAGCTGCACTAGCACTTTAACAACGATATTTTTTAAGCGATTTTTTAATTTTTTTTTGCATAAATAAATGTTGATGTTGAATTTTTTTTCTTTGCTAAGTTTTTTGTGATAAACTCCTCTTCCCCAGTCTCTGGGTCAATGTAACCAGCATGAATGGGTGTTAACGCATTGTCTGTACGTTCAAAAAGTAAATATATCTCATTATTGACTTAAAAATATCTTAAAAACACTTTCAAGTCTTTCTGTGATATAGAAGTCTTCTTAGCTTTGAAAACAATATTGCATGCTTGCAAAAATAAAGCACATAGTTAATCCCTTTCTTCAATTACTCTATATTTGCCCAAGGCCATTGTCATTTTAAGCCAGTCGCTATTAAGGTAGGCTTTCTGAAATTATGGTCTAAAATATTTTCTCCTTATCCTTTTGCATTTTGGTGTGTGGGAAGACTAATTTATCTTGATATTTGATCTTTATCACATTCCTGAACCTGGTTATGGGACCCTCGGCACAACTTTTCAAAACAATCGCCAGATATTAATATAAAATAAGTCTATATCTTTTTAAACCCGATTTTTTTTAAACTTAGATCTTCTTTTGGTATAATTTATTTATCATTTAGTGGATAAACAAAATGTTCAACGTGAATTGTGATACCAAGTCCCTAATACGCACTAAGTGGACTACTTTATTAGCTTTGTTGAAATAACTTTTAGAATTAATTTTTAATTGTATAGCAGCTAATAACTTATATTTTTCATTTATTTCTTATTTATATGGTATTTATAACCTCTTTATTCAACTAGTAATTGTAAAGAAAAGCCGCCTAAATAAGTAAGAAATCATAGCTGTGTTGGTTGGTGGAGCATATACCCTAAACCTATGATGTTGGCTGTGCGAGATCTCCCAGCACAGAGAAGAAAAGAAAAAAAAATCCCAATAGAAAAACATTAGAGATAAATCATTGGGATACTTGAATCTGAATCAACTCTTCCTTTTTCCTCATCTCAAAACAACGTATTTTATCGGCATGTCTGCTCCGTTTCTTACACAATCCACGCGTAGAGCTTATTCCCTTTTAGGTAGAAGCGGAAATTTGGCAGGTGTCAGAGGCTACGCGGTGATTCCATCATCCACAGCCAAGACCTTTGTCAAGAAGACTGTATCGTCAACCTACAAGCCAGTTTCTACGCCACTAAAGCCAACTGTAGCGTCTGTCAAAACCGTCTCTACTTCAGCTAAGCCTGCGGCATCGACGGCTTCCACTGCTACATCGTCAGCTTTTACAAATTCCAAGTCTACGATACCTGCAAATCAATCCACTACGAGCATTGGTGTCTCGACGTCCCCAGAAAAGATGGAGTTCCTCGATGCGCCATTGGAAGGATCTCGTTCGCAAAATACAGTTGACTGGTCCCAGAGCTACCACGGTTTGGGTACAATGCGATTTTCCGAGGAGACCGGCAAGGTTCTCACCGCGCCACTTGACGAGAATGATATTGAGATCAAGCCCGACGGACTAATCTACCTTCCTGAAATCAAATACCGTCGCATCCTCAACAAGGCATTTGGACCTGGTGGCTGGGGTTTAGCACCAAGAAGTGAAACCATTATCACGCCAAAGATGATTACTAGAGAATACGCGCTGGTCGCTGAAGGTAGACTTGTAGCAATTGCCAGAGGCGAGCAAGACTATTTTGATCCTAATGGAATTCCTACCGCCACTGAGGGCTGCAAGTCCAACGCCATGATGCGATGCTGCAAGGACCTGGGTGTCGCTTCTGAGCTTTGGGATCCTAGATTTATACGTACTTTCAAAAAAAAGAACGCCCAGCAGATTTTTGTCGAACATGTCACCACCAAGAAGAAGAAGGCCATCTGGATGAGAAAGGATGACGAGGTCTCTTATCCCTTCAAAAAATGCTAAACTAATGGGGAAGAGCCTTGATACAAGGAAAAAAATAGTCATAGTATGATATTTATGTAAATAATGAAATTCACACCTACTTAGTAATAATAAAGCAAACTAAAAATAAACCCATTGTAACGTGCCCATGATAATAAGCATCCAGTGCTTACTTGTTTCCAGAGATGGGCTTATCGGAGACAGTCTCGTGAGAACTGCTGCTCTGCGATGACTTTCTCCAGCCGAACCAAGAGTTGGACCGGCTTCTTGGTAGGGACTGCGAGTCAATACTTTTCTCATCAGGCTTGATAAAGTCAAAGTCAGAGTCAGTGCTAAGAGAGTTTGTGGACGAAGACTTGGAGCCTAGCTCAGAATCTCCGACCTCTAAACCATTGGATGTTCTTGTTTTATTAACTTTCAGAGACTCGGTTCCAAATGTATCGATACCCGTGGCGACACCCGAAGTCTCTTTAGAAGCACTGCCTAGCTCTGGAGTAGATAGAGAAGAAGCTTTAGTGGTTTCGGAAGAAATGCTTCTGTTACTTTTAGGAGGATCAGAACGTTGTATCGAGCCTTGGATGGCGGCAGCACCAATCTTAAAAGCTGCACCAATCAAGCTAGACTTGCTCGAGTTGGATCCTTGCGAGTCATTGTTTTCAAAAAGGTTGCTAGCAGGATTTGAGACGCCCGAAGGAGGCTTGTTAACGGAATTATTGCCTGCAATAAACGAGGGGGGAGTTTTAAACTTGGAGAAAAAAGCGTCGATAAAAGAGCCCTGGCCAACACCTCCGGCAAGAGTTTCCTCTTTAAAAGCAAGCTCGGGTTCAACAGCACGATAAGGTCTGATATCGGAGTTTACGATGTAGTGGGCGGCGTATTCCTTAACATAATATAGCAATTGAGTAAGGTATTCAACTCCCAAGGCCCGCAACTTTTTGTAGATAAACAATGCGTAATCCCCAATTTCAGTCTCATGTTCATGGAGAAAAGGCTGGACGTACGTGAGATAGATTTGAGAAGCGCCTTGAGTCTGTGGCAACACAAGCCAGAGAATGAAAAGAAGCCTGAACAATTGAAAAAAAGGCAGAAAGTTGACCAGAAATCCAAAAGAAGACTCGAGGGTAAACTGGAGGGAGTACACAACCCAGTACATTAGCCACGACCGAATTAACAGATTATCATTTTGATTCAGGGCCCTATATGATCCAAAAATAGGCAGCACCGTAGAAAGAACGAGGCTTTACGAGTTAGTACACGATAATAAAAGGCCGAAGAATGCTACCCGGATGACCTTACCTGAAGAGCTTGAAGAGGAGTGCAAACATTAGAAGTTATCTACTCTCAAATTGTGATGGTGAAAAATAATGGACAATAAATAAAAAAGAGCAAAGAACGAAGATGGGAAAGGAAACTGGGAGAAGGTGGGCAGGATTCAACTGGGAATAAAACAAAGCATATTTAAAGTCAAGCATGGCGAGTATTAGAGTATCGAGTCTTCGCCCTACAAAATTCTGACAAGGCAATTGATATTTCATGCCAGTAAATTGCCAGACCAAGTAGTAATAAAAGACAAAATCCACGACGACTCTCATCTGAGCAAAAGTTAATGCTGAATCTGACATATGTCAGGTCCTGCCATCAGCAACCGGAGCAGCAGTATCTTTTTAAACCAACTCTACCTCCAAAGCCTCGGCCTTTACACTTTAATTGACAATCTAAGTCAGGCCACCTCCCTTCTAAGTTTTGACTCTTGTATGTACTTTCCGAAGGTCGTTCCATAGAAAGCTATACATATAACGGCCTTTTGTCAAAATTTGACTCTATTTTTTTCATTATCGATATTTTTTACTGTGCAGGTTTAATTGGGATTCAAGCGTAGACTTAATGCTGGGTGTTTATTTCATGGATTGTGGAGTATTACAGTTTGAGTTCACTGTCTCGTGGGCATCTACAGAAGTGTTCAGACCCTGCCAAAGAAAGCCCCCGGAAATATCGGGGATAGAGTAACCTATTGCAGGCCCAGTTTCTATGTAAAGTGTTCTAGGTTATATTATCATTAGATACTAATATACTGAGTAGTCCCCATTTAGATACCAGTTCCTCATTAGACATCTCCAATCACGCTGACCTTTCTGACCCGAGAATACATGTTAGCCTCGATGAGGTAGGCTAGGAGCTCATCAATAATGTCTACTGTCTCAGCAGGACTAGCAATCCAAACTGTGCAAGCCGCAAGACGAGCTTTAAAGTCATTGGCGCCGACAGACGCAAACTGGTCACCGACATGAAGCGTTTGGAATCCGTTAATGTCATTCAAATATTTTTGGAGACTAAGCACACCGAGGCGCTTGTCGCCAATGTCGACCCAAACGTCCGCACCACCATTGAACGCACAAAAGTGAATTTTCTTTCCGACTGCACTTGTCTCAAGCTTGCGCTGCGCAGTCAAAACAATCTCTTCGAGCGACTCCCTGCAAATCTTCTTGCCGGGTAGGGGGATGATACCAACACCCCTTTCCTTTCTAAGAATAGTAGCAGGTAAATTCAACTTATTCTTCTCATTCTCCAAAACGGCCTGCCCAATGTTTAAAACTTCTTGGATATCCTCTTCAGACCAGTGGGCAATTTCCGGTAGCGTCCATTCCTGAGGGTCGATCCACTTCAAGTGGCCAGTAGAGCTGTCGAATCTGAAAAGAAAATTAGACTCACCGCCCATTACAAGTAGGCTTTCCTTCTGCGTTTGAGTCAGGATCTCAGAGTCATTAACAGCATCGATAAGGCCCTTGAGTCTGACTTCATATTTCTCACCTGAGATCTCTGAGTATCCAGCCGCAGTCACAATGCCAACGTAGATATTATTCTGGAGCAGAAAAAGCAGTCGCTCAACAATAGGGTTCTCTGGAGTCAGTGACATTCCATCTTCGTACAAAGTGACATCACCATCAAACGTCACCAGCTTGAGAGGCTCTCTTCCTCCAACCAAACTCATGGTCTGTGCCGTGTTCAAAATCAGTCGAATGTCATTAAAACTGGGACTAACGAGTCTTCTGGCAGAGATTGATCGCTTTTCGTCTTGCACATAGAAAGCCCGCTCAAGAGGAAGCTTGGTGAAAAATTTTCCAATAGAGGGTACCAAGTGCTTGAGTCTTCCTTGCGATTCATCGCCCAGCCCCTGAAGGTAGACTAAATGTAAGGTTAAAATGGATCTGCGGTAGATGCTAAAAGAGAAATCACTTACTTTGCTGTTCAACTAATCTTTCCACGTCAAAGAAAATTTCTGCATATCTTCGTCTAGCCTCTGCTTGATTTCTTGACTCATCGCCGGCTCTGATAAGAGTTGAGGGACCAGCATGCAAAACGAAAGGAGTCTGTGTAATAAAAATTAGAAATTAGAAAATCGCGGCCTGAAAATCGCAGGTCAAGCGGCAATGAAACTTACAGCTAAGAGGCCCTTGATCCATTCGATAAATTCGTCTCTGCGATGAGACTTGAGGGCATCTACAAATAGGCTTGTTAGTTTTGTCCCAGATAGATCTCTAGGTGGGGAGTCATACATTCAACGCGGTATCTGAGAAAAGAAAAACAAAGAGTATTAGCAACAGATCAAAATACTCAAGCATCAGTCAGAAAAAAAAAAAGAAGCATACCTGGAGGTCATGTTTCTGTTATTTTTAAATAGGTTTTATCAGGGGGGCGAAAGGTTTAGTAGGAAAGAAAGAAAAGGAAGGAAGAATGGTCGTGATCTATCTCCGAGAATCTAAAGATATATAGCTGTTGGAAGGGCGTGGGGCTGGCTGAAAATCACCCTCCTAATTTGTATGTCCGATGTCTGTACATGCATGCAAAGTGCTGTTAAAATGACTGGACGTCATTTGAGCCGCCCTTTGATATTCATGTGACATGCCGCGGGTCAAAGTTCATGACCGCTGGTTGTGCCCGACGGCTCAACAAATTTCACAAAATAAAGGAGATTCAACGTCCCTCGATTATTTTACTATTTTCCAGAGATACTGGAAGATATGAACCGAATAGTTGGGTCAATTAAACAGCACTTTTTTCCAATTATTTAACAAGTGATAGTATCTCGAGGCCATCTACGCTTATGCTTGTGCTTCTATTGTAACACCTGTGCTAGATAATTTACTAGCACTCACTCGTAAATTTTCCTCTTACTACTAGATATATCGCTACCCATCCAGAATGGCAACAAAGTAAGTAGTGTAGTATTATTATTTCTTATCTTTTTCAACATTTTGGTAACTTGAGTACGCTTCTTTTATTATATGCTTCTACTGCAATTGTTTTCAGGTTTATGCATCCAATATTTGTATATTATCACCCCCGTTCTGATGTAGAACTTTGTATCTAGATTTTCCATACAAGTAATTTCATATAAGAAAAAAACAGCTAACTGACCAGAAATCTCATCAAAGCCTGATGTTTGGAGGGTTGCTATTACTAGTCTTTAACCTTCAATAGCATCATCCAATATCAACCCCTTTACATGCGCTGAGAGCATCATTTTGTCAGTACCATTAAGATAAGATTTAGAAAAAACATATTCTTTTAATTTGTTATGTAACTTCTAGTTATGAGGCCAATAAACAAGTTTCCTCGTTATCTATTTAACCGCCTAAGCCCTTTAAATTCATCATAATGCATGAATATCATATCCTAAATTCACTTTTCGGCTTATGGACACCGTTGGTGTTTAAAGTATGTCATAAATATTAGCCAACAATTGGATCAGGGGAATATATTTGATGAGGCTAGCGGGTTAGGTTCTTCGCCTAGTGATGATATAAAACGGAAATAGATTTCTAGACAGATAAACTAATAAAATAAGACTGAGACTTGTCTCAAGAGTTAAGTAATATGAATGTTCCAGATTTGCTACATAGAGTATAAGATAGATAAGGTGTATGCAAATAATTCTATGAGGGCTCTACAGCCAACCTAGATTATAATATATCATGTTAAAGTAGGATACTACTCGGATTGAAGAAGATCAAGATATGGCATGTTATTGGTTGTAGAGAATCAACTCAATAATATCAGGAAATATGTTAAAAGTCAATTGTAACTAGGCTTATGAACTCAGCTACGTTACATTCTATGTGAATCTTTTTATTGCTGAGTGTTGTATTTTTTAACCCCTGGGGCTTGAGCTTCCATTGAAATTTATATTTATTATTTTTCTATTCATTGTGTATAGACCTAGGTAACACTGTGACTTTACAATTAGTTTTCTCTTCAAAGATCCTAAACAAGTAGATTGCTGTCTTAAAAAACAAAAAGATAAATAAATACAAATAAAAATAAAACATTGACATCATGGTAGTAATAAACAAATATTTTGTACCTTCAAAGTTTTACAGAAGTGACAAGTTTCAGGTTCCCCTTAACTTGTTTGTATTCACCAAATCCAAGGTCAATGTTTTAAATTGGTTTCAAATTTTTGACCGCTTCGAAACAAAATGTCCTTGGTGAAGATGGCACGTGAATCGGTAAACCAGGATAATGGCACTTGTGGTAGCAGTTCCCAGCCATATGAGAACCGTATCAAAGATTCATTTTGCTACATGCACCCAAAATTTAACTACCTTACAGCCTTAACTAATCAAGCCTTTTGTTTCAAAACTCCCGAAAGTTAGCTCAAAAAGGCTCTAGAGACATATTAATGAGCTTAAACTCCCAATGCCTGCCTAACCAACTAAGCATATCTGTATTCTTTGGAATGAATTTTTTAGTAGATAAAAAGCGATACACTTCTTTTATCCGATTTTAACTACGTTCTACAACCCACAAAGTATATTTTTCAGGTTTTTTTTTTCAATTGCATTTATATACCTTTTCTTCGATAAATACAAATCCTTTTTTTTGGGGGAAAAAATGGGGGTGTTTTTTGTGTGGAGAATTTTCGTGTTATGTTTTGGTTCGTGAAATTTTTTAAATAATAGAAATTTAAGCAGTAGCACGACGTCTATCTCTCTCCTCAGCAATGGTGAGCTTGATACCCTTGCCCTTGGGGAGGGAGATCAAAGGCTTGCTGCCCTCACCAATGACAAAGACGTTAGAGAGACGAGTGACGAAGGTGTTGTCGAGAGAGTCCTTGATGTGGACAATATCGAAACCACCCTCGTGACGCTCACGGTGAACAATAACACCAACACGTCCCAAGTTACGACCACCAGTAGCCATAACAACGTTACCGTTGTCAAACTTGACGAAAGACTCGATCTTGCCAGTGGCAAGGTTGATCTTAACAGTGTCGTTGACCTTGATAGCGGGATCAGGGTAACGGATGGTGCGGCCGTCGTGGGTGACAACGTAAGGAACACCCTTCTTGCCAAGCTGGACACGCTTAACCTTGCCAAGCTTGTACTGAGCCTCCTCACCAGTGATTCTGTGGACAGCGAAGCGACCCTTGATGTCGTAGACAAGACGGAAGTGCTCGCCGGTCTTCTCAAGAGAAATGACATCCATGAAACCAGTGGGGTAAGTGGTGTCGGTTCTGACCTTGTTGTCAACCTTGACAAGTCTCTGCATGAGGATAGACTTAACCTCACGGCCGTTAAGAGCGTACTTCAAACGGTTTCTGAGGAAAATAATCAGAGGAAGAGACTCTCTAAGCTTGTGGGGACCGGGAGAGGGTCTGGGGGCGTAAGTGCCGGAAAGCTTGTCCAGCATCCAGTGGGAGGGAGCTGCCAAACGCTTCAAATGCTTCTTACTGTGAAAAATAAGGGTGGTTAGTTTACCAAATAACTTTCATAATTCAATGCGATAAAGGTGTGAATTTGTGTGCAATGTATGTGCTGCTTGAAGATTCAGAATGATTTTCAGATCAAAGACTGTTACAAATTGATGCGATAATAAAAAACCAGCATGTAGCGTCATAATAAGATCGAGTTTAAACAAAACTTTTTGTCGAAGTCCCGTTGTGAAAAAATTTCGTCAAGCATATTGTATCGTCCCAATAATTTGATTACTCCTTAACGCATTTCTCATAAACCACCTTTAGTGGCAGCAGCACTTTCTCTAATATCTTAGTCGAGCAAAGATATAGCAGCATCACACACAAGTCACCTATCGTTGTCAAGAGAGGGGAATACTAACGGTCCTCTAGCCATTTTGATTGTCTTGATATATGTTGTACTTCGTCAAACAGAGGTTCAAAATAATCCTAAAGTGAAAAGGAAGGAAAAATCCCAAAAAAAAAAATCTGTGTGGGAGATTTTTCCATTCCCAAAAATTTTGTCATAGCCTGAGATTTACTGAATAGAAGTAAATTTCAGATCCATTATTTTTTGATGGTTCTGCTTAGTCACATCAGGGTAAGGGCAAATGTCAAAAAGGCAACCAGGTCTTGCTCAGCTCAAAAAAAAAAGTAGTCACGAAACTAACCCTAAATAATGTTAGGGCTTTTTGTAATACCTTAGTCATTTAACTTATTACCACTCAATATGTGTGTGTGTATGCGTATGTGTGTTTTTGAGAGTATGATCCTATGGGTCGTTTATATGTATATGCTTGGTTGATGGACAGCATACCAAAGCGTTTATTACGAATAAGTCGTACAAGTAAAAGACATAACTGGTTTTGCAAACCTTGATAAAATCAATGATAGTCTCTTGCTATGTCAGTGACTGATCAGTAGTTCTGATGTTTTATTCAGTCTAATCCTCGTAACAGTTTCTATCTCCTACCAGACTCTATTCACGGAAAATAGTGTACTCTAAAAGCTAACGCATTATCCAAAGGATCTTACAGACATTTAATATAATAAGTTCCTGACTACTCCATTTTATATTGATTATTCTTTTGGGTGAAGGGTCCCACTGGGACGCTAGTTGCGTAGCTGCTCTTTGGTTAAGGTATAGTAAATACTCATGAATTCTAAAGATATCTTTAAATTCACCTAAATAACTGACTTTGCACAACCGAAACGTATAACCTACGCATAAACAAAATATCATTTTTTTATTTTTCGAAATTAATTATATTTGTAAAATTCATAATCATCAGGTAGTAGGTCTAGCTACGACGCTGCCGTAAAAAAATATATATGTGCCCATGTAAGTCGCAACAAAAAGAATCGTCAGGAGTCATGACTCAGTGGCCATGCACTGGAAAACGTAAGAATGCATAATAATTGTCGTCTAAATTTTGTAGTTTGATATCTAAGCCACGGTCATACCAGCAAGTCTTTTACAAGTAGTCGATTGTCTCTCTTGCGTAGACACCCCGCAACTATCCGTTTGGCTGACTCCCACTCACTTGATAAATTGTTTCTATGCTTGCACCAAAACCACTCAATCTTAACAATAAGACTAACTGTTTTACGGTTGCACCGAGGGTTGAACGGGAGTTTGCCTTCCATAATAGCGTAGAGTAGAACGCCTAATGCCCAGGAGTCGATCTGGCGACCATCGTAAGGCTCTCCCATGAGGAGCTCTGGAGGAATGTAGTCCACAGAGCCGCACCTAGTTGTGAGTAAGGGGGCATCGGGGCTAAACTTGGTTGATAACCCCAAATCAGACAATACAACCAGCGGGGTAGGATGACTCTGGACATCCTCTAATGCAAAGAGCTTCTCAGGAGTAATTGTCAAAAGCACGTTCTCAAGCTTAATGTCTCTGTGCGTGATATTGTTGTCATGAAGATAAGAAACCGCTTTGGAGATGTCACTAAAAATTCTGGTCGCAATAGCCGGCGTGATGAGAGCGTGGTGCTTTGCAACCAGCTCAAAAAGGTCCCCACCTTCATAGTATGGAAAGACAATAAAAGGAGAGGAACGCTCGTTAAATACAATCATTTTAACCAGAGATGGATGGTCCAAGTTCTAAAGATAAAAAGAGTGTGTTAAAACTTTGCTTTCGCATAAACATCCATGGTACAAATACTTACTTTGAGAATATTAATTTCGTGTAATAGACTTGCAGTGGCAATCTCAATGCCATGAGGGCTACTAGTGTCGGCCGTTTTAATTACTGCCCTCTCGCCAGTGCTGATGTCTTCTGCAAGGATAATTTTGCTGAACGCGCCGTGTCCAAGGACTTTTAGTTCGTAATAGGAGGTTGGAACCCCATCCGAGTTAAATGCGGTATAGATTTGGCGTCTTGGTATTGATCGCGGATCTACGTTCTCATAGGACTTGAAAAGTGAATAGGAACAATGCTTCTCTATACTGGGTGCTGTCATTATCGTACTTTTATATAACAGAAGAAGGGTTTAACAAAAATGCGGCAGAAGTTTCTTGAAAAGAGAATCTTCAACGGGATGAAAATCCCCATCTTCGTGTGGGGATTTTACAATATTTATATCTAAAGTTCAGATAATATGTTCTGTTTAAGGGACACTTAGAAACTGCCCGGTTGGATCTATTGTTCGGCGATTGAGGCGATTTGAGCTTTGTGATCTTATTTCGTATTCTTTGTCAGGCTTTAAATGGAACGTTGGAGAACGGTATTTTGATAAGATATGTAATCTTTGTGACGCCGGATTCCAAATCAGAAATCCACAATACAGGTTGCAGGCGGGGAGACTGTAAGAATAATAGAGTAAATTAAAGCGTATGGAGCCCCGCGGAGTCATTTTGCCATCATAGTTAACATAATTAACAACTAGCCTTAAGTATACATTGGGATGTTACCCCTGTTTTTCTTTTTTTTTTTTGTTCAAAAAGTCCATTCCGCAGCACAGATGGCCGTGATCTTGTGACTTGTTCAACATGTGCGTGTGTAAGCCAATTAGTGTCAATTAGTCAACCTTTCCAGGTAATTAATCGATGTATATGGATGAGAAGCGAAATCCAGCCTTGTTATCCCACTTGGGTAGTCGAATAATATTCCATTCTAGAAAATGTAAAAAAAGTGAATCCTACCTCAAGATCAGTGCTGGCACAATGCTAATGGCTACACAAGGTCTAAAACGGCACTCAAAAATGAAGCGAGAGGGAAATGATTTAAGACATGTATATATATCTTAATATTTAACATGCAAGTCTCATGTACTTATTTAGTAAGGTTGCACCCTGCAGAGCCCACCCAATCCATGAATGCAACGATAAACTGATTACGATGAACTTGCATGGCTTGGATGTAGTCTACGAGAATTAAATTATTTAATGGAGCCAACGGGGTCTTAGAACACTAAACGTCAGCAAAAAGAATTTTATTTTTCTTATTTTGGAGTGGTACGCAAGACAGCATGTTGGACCTGAATCATAAGCCTTGAAATAAAGAGGTTAGTAGTGTCGCAGATATAACAAGAAGCAAACAAAAAATTGCCACTGTGGCGTACAGTTTTTAATATTAGCTGGACATGACAGACAATCCACTATTTCTAGAAATAAAAACATTTCAGTTAACAAATCTTAATGTTTAGGCAATGTAAGAAAAAAGGGTTTCAGCCAAGTTTTAAGCCTTCTTTGTTTATAAGAATTTTGTTTGGTAACTGTAGATCTCGATAAAAAACAAAACCCTTCGAGGCACAGCCTCATCGCCACGTAAAAAGGTCGTAAGCAAATAGAAAAATTTAATTGTTCAAAGTTAAATGATATTATTGAGGACCAGCATGTGAACAAGACCAATACCCAATTGTCACTTCCCGTGTGATCTATTGCTCTGAGTATTACGTGTCCATCCCAGCCTTTGGTGTTGTTAATTAGACCGTAAGTTAGCCACCATAGACGGGTTGAGACTTTTCTATCAACAAAGCTGCCATCCTCAATATTCACCTGTTGCTGAAACCTTTTGATTATATGCTATTTGATATCTATCTGAATAAAAAATAGCATTCTCAACAATTGAAGAATCACACGTTACAGGATAAAAAAAGGCACAGAGACGGTAAGAAATTAAAACCATCATGTTTTCAGTCAAAAAAAAAAAATGCATTTGAATATCCGTAAATAAACCTCTCTCTTCTACTGACCAAGTATTTTCGATTGAAATTTAAAAGTCGGTTGGGTAGTGGGATGACATTTCCTTAAGTATTTTTCCGATTAATATTATAAGAATGCAATATGTCTCAATACTTTGAAACCTAAAAACAAGCATTGAGACTTTGATGGGCTAAGGTTACAATTCGCTTTACCTCGATGTCCGTTTTTATGGATGAAGACCACAATTAGTTTTCTCTGGCCAATAAAATATGAAAGAGAGAACTACGTCCCTGAAGCTTAGATTATCTCGATCCGAAAATTCGAATGAAGTGCCGACCTGGTTTTTTTCAACTTTTCAAATTCCCGTAATAGCCCAACCAAAGTTCATCAATGCACAGACATTCACCCAAGCGGTGCTGGGACTTTTAGGAAAAACGAAACCAACCTAATTACGTCAGGAAAGAAAGCTAGAAACCATTAAATTAACTCAGCGAGAATAAAAACTAAAGTACTATTAACAACTTGGCATCAGACAGATCTAGGAACCGTTAAAATTAGCGTACTTACGATAAAAGCTTGTCAACAGTGTCTTACAACAACAGAATCTGAAAAGTTCCAACAGCAACTTCAAAAAAAATTTTTTTTTTTTTTGAAGCATCATGTTCAGGCCCTGAAAAGTTGAAATTATTAAAACCAGAGCCTTAATATCAATGCCTTGAAATGAAAACCGTTCTCAAGTTCCGAAGTCATGTCATCCGAGTGGTGGGAAACTTCCCAAACCTTATATGCTGAGTTAGTGCGGCTTCATTTAACCGAAAAGAGCAAAAATGCACATGATTTTTTGGCAAGTTTTGGAAAGCCCTCAATAATCAAAGATAATCAAACAGGCATTTGGTCTTGCGATTGCTCAGCTCGGAAAATCTTTTTTTAATTAGAACAAATAAAAAAAATTAACCCGATAGAAGATGACGCAGAAAAGGTGTCAACAAGAATTATAATGAAATCAATTGCCTCTATGACGACCATTGTGGAAAGCTCTATAATTTATGAACTTTATTTGACATCAGATCTATTACCTCCATGACTGTACAGCTACTTTAGCGCATCAATGGGATATATAAAGCTCTTTTACTTCAACACTCCTTTTTTTTCTTCTTTTTTTTCTTTTGACATTTTTCTTCCTCCCATTTTTTCAGGACCAGACTGAGACCATACTATCGTCATGTCTTCTTCTCCTCTTCTTGAAAATGGAGCCTCTGATGCTCCCGTAAAGCGCAACTCTTGGGCATATGCGATTGTTGATGAAGTTGGCCTAGTCACACTCTTCAAGTCTTCTTGGGATGTTCATCTTCTTATCTTTATGAGATTTGCCCGTCTTTTTGCATTTGGCCAGGCATCCATTTTTCTTGCCTTGTTCTTCAAAGAGCTGGGTATTGACGAATCCAAAACTGGTCTTTTCATGAGTGCGACTCTAATTGGCGATGTTTTAATCTCCTACTTCCTGACCCTCTATGCTGACAGAATCGGCCGGAAAAAAACCCTTTGCATTGGTGCCATCATGATGGTTTTCTCGGGTATAGTTTTCTCATTATCTGGAAACTTTTATCTTTTACTTTTTGCCGCTATTGTCGGTGTTATCTCCCCCAGTGGTAACGAAATTGGTCCTTTTCGTGCTATCGAGGAATCTACTCTTGCTCATCTCGTACCTCTCGACCATCGTCCTGACATTTACGCCTGGTATGCCGTTTTAGGTGCCCTCGGCGCCAGTTTTGGCTCTATGGCTGGTGGCTACACTGTTGAGCTCACGCACGATAAATACGGGTTCACTCTGCTGGAGTCATACAAGCTAATTTTTGTTGTCTACTCAATTATTGGTTTTGTTAAGCTTGTAGCTACTCTCCTTCTTACCAAGCGCACCGAGTCTGAGGTTGAGGATAGACCCGATGCCGCCGCTACTGAGACCTCTCCTCTTTTGCAAGACCCCAGCACCGAGGTTGCTGAGCCCGTCAAGCCTAAGCAGTCTAAATTTTCTTATCTCCTTCACAAGGTCCTTCCTGAGCTTTCTCACGAATCTCGTGGCATTGTCTTGCAGCTTTCCGTTCTATTTGCCTTGGACGCATTTGCCTCTTCGCTGACTACTGTCAGTTGGATTTCGTACTATGTCGCGCGAAAGTTTGATCTCAAGCAAGGGCTTCTTGGCTCCGTGTTTTTCACTACTGGCCTCATTTCTGCGTTTGCTTCGCTTGGCGGCTCTTCCATTTCCAAGCGTCTTGGCCCTCTTCTCACCATGGTGGTCACGCACCTGCCATCAAGTACTATTCTCGCCTTAATCCCCATTCCCAGCTCTTTCCATGCTACAATGGCTCTGTTGGTTATTCGCTCGTGCACGGCAACAATGGATGTCGCCCCGCGCCAGGCTTTCCTATCAATGGTTGTGCTTAAGCGCGAGCGTACTGCGGTCATGGGTTGGATCAACATTGTCAAGACCCTTGCACAAGTGTGCGGCCCCTCCATGACTGGTGCTCTTACCAAAATAAACAAGCAGTGGATTTGCTTCCTGGCAGCTGGTTCCCTCAAGGTTATTTATGACTTGGGTATCCTCGGCACATTCCTCAAAATCAAGTATGATAGAGAACACGATTAAGTGCTTTACTCTTCATTGTAGATTTCCATTTAACATATTTATATATCATCTCAAATAACCCATTTAATTTCATTTATATCTACAAAAAATATTTGATGTGAAGAAAGACAGATTCTCTATCTATTCCAAAAAATAAAAATAAAAGACAAAGAAACTTCAAAAAAAAGTGCGTCACAGACAGGATTCGAACCTGCGCAGGTAAAACCCAATGCCTGGACTGCTGGTAGATAGCAGGGCATCGCCTTAACCACTCGGCCACTGTAACAATTTATAAAAATAAAACATTGTCCAAATATAAAACAGAAAACAACAGACCTCAAAAGTATTGCATTAAACTTAAATTTGCTTACTAATATCCAAATTTCTGCTTCTCATCGTTGCAAAGTTCTAAAATACCCTATACCATTTGTAAGAATACCCATTTTTGTGATATTGTTTTGGAAAATATGCTCGGCATTCTGCAGAGCGTAGCTGCTTCTGCATCCTGTAGAGCGACAAGTGTTGAGAAAAATTCCCCCGAAACTTGATATCAAGATCCTTCTTGATACCAGGAAGGATCTTGGTGCGGTTGTCAAGTTCTTGGATTCATTACCGCAACTTTTTTGCTGATGAGTCGCTTGATTAAGCAGCTTGTTAAGGTCTTACTGAAAGCACAGGGATACTTTCATGGAGAATTCGGCGCCATCGAACGTCTGAACTTATTGCGCGCGCTGACACCGCTACTTTGCCAGTCTCATAGAGACAAATGTTTTTGAAATTTCATGTCTTCTTTGTAAGTCATTCTGTTTTGTAATTTTGTATGTAACTATTTGATGTAAGGACAATAAACTGATTATCTATCTATCTATGCTAATTTTCAGCACATTGCGCAAGTAACGGTGGAGGTTCGAACAACTCAATCGTAATTATAAATTCAAAAACCAGCAAAGTTTCATTACATTTAATTTTTATTTTCCTTTATCTGCTTTATTTTGTTGAAGAGGTCATTCCCAGGCTTCTTAAATAAAGCATCTCGATACCTGGGGAACAAAATACAAATAAACTAACAGATACAATCGCTTTCAATCATTTGCTAACTACATTTGCTTTCACTTGAATTACTACTTCTAAAATCAAGCGACCTGAAAAATCTTTCATCTGCTTTGACTTTGTTAGTATTGCCAGTATATTACAAACAACTAGGGATATTCTGAACACACCAGATGTCAGTTACTTCTTCAGAGGCATCTTCTTTGGTGTCAAAGTTTGACAGTACTAGGTAGATTGGTTTGATCTAAGGAATATGTAAGCATCATCTAATTAAATCTTTTAGTCCTTACCTTTATGAAGAGGATGACAATTATAGAAAACAGAACCCTCGGGTAATAAACGAAAGAGGCAATGGTCGCAGACTCTCGGTGGTAAATATTTGCCGGCTAGAACACATAGAAGAGTGCGTAATACCGCCATCAGCGCAAAACTTAGCTTCGTCTACGATAAGTGATTATGAACTTTCGGATCTCTATGATAGTACAGACAACTCTAGTCTTCCAACATTGGGATCTATCAGCCACAAAGAAGAGAACGGCGTTCATGTTGCAAGAACTGGCAGCAAAAATATTCATGAAAAAGATGAAATAAAAAGAGATAGCATTTATGACTTTCCCGTGCTGGGGTTTACACAGCAGCCCCTCAGGTCCAGTCTAGCGAGATTGCGCAGTTCAGCCAGCTTTAGCTTGAGTCCACGATCGGCTCGAAGTTTCAACAGACGGCTTACATTTTTGACAACTCTGGAGGCTATTCCACAAGAGGTAGAAATTCTTACACTGAAACGCCTGGCAAAATCTATTCACATCAGCTTAAATGATCCCAAAATCCTATATCCTTCGTTAATAACTTTTGGAAAGCTTCTTCAGGATGTATGTCGCCGTGCTAACTATTGGTCCTGGGCACCTAACTTTATGATGTTTTTGGCGCTTTTCATTGATGGCCAGCTTGAGGAAGCTGTTGATGACATGGTCTCAAAATATGCTATTTATCTGTTTAACTTCTTTTGCTGCTCCATGTGCGAATACAATTCGGAACGTGAGCCAGTGTTGTACAACTACTTTGTGAATTTTTGTATTCCTCAGCTCATGGATACTGTTGGAAAATGGAAAACCCGTGATTTTGATCCGTTCCTTCTCACGCTTAGCTACATTTTTTTCAAAGTGCCAATCGACCAAGAAATACTGGACATCGTGATTGCCATCCGTAAAAATCGAGCTGCCGGCTTTTTTGCCAGTGCACAGGAAGACCTACGATATCAGCGTGCACTTTGGCTTAGTGCTATATCAAATCAACTATTATTATGCATTAAGCGTCATGAGAATGTTGAGGGATGCAAGGCAAACATTTTACAGTGCTACAAAGAAGCTATGCTGTCACATAAGAGTGAAAAGAGTCTCAGAGTTGCAAAGATCTACGAAACTTACTTTGGCATCAAGTCAAGAAAGTAAGCTTAAAACCATTAAAAAATTGTACATGTATACCTTACTAACATTTTTATTTTAGACTCAAACATTTGTTTGAAACGGAACGTTTTCTTTATGAAGACCACATTATCAAGTTCCCCCAGGTGATTACAGCCCATCTTAACCAAGCCATGCAAAGCCTTAATCCAGAAAAGCCCAGAAGACTTGTTAGGAAAATTAAAAGCATGTTTAGATCCGACCAGACGCTTTAATCCAAAAAATGTACCAAAATAATATTCAGTTGAATTTCATTTTTGCATCAGTTAGGCTTATTTTTTGTTGCGTAACATTTCTTTATAGTTAGAGGTATATTGCTCTAACAATGTTTGTAAATTATTTATACATTATTTGAATTTTGTATTCGTTTGTAAAGCAAGAAACAAATTTAAATTTCACTGTCATGATCATATCGTCGGTTATAATTAGTGTATACCTTTTGTAACTGTGACCAACAGCCATAAATCAAATTACCCCTGGACTTTACAGAGTTTTTGCTGCCACTAATTGATTTTAAATCTCTATAATGCCATAATTTTCAAATTACTGTGAGAACAGAAACTTTTGAGATGAGAGTCTACATCTAACTTCAGATTTGATAATTAACTCTCCAAGAGTCAAAATGAAATAAGCAAACTTGCTTCTGGAAAGAAAAAAAAAAAGCATGAAATATTTACTTGTATGCAGAAACTTTTGTCGATCATACTCAAAATTTCTACCGTCTCACGTTGCAAACATCGTCAGAAGTAAAACTTGACTTATTGAGATTAAAAGTTTTATATTTTATCCTTTTAATTACTTAATATTGAACTTAGCATTAACATGATATTGGGATGTTGTTGATATTTGGAAGCAGTGTTAATATATAAGTGGAATTGAACAAGACCAAGTTCATGGTGGTAAAAAGAGTAAAAAGTAAAAAGTAAAAAAAAAGAGAGAAAAATATTGAAAATTGAGAAATTATTAAACTAAAGGTATAAATATTTGACATATAGAACAGACAGACCAAATTTCTAACTATCAACACATAGAGAGATGATATTGTCTTTAGCATTAAACTCCACAGAGGTCAACACCAGGTCGCTTAAATCATGGCCCCAGATCCCGTATTTGCCGTTGGTAGTGTTACGGTTCAGCATACCAGGAATGTTTCCAGGCGTTACTGTTGTTGTTGAATTCTCTTCATTATAAATCTCATGGTAGAGTTCGTAAATGCGATCAATAATTTCACCAACTGAGACACAGCCTTTATAGAGCGTGCTGGTCGCTGGTCGCAGAGGAAACAAAAAGTCATCTTGAAGCGGGTAATCGATAACAATCTGGGTCTCGTTTGTAACCGCTTCTTCTCGTAAGAAGACCTTGTTACGGTCAATGTAGTTTTTAAACTCCTCCGGGTTAGAAAGATCAAGAAACCCCTCGATGGTCAGTTCAACGGTGTCGCTCTGAGTCATGTTGTAAAGTATGTGTGTGTATAACTTGGCAATTGAAAAAAAATCAAGTAATAGTATATTATAGTATTTGATTGTAATAGAGATGGATGAATGTTGATCTATGCTCATCGATGAATAAATTAGGCACTTATATAGACTTTAATGAAATTTAACGTAGTAAAATAATATGCCTAAAAATGTTTTAAGACATTAAGGTTTTTGCTGCATGTGGGGCGAGGTCAAAGTGTCATTTACTGGCTATTGGTAACCAGCCTGACTAAACAGAAAAATCCAAGGCTTTTGGAAATTGATATTCTTAGAATTAAACCTGAAACGAGAGCTTAATCATTATTGTACAATCAATACATATGAATATTCATTCTTGAATACTATGAGGTATATACCTCGAACTTCTTAAAGCCTGTCTGGGAAATTAGAAATAATGTGACCCAGCTTTTTCTATGTTAAATTGAACTTATAAACATTAGTATGATTATCGTATAAACCATCATCGACAGTCAATCTGCTTTAAGCGTCGATACCAAGCTCAATAGAGTTGCTAGCAGGGCTGAAGCAAATAAGAACTTATTTTAGATCACTAAGCTGATGATTATGAATGATGTACTTTCTGTTTGTAACTTTTACCTTTAACGCATATGGTATCACCAGCAACCAGATCAACGGAGAGACGAGAGTTTTCCCGAGCCGAAAAGAAAAAACGCAGGATTGAAAGAGTGCTCGATAAGAATGCGAAAATTATTTGACATCTGCCCAGCACTCGGAAAAGGTGTTTTCGCGTTAAAAACCCTCTTGATGTCTATTGGTATAGACGATAAACAAATCCCAGCTTCATATAATTGATCTTTTCGGAAATAATTGTTATATGTTACTCAAATAACAATATAATTATTTCCAAAGGCGATGGATATTGTAATAATAGATCTGAAAAGTTGAATTAATACTGAAGTTTACGAAACTAGCTCTATTAACGGGCTAACAAAATGTATATGGCTGATAGGCTAATTTCTGAAAACTCCCTAAATTCTCGGATTGTAATCACACATTGCAAATTCCAAAATTGACACCCTTGTCTATGTTTAAGAAAAAGCAGAATCATGGAGCATACATCAAAGAGAACCTATACTGGATTTTACATTTTTCGTTAGATGCCATGGCCTCCAGTCGGAAAGCTTATCACCCGTTTTTACATCAATATTAAAGCATTAAGATGAGCCTAGTATAATATCAAGTATTCGTAGTCAAGAGGAAAACGGCCAGGGTTCATTGCATCGAATTCTAAACGAACATTGAGCTGTTGTCTGCCCATTCCCAAACTGACGTCGTCATTTTAAAGCATATCCAGATCTACCAGCATTAGCAGTTATTTACATGGTACCAAGTTTATTTTAGTTGGCTGGAAGACAGAAATCCCAGTATATGCGGACCGGGCTACCACTCACGATTATACTGCTGGGAATTTCCACGAAAAGATCTACTGGCAGCAGTAATTGTACATGAAAGTTTGATATCATTCGCAACTGACGTTCATAGTCTACATTAAAATGCCATCTATACAGAGACTTTATCCTACAGTATCGTATTGACAGGAACTTTGAGGCCCCTGAACAACCACCAATGAATAATAAAAAGAAGAGCACGGTGATATATAAAAAATGGAAAAGTTCATTGGACTAAAAAGCTATGTACAAATATGCGTGAGGAACCGCCCAAGCTCCTTTATCTAGTTTCATTCTGCTAGGTAGACGAAGGTTCATCCTTTGCTGGCGGCTCTGGTTGAGATGCAGCCATTTCCTTTAATTCAAGCTCTCGTTTCTGTCGCTCCTCAATCCGCTTGAGGTGTTCCTCGCGTTGCTGGATCCGCAGTTTTGCCTCAGGCTTGAGCTCAAGTGGTGACAAGGGCTGCACACGCATCTTGAGGGGAGTTCTTATCGGGCGACCACGTTCGTCATACTCAACTTTTTTCTCTTCGTATTTGATCTGAGACAGGATATTAGCAAAAGAAGCCTAGACTGGTAACAAAGAAGGAAAAGGATAAACTTACGAGTTGATAGTCGGACATCAGGTAGAAAACGCCAACAGCACTTAGACTGAAGCCGAAGATACCGGCAAATACTCTTCCTCTAGGTGTCGCCATGATTTACTTTTCCTTGAACTATGTTTGATCACACTCGTTTGGTCGATCTCAAAGTTTTAGCGGGCGCAAGAAAGGTTGAAATTTCCTTCTGGAAAAAAAAAAAAAAAAAAAAAACCACTTCCCTCCCCTCTAAAACCATATTTGTTATCTTTGTATTTCTTTTTTTTTTTTTTTTTTTTT
>Ga0160505_100473_pt1 | contig 23156 bp, 19 predicted proteins | sample DIDeMG_FD_108225 | JGI IMG/M metagenome (GOLD analysis project Ga0160505, IMG submission 108225) | Enriched chicken feces microbial communities from UW Madison campus, WI, USA - DID2874_E49_Stillage MG | ecosystem: Host-associated > Birds > Digestive system > Large intestine > Fecal ... | reverse complement strand
TTTTTTTTTTTTTTTTTAAAAAAAAACAAAAAAACAAAAAAACAAAAAAAAAAAAAACTTCCTTTCTTTCTTAAATTTTTAATTCACAATACTTCCAGCTTTGTACTGCAATCACCGTCATGAGCACGCCTAACCACCTGTCTGAGTTTTATCAAATAGTGGGCAAGGAAACCCAGGGCCCCAGCTCAACCGCGGTTTCCAGTCCAAGCAGGTACCAGCGACATCAGCCATACTATAACCATAGCACGAGTCATTCCGTGACTTCGCCTGTCTCGAGCCCAATTGATTCTACCCATGACCCCTCCAACTTTTCAGCGCCCGCCAGTCACCACAACCCTAGCGGCGTGCCTAGACGATCATCGGTATCATCCTTTGGTACGTTTGCGTCAACCATTGGAACCACCAACTACGCCTCAGGCGTTATCAACAACCACCCGGACCTGCCAGCACTGATAACATCGCGAGAGGTGTCAGAAACGGCCGACGCTTACACTGGAGTCTTGGCCGCTGCCCAAAAATACCGTGAGGCACTGCTGGCGGTGTCGACAGCGGCTGCTGGCTTTGGAGCCGCACTTGAAGACTGTGCGCGATGCAAAGGAGCAGGGTCCTCTGCAGAATCGCTGTTGGCGGCCGGTGGCTTGCATTTCCTCGTGTCCAATCATCAGCAGATCCTCGCCAAGTCTATTCAACGTACGTTTGAGACTCCGGTTAAGCGACAGCTTGACCTGTTTAAGTCCACGATGGCAAAGAACGATGAGGAATTTAAGCGTGAACTGCGTGCAAAGACAAGAAAGCTCAAACAAAACGAGATGCAAAACGCAAAGCTCCTGCGGCTGCGAGTCCGCAATCTGGCCGAGTACAGAATGTCATTGCTGGAACTCACATCGCAGATAGATGACATTGACAAATTCAAATATGAGCATTTCTGCCAGGCGTTTGATGTTGCGCAGGACACGTCAACACACATTCTCACGTATGCGGCTTCAGTCGTCCGAGCAGAAGTCGAGATTTATGAAGGAATTGCCAAAAAGGGCTGGTCAGGCGGCGGCTTAGAAGACTTGATCGCGACTTGCCCTGATCCGTTTGCGCCAAACGAGGATGAAGATGATGACGAGCTTGATAGCCAACCGCCCACTATTTCAAGATCGAGCAATAAGTTTGTAGGTGCGATCCAAGGGCTTTTGAGTGCCTCCACATCGATGCCTACTATTTCATCATCCTCTGTAACAATCAAATCGCTTAAGCCGAAGCCCTCGTTTACATCTGCCTCGCTGTCGCTGGCGCCGGCTGCAACAGTGGGCAGCAGCCCCCAAGACCATATAGTCAAAAAGTCTACGGGTAAGGGCCTTTTTAGCATACTCCCATCCAAGTCCATTTTGCCATCATTTGACTTTAAGAGCTCAGCTACCAGCGGCTCTATCGACTCGGACGAGGAGGAGAATGCCGATGTGGCGTCGAGGGCCACGCTCCGGGGGAAACCGAAAGACCTGGCAAATTTCGAAGAGGAAGCAGACGGAACCGAAACCATAGAAGATAAAAGCAAGGAATCTACCAGCAACACTAACGGTAGTACCGTCGGATATTATCAGGATGAATCAGTACCGTCGCACTCTCTGCGGCGGTCTGGATACGGCAATAACTCACTGTCGTCGTCTCTATCAAGTGGCTTTGCGAACCAGGTATCGGTCAGCACACCAATCAGCGTCAGAAAACCGGTGCTAGGGCTGATTCAAAGCAGCAAGGATGAGCACAAGCATTCGGCAAGTAGTATCAGTAGCAGTAGCAGCAGTTCTCATAACCACTTTGGTGCTAGCAGCTCAACCCCAAGAAACAATCATGATACGCACCCTACAGACGCAGACGACATGCTTGGGTACGCAGGCTGGAACAACTCACAATAGTGATTTAGGATATACAAGCGATACAGAAAGTAATGGCACTCACATGGACTAGAAGTCATAAACACGATAAAGAAATAAGAAAACAACAAATAATTTATGTATACACACAGTCAATATTAGGAAATACAGTCATATAAATGTCAAGGCGCTGTCTTGTACTGAGTGTAGAGACTTAGGGCCAGGATTGACTTTGCATCCGTGAGCCCTGACAAGAGTGCCTGCTCGAGCGGCACAATTCGCAGCGTGATGACCTCGTTCTCCCCGCTTTCTTCCACCCGTGATCGTAACTGACCCTGGAGCTCAGCAATTTTGGAAGCCGGCAGTGCAGTCGTATGGAGGTAAATCTTGATGGCCTCGTCGAGCAGACCCGGCGAGAGGTGTACGCCGTCGGGCGCATGCGCCACGGTGTGGGTGAGATCAACCAGCTCGTCAGGCCTCGTGATGGAAATTCCCACTTCCTCTTGCAACTCACGTGCAGCCGCGCCAACAAAGATGGAAGCTTGGTCAGCACCAGGTTGCTCGTCAATCATTCCGGCGGGGATCTCGAGGTACGATGCGCGTCCCAGTGGGACGCGCGGCTGGTCAGTAAGCACAATGTATTCCTTGGGGGTTCCATTGTTAGCGGCAGGGGAATCAGTATCCCTGATGACCACGAGCATTGCAACCGACCCGCCACGTAGCACCGTCACGCCAGGCAGCGCGTGTCCGTTTGGATGAACCAGGTCCGCACGAAATTTAAGAAAGCCAATCCGACTCCCAAAATAATCTACACTCTGAATGTCAACCCCTCTCAGTTTGTAACCGGATGTGGAGGCCACGGACTGCTCGATTTCACGCACCCAATTGTTGAATGGAGCAAAGGACGCTAGGACACGCTCGTCGATGCCAACCGACTCGGCCGGCAGACGGACAGGAAATTTGAGATTCTTAAAAGTGAACTGAAAAGATTTTGCCATATTGGTAGCGCGAGAACGTAACATGAGCGTGCAATTGATGTATGAGATTGACGGTACTAAAGGGCTTGAGGGCTTTTTAATACTCCCGCCGCTACAAAGAAGGGAGGTCCGACCGGACACAAGCCGTCGCTACACTGCCTACGCCGGACTAAATCACGTGCCTGTGGAGCAAACAGTGGGGGAAACGGCTTGGGAGACTGATATATACGAGGTCAGACTGCGATATACTACAGAACTGACTGTCGGAGATGACCGAAACTGCCACTTTTATCATCGGAAACTTGATATTTTTCAGTGATTAACACGAACAAGTCTCGTTCTACCGTTGTTATCGACGCGCCCAATAAAAGCCTTTAAGATTCGGTCATACCTCGAAAGATTCGGTCATACCTCAAAAGATTCGGTCATAGCTTTCCCTTCCCTCGAATATAAATTGCTCGAGAAATTACTTAAAATCTTTTTTTAATTTTTTTTATATACATATATATATATTTCTAAAAAATCTTTTTTTTTTCATCAATTGCAGCCTGTCCTTTCCTTTTTATTGAATTTATCATTTTCTTTTTATTACCATGTCTGCTATCTCCGTACTCTCGCATGACGACTTTGTCGCCCAAATCTCCTCCAAGTACACCGACGTGATTGGTGCCAAGCTCGGAGGCAAGATCATTTCTTTCTCTGATGAGTGGTTTGCTGAGGCCAACAACCTCATTCAGCCGGGTCTGCCCATCCGTCAGGTTGGTAAGTTTACTCCCGCCGGCGCTTGGTACGACGGTTGGGAGACGCGCCGCCACAACCCCGAGCCTGCTGACTGGGTCATCATCAAGCTGGGTGTTGCAAGTGCCACCATCATTGGCACTGAGATTGATACCGCTTTCTTCAATGGTAACCATGCGCCCGCCATTTCGGTTGAGGGCACTTTTGTCGCTGACGACAAGGATCTTGATTCTGCCAAGTGGGAGGAAATCATTCTCAAGACCGAGTGTGGCCCATCCCAACGCCATTTCTTTGCCCGTGATGCGCTGACCGAGGCGCCATACACTCATGTGCGTCTAAAGCAGTACCCTGATGGCGGTATTGCACGCTTCCGTCTCTACGGCAAGCCCACCGCCGTTTTCCCTGCTGACCTCAACACTGAGATTGACCTTGCCCACGTCTCATCCGGCGGCATTGCAGTGGCATTCTCCGATCAGCATTTCGGTGCTGTTGACAACCTGTTGATTCCTGGCCGTGGTAAGGATATGGGTGATGGCTGGGAGACCAAGCGCTCCCGCGAGCCTGGTCATGTTGACTGGGTTATTGTTAAGCTTGGTGCACCCGGCTACGTTGACCGCGTTATCGTTGACACTGCGAACTTCATGGGTAACTACCCACAGTCCATTACTGTGCACGCTATCAACAGCCCGGACGCTGACCCCGCGCACGACGACCCCAACTGGAAGCTTGTCGTTGATAGAACTAAAACCGGCCCCCATAAGATCCACGAGTACATTCGTGCTGATGCGGCCTCGGGATCGCCTGACGCCGATGAGACGCAGAAAGTGCTGACAAGTGCAAACGATGAAGTGTTCACCCACGCGAAGCTGACCATCATTCCTGATGGCGGTGTCAAGCGATTTAGAGTGTTTGGTCGCAGAGCGTCAGCTTAAGCTCGCAGTGGTACTTTGATTGCCGCGATTGCTATGTAATGTTTGTAATAGATATATTAAATACGAAGTTTCATGTCATAAACCTATTAGATACCAGCAGGATTGAATAAAGATTGAGTGTGATAGGATTTGAGACCCGTTTTGGTCTGATCAAGTTGAAAAATAAAAATTAAGCGGAAACAAGACGAGCTCATATACATAGACTGAGAGCGGTTTAAATTTTTTTTGTGAAAGTTAACAGACCGTTTCAATTTATTCCATTTGATACTTTTTATTAAAAAAATGAATAATAAAAAAGATGTGTATTAATTTATTGTCCCCTCATCGTGAAAAATTGTGATAAAGAGTTGTACAGTATATTAATTTTTTTTTTTGACTATAAAAGACCTATAAGTATAAGATGATGAAAGAAATTAAGCATAAAAATATTGAAAAAGGCACGAAAGAAAAAAAAATAGTTGTATTCACCTGGTTGAGGGTTTACAGGAACAACAGAGCAAAAGCACCAACACCGGCAACACCACCGGCGATGCCAGCAGTGTGACCTGCACCAGCAGCAACGCTTGTTGTGATGGTGCTTGATGCAGCGGCAGATGAAGAGACAGCGGCAGATGAAGAGGCAACAGCAGAAGAAGAGACAGCGGCAGATGAAGAGGCAGCAGCAGAAGATGAAACTGCAGCATTCGACTCCTGGCTAGCCGACGTCACCAACGTGGTGGTAATGCTACCGGTGTGGCTATGGTCATCATGGTCGTGGTCAGCATGAGAAGCAGAGGCCGAAACAGACGTAGAAACAGCCACAGAGCTGACGGGACTGGCAGGAGCAGAGGTAGAGACAGGAGTAGAAGCACTTGCAGCACTTGCGGCGCTGGCGGGAGCAGAGGTAATTGAAGCCGCCGCAGAAGTAGTAACAGCATCAGTATGGTCATGGTCATGTTCCTCTCCACTAGCCTCGTTGCCCTCCAGCACAAACTCAACTTCGTCGCTGCCGTTCATGCAGAAAACATTGCTTCCGTGGTTGTGGCAGTTGGTATACGATTTAGGTGCTTCGGCCGTGTTGGTAGGGGCGGGTGAAACATAGCCCTCAGAGCCAGCGCTGTCAATGCAGAACTGGGTTGTGCTGTGGAAATGGCACGCAGTGATGTCAGCCGCCGCAGCAACAGCAGCAATAGAGAGAATGAGAGAAGTCTTAACGAAGGTCATTATTAGAGAATCAGAAAATGTGGTTGATTAAACAAAAGAAAATGTATGAGTTTGTTTCATTAAGATGTTCGTGAAATCGGCGACTATTGACGGCTTATATAGTAAACAAACGTCCATGGCTGCACAGATCGTTAAGGTCCTCGTTAACTAGAACCACCAGAGGTTATTATAACAATGATTTAAAGGTACTAATTAAGAAAAGTAATTGATGACTGCTTGTTTTGTAGTTAAAAAATAGAGGTTATTTAAGCAGCAAAATATAAAAACCAAAGAAAAAAACAAGTCCTCTATAGGTTATAAAAACCGACAAGGTAACCATAATAGCTTTGGTTTAAAGCCAAAAACAGGACTGAAACCGACTTGTAAAGAGAAACCAAGAGAGCCAAGAAGTAAACGGCATTTGAATAATACAAACATAACAAGCATTTTATAATCATATGATTGCCAACATGGTTGAGGAAACAAGATTTACATTTCATTGATGTGAATAGTTGATGATTGCCAATGAGACTATAATACGTAAAACCCTGGTATTTGATAACGGTCTTTACACAACAGTAATGTTTCAAAAGGAGAAAACAGTATAGATATTAAGGTATTTACAATTTTTCAATATTTTAAACAATAAATTGCAAACCGCTTCTTTCTTTTTTTTTCTAATGATCATTCAGCTGTCTACTACAACACAAAGGCCAATTTCTCAATGTAGTATGGGAAGTTAGTTATTGAAATCGCCTACTGTCTTCCAGTCAAAAAACAAGGTATCCAAATTTAAAAGTAAAACAACTAATGTTATTTTTGTTACTAACAGGACTGCCACTGCGCCGTTACTATAATTTTTATTGTGGCTTTTGTTCAGTTTAATTTAAAGAGTAGTCTGAATCCTAAGGAATATCTGTAGTTTATTAATATTTCAAATATATATGTAGACAGCTATAGCCTGACTCTTCTAAAAACAAAAATTCAACAAACACAAACCATGCTTGTAATAAAAATTGAATAGCTTTTCAGGTACATGATATTAACAGATACTGGTATTCACAAGATGAGCTTGCTGATCTCGTCTAAGCCATCACGGAGATCTCTAACAACCGATATGCAACTCGCCAATCTATGTCATATCCTAAATAGGCTCTTTGTAACTCACACCTCATGCTAGGATTTACTGAGCAAGCGTAATTTTGGTCTTTAAAAACCTCTTCCCTCCCAAAAAAGGCCATTGGGTTTCTTATCTCCAAGACACCCTGAGATTTCCCTGAATCTCAAGTACCGTTCTCAGTTCATCCTTTTTTTTTTGCCCAACACCAAAAACCCAGACGCTCAATACGCTCTTTTTCTAGGTATCCCGTCTATGAATCTGCGCATAGCACCTTCGGGTTTAATATTTATTGCATTTTGGCTTTTTGGCCTTATTAATAATGTTCTTTACGTTGTGAACCTTTCGGCGGCCATTGACCTTGTTGGTCCGTTGGTGCCCAAGGCAACGGTGCTACTAGCAGACGTGATGCCATCGTTTTTGATTAAACTGTGCGCGCCCTTTTTTGTGCATGTCATTCCATACAAGTATGTGTTCTAATCCGCTGCAATTGAAAAAGAAAAGAAATCACTTCGTGCCAGTGCAAAAAACAGCCTTCTAACTTTAGATCAAGTGTACGTATCTCAATATTTGTTGTATTGAGCTTCCTGGGCATGACCGTCGTAGCCCTCTCTGACAGTATTGGATTTAAATTGCTTGGAATTGTGCTTGCTTCCATCTCCTCTGGTTTGGGTGAGTTATCTTTCTTGCAACTCACCCATTTTTATGGCGAAATCAGCCTTGCGGGGTTCAGTTCTGGCACCGGCGGCGCCGGCCTGGTTGGAAGTTTTGCCTATCTTGTCTTCACAACTTGGGTGGGATTAAGTGTACGCTCAACACTGCTTCTTTTCAGTGTTGCTCCTACGGTGTTTTGGATTGCGTACTACATCATTCTGCCAAAGCCCGAGGTTGTGTCTGTTACCACCGGTGGGGTTGAGTATCGCGCAATTGAAGAGCAAGACCCTGAATCTCGCATTATGGGTGCATCCACTGATCTTGATGATGTTGTTGCTGCTCTCGAACCCAAAAAACCTCGCTTTGACTCATTCTCTGTCACCCTTGCGCGTCTGCGCCCCTATGTGGTCCCGTTCATGGCTCCGCTCTTCCTTGTGTACATCTCCGAGTATATTATCAACCAAGGTATTTCACCCACCCTGCTTTTCCCAATTGAGGAAATGCCATTCACCAAGTACCGCGATGCCTACGTGATGTATGGCACGTTATACCAGCTCGGAGTCTTTATTTCACGCTCGTCGTCAGCTTTTGTGCGTATTCGCCGGGTGTACATCCCATCGCTGCTACAGGCACTTAACCTAGTTGTTTTCATTTACCAATCACTTTACATGGTTATTCCAAATGTCTATCTCGTCATGTTACTTGTATTTTATGAAGGCCTCCTCGGCGGCGCATCCTACGTCAACACATTTTTGCTTGTGTCTGAAACGGTACCACTACAAGACCGTGAGTTTGCCATGGGATCCGTGGGAATCAGTGACTCGGCCGGCGTCGTGTGTGCCGGCCTTATTAGCATGTGGCTCGAAAAATATCTTTGTGGCTACCAGAAGTCAACGGGCCGGCCATGGTGCGAGTTACCATAACGGCCAATTTTTTTTCTTCTTTCTTCCTTTTCATTTACAAGTCTAATCATGTCAAATAAAAAAATAATAATAAAATAATAATATATTAACAACGGAAAAAACAAAACATCTATTCGTCTCCTTCATCGTCGGCGGCTCTCTTTCTCTTTTTATCCTTCTTTTCCTTCTTACTTCGCTCAGTAGTTGACACATAGTCGGCCTCCTTTGGAGCCACAAAGTCCTTGGCTCTCTCCTTATCCTTTTCAACCTTGGCAGCTTCACGCTTCTCCTTCTTTTCCTCCTGTTTCCGTCGCTCCTTCTCGGTTTTGCTAAGGAAGTATTCACCAGACTCAATCTGCAAATCAACCTTACGGGGCTGCTGAGAGGGCGGGAATGGCGTGTAGGCCTTCTTCTTCTTCTCGTCATCCGCCTTGCTCTTCTTGGGCTTCTTACGCGCAACGTTGCGCTTCTTGAATTGTGGCAGGAATCTGCTCCAATCTTCTTCTGCCAGCTCTGGCTTCTGGGCCAGCTCACGCTTAATCATGAGCTCCTTGATGTGATAAATGGGATGAACGTTTTTCATGCAGTCCTCGACCACGCGGCGGACCTCCTTGAGACCCTTGAATGGGCCCATAGCCGAAACAGTGTTGCCCTGCACAAGGATGTAGCACTTGGTCAGCAGCTCGAGTGCCTTCAGGGTGTTACCGTTGGGGCCCAATAACCGCTGGCGACGCTTCACAAAGCGCTCCTTGTTGGAGACAAAGTTTCCAATCTTGATAACATCACAGGCCACATCGTCCTCAAGAATGCGCAGTGCCTGGGGGAGTGGCACACTGCGCGCAAGCAGCTTGATGAGATCGCGCGCCTTGAGGATAGCAGCCGGATCATAGGTCTTGAGGGTGGTCTTAACAGTCATGGAACCTTCAACCAAGTTGAGCACATACTCGATACCCTGTTTCGAAAGGGCAGTTTCAACTTCCTTCTGCACTTGGCGCAGATAGTTCTCACGGTACTTGGGAAAGAGTGTCACGAAACTACTTTCCTCAAGGAACGGGCTACCGGACGCGTTATCCTCGGGCTTGAATGGCTGGATCGCCCACTTGTCGATATCGGGGGTATCCCAGGGCTTGTCCTTGTTGTGTGTGGAAACCATGGCGATGATGCTACTATTAGAATGTAAGGGTTGTCGTCGTGGTGTTGATGATGATAACGATGGCAATAAGAAGGAGAGAAAGAAAAGTTTCGGTTCTAAAAAAATCGCCCAAAAGAAAAAAAAATAAAAAAAAATAAAAAATTTTTTGTTCCTCCCAACGGAGCTCATATTCAACCAAGACAGTTCAGCGATCCCAGTACGAAGAACTGAAAAAAAATTAAATTAAACTAAATTAAAAGATATCATTGACTGCTGGAATACCTGGCCTTTTACCCTCTTCACATAAAACCCCTGATATTTCAACTATCTAGACATCAACAGAACCCATTATGAAGCCTACTACAAAGTCTCTCCACACCTCCAGATCTACTTCCCGGACCGGGTTTTCTGCCAAAGCTGGTGGCGCCGCCAAGTCCGGCATCTCAAAGGCAACTAAAACGGCACCAAGGTCCAAGTCCAGCAAGAAGAGCCAACGTCTCAAGGACCAGGCCGCCCAGAAGGACCTTGATTCATTACTTTCAACCACTTCTATTTTTGCCGACCTGCAGAAACAGGGCTCGAAAACTGCCCGTGAAGAAGCAAAGAAGCAACGTCTTGACCAACAAGAGGAGCGCAAGCAGAAGAACAAGTCTGTCAACCAGGACCTGCTGTCGCAGCTCGATACCATTAGCAACTTTAGTCTTTAAAAGTCCAAAAAAAGCAATACCAATTTACTTTTTAAACTGCTCTTTTCTTGCAGCTACAATTTACCATACGGATTAGATCAATACTATCCCCCTCTCGATCTGTCATAAACAAGTCATTACTGTTTTCATTTATATACACCATGGTGCTCGTGACCCGCTCACTCTAGAGAGAGTCCTACCTACTTATTATCGCTACGGCCTGTGACAAAGCCGCGACGATCCTTGGCCGCGCGAGGCCGGCTTAGCCATGTGCTCTTCATGGCTTTTACCAGATGGTCAATCTTTAGTTGGTTTTCGTCGTCGGATCGCACTGACGCAAGCACGTTCGTGCACTGTAATAGGCGCACGACCGTGTCCGTAATATTGGAGTCCAAATCCAGAGTGGCCTGCGACAGTATAGCTATAAAAATAAGATAAATAAGTTAATCATCCATCATATCAAAATATCAGGACCCCGTAGGCCGTAAAAAAATGTTTATACATACTCTCAATTCGCTCGGCGAGCGGGATCATGATCCAATCACGGAATGCAATCAGCGTCATGCGCCGAATGTCCAGGTCCTCACTGGATTCTAGTAGCGTGCCCCAGTAGACTGCCGCAGCCTTGACACCAAGTACAGGCCCGGTGCCCTCAAACTCGAGCTGTAGTGGCAGAAATACGGCCTCCCAGTATGGCAGAACCTGCGAGAAAAAGAACTGCCAAATGTCCACAAGCCGTTGCAGAAACTTGCTATTAGCCATTTTTAGCTTGGGCACGTCAAGCTTAAGCATACCCTGTTTTGTAAGGTCGTGGAATTCAGTCAGTATATCGCGGGCCGTCGCACCCTGCTGTATGCGACTTTCCAGATGCAGCGTCAGGACATAGTTGACCTTTTCGACGGGTACGCGCAGGCCCTCACCCTTAAAAATAGGCATGACCCAAGACTGAATGTATGACCATGACTCCTCTGCTACATATGCAGTGTCCTCACGAAGTACAGGCATGGGCTTGGCCTCCAGTGCCGGTAGCGCCTTGAGGAGGGCGCCCGGACTAGAAGGATGGAAAGAATAGATACTACCCTGGTCTGAAACCAGTTTAGAATTGGATGAGCTTGATGACAAAACCACATTGGAGTGCGCGTCTTTGCGAGTGCGAAATGATAGGTGGTGTTTGTGCTGGCCGTCACGCGATCCAGAATGCATGGGGGAGAGGGGGTTCATGACGGTGCCACCCAAGTTCGAAGCAATGCGGTCGAGCTCCTTTGATGAGCGGCCAATTGGTGATAGTTCCGACAGTGACGGGCGCCCTGGTGGCAACGGGATTGCCTGGATTGTAAGATCTACTTTCCGGCCGGACCCGCCGGACCGCGCAGATGATGTGTTGAGATGCGGTAGCGTTGTCGCCTGCCGTGCAAACATTTTTGCCTTGGACAGGGCTGACTCCTTTGGTTTAGATGCAAATGCAGCGGCGCTGGCCGCCGCGCTCGGGGGTCCGGCCGACTTAAACCCGCTGTGTGTACTATTTTTACTGGAGAGATTGGTGGAAGGTGAAAAATGAAGAACAGAGTTAACTGGAATGGTTTTAATTGAACTGGCACTGTCTTTAACCGTCAGCGAGTCCTGTGAGTAATTGTAGTTGCCCATATACTTGGATGTTGTGGTGTCCTGGGGGCTGGAGCCGCGCAGGGCAGCAACCGCAGCTGCCTCGGATTGCGTAAACTGGCCAGATGCCGGCACCTGACCTGTACCACGGTCTTTATTCTCGCTGGCTCCCATTGGAATTGAAGAGTTTGTCGGCGTGTCTGCAGGAGACGGTGAGTAGAAATTATTAAACTGCGCCGAGGGGCCGATGGGTGAGGTAAGGAGACTAGAAGAAGACGAAGAAGAAGAATTGGTTCGGGTATGGGAAAACGCACGCGGCCGATTGTTATTCACGGACGTCGCCAATGAGTCCTTGTTGGAAATTGAGCTGATCATGGCGAGAAAAAAAAGAGTTCGTCGGATGATTCGGGTTGCGCTGGCTTTTGTCGTTTGTCGCTGAGGGAGAAGTGAGTTTTAATATCGAGAGGGTTCCCTGAGCTCTTTGCTTTTGCTTTTTTTTATTTTTATTTTTATTTTTTGATCTCTTATTAAAACACAACGTTTTCTGATCTCAGTCTTCCATCCCACCATCACGGAACCTTTGCCTGACTATACCTGTCGAAACTGTGAACACACTAAGTATGGATTCTGACGACGAAGAAGTTCCTCAACTCGTGGAAGTTGAACCCGCTGCTGCCATTCCAGCCGTTGGCTACAAAATTAGCGGTCAAGATATTCCAGTCAGTTATACCCCAGATTGCATTTACTCACGTATAATTACTAATGTTAAAACAGGAGAGAAAAGTGCCTATTACCATCATCACGGGATATCTAGGCAGTGGCAAATCGTAAGTTTCAGTGATTCTGTCAGTTAGTGTGCCCCCGCTAACCAACACCCAGTACCTTACTCAACTATCTCACAACTCAACATGAAAAGAAGATTGCCATCATTCTGAACGGTAAGTATCATTCCCTTCAGTAGATATCAAAGCGAAGTACTAATTTTTTTAATCAGAGTTTGGTGACTGTAAGTACCAAAAAGATCTTTGTGTGATTCTTGTGTTAACCCTCGGCAGCGGTCGACGTCGAAAAGTCCATGATCGTCAAAGACGGCGAAAACGAGTACGAGGAGTGGCTTGAGCTCCCAAACGGGTGCCTTTGCTGTACCGTTAAGTAAGTTAATCTCGAAACCTCCATGTTCCATTCTAACCTTCTTTTTTGATGCAGAGACAGCGGTGTCCAGGCCATTGAAAACCTGATGAAGCGTAATGGTAGCTTTGACTACATTCTACTTGAGACTAGCGGTGTGGCTGATCCTGGCCCCATTGCTAAAATGTTTTGGATGGACGACGGCCTAGCGAGCTCAATTTACCTTGATGGTATCGTGACTGTTATGGATGCTGGACACATTATCAAATCTCTTGACGATGTGTCTAGTAGCGACCATGAGCACCACGGTGACATCAAGCATGAACAGATGTCCACTGCGCTGGTTCAGGTTGCACATGCAGACATCCTTATTCTCAACAAGATTGACACTGTGGACGCTGAGCAGCTCAAGGAGGTCCGGAAACGCGTCGCTGGAATCAACTCTGCGGCGCCATTGTTTGAGACAACGTACTCTAAGATTCCGTGGGACAAGCTCTTTGATCTTAAAGCCTACGAGGCACGATTCGACTACGACGACGCCAGCGCGAACGAGCACACACATGGCTGGCACGACCCGCGCATTTCGACCATTACTTTTTCATTTGCCCCGCTCACTGCCGATGAGCTGCAAAAGTTCGAGACATGGATTCAACTTGTTTTGTGGGAGAACGAGGTTGGCGGTAAGCCCGTGGAAGTGCACCGCCTCAAGGGCCGCCTGGTAGACCTGAATAAAGAGGTGAAAATCCTGCAGGGTGTGCGTCAGACTTATGAGATTGTTGATGCCAAGAGTGATACCGACCCAGAAGTGCTGGCGTCAGCTTTTCCTGGAAAGCTCGTGTTTATTGGCAAGCACCTTGACCGCGAGCTCATCATGGCTGAGTTCATCAAAGCCCTTGGACTTCCCGCAACCAGCGTTCAGTAAATAGTTAAATTATTACCATTGTTTTTATTTTATTTATTTATTAAAATTATATATATGTTAAATAGTTAGCTGCCGGTAGACGCGTCGGTACCGGCCATAATCACGTCCTCGGCCGTCTTTTGCTTTTTCTTGCGAATCGCCTGTTCCTCCTCTTCAAAATCCCACTCCTTTGCCGTCAGGCAGTACTTCTCCGGCGGCAAGCGTACACCCCACTGCTCCTGGACAGCAGGGAGTGGCTTACGGTTTTTCTCCTGCGCCAGCTCAAGCAAAAGCTCCTTGGGCGGCGCGGGCTTGAATTGGTAGTTGACGCGCGCGGCCACAGCAAGTCGGATATCCTCAGTCGTAAGCGGCACGTGTGCAGGACCCAACCCCGCCGGCGTCGTGGTGGTAGATGAATGCGCGTGATCATTGTATAGCAGCGCGTCCTGGAGTACGCCGTGCGTGAACCGGTACGCAAAGTCCATTAATTGCAGAGGGACGCGATCCTGGTACGACGTTACGCCCATCGAGGCAAGAATCAAATGCAATAGTCGAACGTCGCGTGGCGTGTCGCCCTCAAATTCATCCTCTACAGCCCGGTTGCTGCTGTTATTAGTATTGCTGTTGTTGTTACTGCTGCTACTGTTTGTATTTGTGTTGGCCCCAGGCGCGGCAGGGGTAGCACTGGCCGTGGCATTGGGTGCACTAGTGCCATTAGCCGTAGCCGGAGCAGCCTGACCGTTGGCCTCTTCTGGTTTCGAATTTGACATGGCGCTCCTTTATAGAAATGTTTGTGAATGATGGGCGGCAATGAGGGCTCGGGGTGTGAGTCGGTGGAGGCAACGGGGCATCGGGTCGCTGTGGTTTTTGTTCACTAACCCCAACCCTAGTATACGCATCTGTATTAGCCCTAGCCCTAATAATATCAAATTTCAAGAATACGTTACCCTTGGAATTCCTGCTTCTTTTCTCCTGCGATTCCTCTCTTTTTTTGATTACTCTTCTCCATTATCCAATTCAAATCAATTCGCAATGAAACTTTTGTGGTCTAGCCTTGCCCTCCTTTCCACCCTTCTTTTCCTTTTTTTCACCTCTATCCGTGGTGTTGATGCTGCTTCCGGTGCAACCGAGGAGCAGCCTGTCATCACCAACAAGGTCTTTTTCGATGTCCACGCTGGTCAAGAGCCCCTTGGCAGAATTGTCATTGGCCTTTACGGTGAGGTTGTCCCCAAGACTGTTGAGAACTTCCGCGCTCTTGCTACTGGCGAGAAGGGCTATGGTTACAAGAACACCATCTTCCACCGTGTTATCAAGCAGTTTATGATCCAGGGTGGTGATTTCACTCGCGGCGATGGTACTGGTGGTAAGTCAATCTACGGCAACAAGTTTGCCGATGAGAACTTTATCCTGAAGCACACCAAGCCCGGTAAGCTGTCCATGGCCAACGCTGGTAAGGACACCAACGGCTCCCAGTTCTTTATCACTACTGTCCCTACCCCCTGGTTGGACGGTCGCCATGTTGTTTTTGGTGAGGTTCTTGAGGGCATGGATGTTGTCAAGAAGATTGAAAAGACCAAGACTTCCACTTTCGGTGATAAGCCTATTCTCCCTATCAAGATCGTTAACTCTGGTGAGCTCCCTGTTGAGGCTGCCGCTGAGGAGGCTTCTGAGGCTGCTGCTGAGACTTCCGCAAGTGCCGAGAAGGTCAGCGACGAATTGTAAACAGCTGGTACAGTCTAATGGCTTAGCTGATCTCATGAATAAATGTATAAATTTATGAATAAAATTATGATTAAATGAGTTTTTTTCCCATTATCTTTTGTTGACTTGCAATTGTTGCTTTGTTGTGCAAATTGATAATTGTTTGTAAAAGGCGTAGTTAAATGGATACTTGGCGGATCTTGCCAGTAGACTAGCAGTCGGCAACCATAAAAATAAATCACAACGCAGACTGATGCCGTCTCCAAACATGCACCAGGAAAGTGCAAAAGATATTAAAACTAGACTAATTTTATTAATATATTGCAGATTTTTGCTAGATCTAAATACACGTGCAAGCGTTAATTGAATAATTTGGACAAGACAGTAGAGAGTTGGCAATTTCCAGGGTTTTATCGAGTTTTATCAATTGCAGTAAATCAATTGTGCACAGTATTATCCAAACAATCAAAAAATTGAATTTCCCATATCCAAATTGTGTCAAAACAAAAGACCTAGGATAATAAATAGAGACTATTTATTTAGAGAAATAATGTTTTTTAATACTTCTTTCGACCATGGAAGTTAAACTGCCATGATACCCTGGGGAATAAAAATAAAAATTGGTAGGATGTGTATAGGAGTTTGAAATTCCTCTCCCAATTTCTGAACTTGATTCACTGATAAGCCACCGAAACAAAAAAAAGTATACTTGAAATGCTTCATCTTTAAAAAACAACTTAAATCAAATTTACAAGTAAATAAACAAAGTATAAAATGCAATATTAAATAAAAAAATTGATTTAAAACCATGTTTGTTATAAAACATAACATTAGACCAGTTCAAACACTTGATAAACAGATAAAAGTGGGCAAAAAATATCTTTTAATTATTGGTTATTTTCAGCTCTTTTTTGTTAGCCACTCAATTAACTGGTGCAACTTGATACACGGTTACTTTATTTAAATATATAATACGGATCTTCAAATCAATAGTTATCAAAGCCTGTCTTTGGTCCATTTATAGTAAATTTGGCATTATCAAATACCATTCTTTTTAAAAAAATACATGTTTTTATTGACTTTTTTGTGGTTTAGGTTATTACAATTAGAGAGCATAACTGAAGGTTCCTTTTTCTTACATTTTATTACTTACTTTGATTTGACATGTTATCAAGTGAAATTATGATAATTGACTGTTCTTTGTACATTATCACTTGAGGATGTGAGGAACATGAAGAGGTATAAAAAAAAAATCACAAACACTTTAATAAAACATTAGAACTTTTAATTGCACAGTCACCCCCAAAAGTCTCCATAATTCTCAAAACCAAAAATTCATATTCAAATATGATCACCATAACCTAACGCAAAACGATAAGATATTTAAATTTCTGATTGTATAACGTCATATTATGCTGTTCTTCTTTGAATATAAAAAAAATTCTTGTTTGGGAAAATAATATATCCATTGCAACCTGTGATACGCAACCTAATATCCTACTTTTCCTTCACCATAACCGCCTAAATCATGCTTCATCCACCTTCAAAACATACAAGTTTAAACAAAACCATCAGAAAGGAATTGAACCCATTCCTTCGTGGAGTTATAGTTGGCTGATATCTTGATGGCACGAAAAAAAAAGATGTTCAACGCACCACGGGGGTGCCTTATTCAACAATAAATGCTACCATTGTAACATATCAGACTTCTCCTACAGGTACTAGCGCTTTTTGTACCGGAAGAGTAAAAACCCTGACTGAGAGTGATAAGGAATTCATTCATATCCTAGTCAAGCAGAAGCCCTATATCACAATAGGAGAGATCTACCAAGTACTTGATAAGCCGATTTCCACAGATACTGTTTCCTGCATGCTGAAAGAATTTGGATACACTCATGCAAAAGCGTGAATAGGAACCGTGATCAAATAAGTGAATAAGTCAACATATGCTATTCAATGGGTATTCGTGCGCAAGAATTGGGCATATGAACAGCGGACTAAGATTGTTTAGAGCTATGCTATATTAATGCGCTGGTGTCCACGACTTTGTTAATGAACGCCCGGTCTGTCTTTTGTTGTCTAAGAGAGTACCCTATTCAGCAACTACATTATACTTATTTTTCAATAAAAAGAAATAAAATCTAACATCAATGAATTACGAGCATTTAGAAACAACATGAATTATTAGATTATTAGAAGTTGATGGTACAAGTATTTCTATTCCTTTTTTCTCTTCAATGCGCATGACGTACTAGAGCAGTGATATCTAGTAAAACACAAGTAAAACATGCAGCAGGCCCACTGAGATATCATGAATGCACTAAAGTTAAAAGCTCTAATCCACTCAAGGGTTGTGAGTCGTTTACCAAAATCATCACTGGAAAGTCTGGGGAAGGGGAGCTAATGATATCAAGCCTGTTTACTCCCCGGGTTGGGGTTACTGGTGTTCCCTGCGTAGACTCCAAGCTGCAAAGTCATTACAGCAGTTAGTATTACCAGCTATGGGACCCGGCTTCCGGCACGGCCAATAGATACAATAGTCACTTCCCGTGTGCTCGGAAGCCGGTCGTTTTTGTCTGCTTTGTTCAGCGCGGGATTTGTACTCACGGGCAATTCTTCAATTCTATTTTATCATATTTCATTTTGGACATATTAAAATTTTTTTATGTAGCCATAGGCACATTTACTCTGGCATTTAAACATACTTGGCTAATGATCATGGAAACTAGCAGATTCGTTCTGAGGTTTATAGTAGTAAGCTGCATTGTAGTCAGCCCAATAAATATGGTTGGTATGGTTTTTTTTTAACTATAATATCTTATCAACATCAAAGTTCAAATAAGAATTATGTCTCACAGATCTACTGAATCGAAAGTTACAAAATTTGTGGTTTCAGCAGCTTATAACTTGAGTGCTCATGGCGATATATTCCATAAAAAATATTTATGTATAGTATCTGATACTCACCAATGTTGAAGTCTGGGATTGTGAGGTATCATAATCTTCTAATGCTGCTACTCTGTACAAGTTTTTGATTTAAATCACAACCAGCGAAAATGTTCTTGTATAGAACTATATGAGTTAATGTTGGCAACGTGTGAAGAAAACGAAATCATTGCTAAAATAACGCGTAGCGTCTAATAATTAGTCAATAGATAATAGACAATCTCAGAGCTATCCATCATCCAACAGATAATCTGAATAAAAAAAACAATAGTAGGAAATTCAACCAGATGATAATCTTTGACACTTTGTCCGAAAAGTTGATCTGCGAAAGTAGAGTAGTACTGCCACCAAAATTCCCAAAGCAAAACACGGGACACGAAGATTAGTTAATACCTGCGCAAGCCTTTATTGTTTTTCAAGGACAGCCATTGAGTCGATTATCTACATTACCATGCTGGAGGATTAACGACAAGATTAAACAGTTGCAATCATGTTACACAAACAACCAAAAAAACAAAAAAACAAAAAACGGGAAGTAGCATGAAATCAAATCATAAATTTTGAAGTGTACCTGACAAGTGCCAGTATATGAAACGACGAGTAGTAATTACGGGGGTATCTATTGACCTTAGAAAAAAGATAGAAAAGGAAATAGAAGAAGGGATCTCCGTCTCCTAGCATAAATCATGCTGCAGCCTATAGAATCTTTCCAATTAGTACACAGTACAACCACGCCATTGTTATATACCTTTACACATTGTTTCCAAAAAAAAAAGAGAAATATTAAAGCCAAGCCTAGCGGGATTAAATGTTTATAGATGTTTGTCCAGGCGCTTCGTACAGGATTGGTAAACAATTAAACGTTGAACAATGGTAGATCAAATGCCATCAGGGTCTTTGGAGCTAGTAATACAGGATGCTTGAAATTTTCATCACGATGATTCCTTGGTCCGTGAGCCGCGGCTTTGATGTTTCACGTCCTGGAAAGTAAACAACAATAAATCAAAAAAATAAATCAAAAAAATAAATCAAAAAAATAAATCAAAAAAATAAATCAAAAAAATAAATCAAAAAATAAATAAAATAAAAACGACACTCTGCAAGGCCAAAAAATCCATTTTCTATTAAAAGCCAAAACTTTTTTCCTTCCCTTTTGGACAAAAGTTTCTACAATTGGTTAAGCGAACAATAAAATATCTTGCCGCAAACATACTTAAACGAGCCATGTGCTCGTAAGCCGATCGTACCTTAAACGAGGACGACCCGCGAAACACAAGCCCCGATGAGATAGCGAGAGAGTTGGATGACGGCGGGGGATCTGATTGTTCTTATTGCTGCTCGTTACCGGCACAGACTAATCAAGAGATAGAGGTAGTAAAGCGATGGTTGAGATCATGGGGGTGGCTTGTGACATGACTTTACAATGATAGTTAATGCTTAGTTCAAACATGCAACTAATTTGAACGAAAACAGAGAGAACGATAAAGTTAAAAAAAGAAAAAAAGAAACACCAGGTCCTCTCAAGAATCATCAGTCGATGGTTCGACATGCTCAAATTTCTACAATATCTGTCAGGGCCACTTTCATAACGACGGTAGGTTTGAGAGAATGCAATACTAAACACGAGCACAAACAGGAAAAAAAAAAGTCGCAAAAGCCAAAAAAGGGTTCAAGCGACGCTGCAATGCAAGTAGGTGTGAATTAATGGAGACAAGTAATATAATAAATGCACCAACTGTGGTAACAATTAGTCCCTCGAAGGGAAGGAGAACCATTAGGGGTAAGCAGGCTAGCAAGTCGATAATCCATGTTGATAAGAGATCATGACCAGTATTTGACTTGACAGTTCGCATGTTTGACCTGTTTCCATCACTTGAAAGTCTTGAAAACCCCCTTGTCCCTATCTGAAGTCTTTTCTCCTTGATCTATTTTCTTTTTGAAAATGTTTTTTTATCATTTTTTAATTTTTTAATTTTTTATTTTATTTTTTTTATTTATTTATTTTACTTGAGGTAAATACTTCTGCAGTGCCTATTTGGGTTCGTTATGACACGGTATGCCGTGAAACAACTGGTTGTAGCGCGTGGGTACATTCCCTACGTAGCTTTCATGCTGCTGGTGTCCTCCTACTACGGGCCAGACTCCAGCAGGCTTCCATAAGCAGCCGCAGTAATCGGTAGAGTGACCCTCGGGTCAAATTTGAAACAACCAACTAGAGCCTGATAGTGTTAGCTACAACTAGAAGCCTTGATTACAAAACAGGGTAGAGGCGTAGTCCTTAGTTGAATAAGGGTCAGCTAGAAACTGTTAATAACAAGAGTCTCTTTGATCCTCAAGAATCTGCTTAGTGTCCTGAAATTTGCCAACGTCTCCCTGGGTCATTATTATGAGTTGCAGACGAATGTATTATTTTTCCAGTATATTATTTGGCGGCAGGAGAAAAAAGTTCATGAGCAGACTAGACTTTCTGAAAAATAATTTTTTTTTGTTTTTCATTACGTCTCGATGTGCCGGATCAAGGATTAAATGGCACCTTGCCAAAATTCAAATCTGACCATAAATTTTTTATTTTATTTTTTCTTTTCCTTCTTTCTCTTCTTTTCTCTTCCTTATAAAACCCTCCTACTCCCGCTGTAGTTTTCTTTCTAGTGTACTCTACACGCTCGAGCTTCATCTCGCAATGTCTCAATCTGCCGAAACCAAGCTAGAAACTTCGAAGCAGGCCCTGGAGGACGGCTTCTATTGGACCTTCCAAGAGGAACCGCACCGGAGTCGTCGCAAGGCCATCATCAAGGCTCACCCCGAGGTCACCAAGCTGTGTGGCCCTGAGCCACTCACAAAATACGTTGTGGGCGGTGTTGTGCTACTACAGTTCACAGTCGCGTATCTCCTCCGCAACGAGAACTTTCTCTCATGGAAGCTCTGGCTCTGTGCCTACTTTATTGGCGCAACGTGCTGTCACAATGTCTTCCTCGCCATCCACGAAATGTCGCATAACCTTGCGTTCAAGAAGAAGATTCATAACCAGCTTTTTGCCATCTTTGCCAATTTGCCGATTGGAATTCCCTACAGTGCTGGCTTTGGCCCATACCATCTGTTGCACCACAAGTACCTTGGCGATAATGATTATGACACCGATCTGCCCACCAAGCTTGAGGCCATTGTTCTCAGCAACGTTGCCGGTAAGGCCTTTTTTGCGACATTCCAGATTCTGTTCTACGCTCTGAGACCAATGTTTGTCATGACTATGCCCTTCACCAACATTCACCACATTAACATTGTCGTCCAGGCCGTGGCAGACTACTTTTTGGTTACGTATGCTGGCTGGAGACCGCTACAATACCTTTTGCTTTCCGGGTTCCTGGCTGGTTCTTGGCACCCTATTGCCGGTCATTTCATTGCCGAGCACTACGTGATGGACACCCCGCAGCAGCCCATCCCTAAGCACAAGGACACTCCCTTTGAGGCCGATGACACGAGCTTGCCCGAGACCTACAGTTACTACGGCCCGCTCAATATCTTTGTTTACAACGCTGGCTACCACAACGAGCACCATGATTTCCCCTACATTCCTTGGACTCGTCTGCCTGAGCTCAACCGCATTGCCAAAGAGTTTTACGATCCTCTCCCTTCGCATACTAGTTGGTTTAAGGTGCTGTTTGACTTTGTGCTTGACTCAAATGTTACGCTTTGGAACAGAGTGAAGCGCCATAAGGAGGAGATTGACGCCGACGACTACGAGAACCCATCGTAGATGAAGGGTTGAAATTCAACTAGAGAGAAGAAAAAATGCAGAAAAAAACAATGTATCACAGAAATTATATATTCACACCATGACAACATGAAAGCATGAAAGAAAACAGTAAAAAGAAAAAATGCTGAAAATTTGCCCACGATAGGGAGGTTGGAAAATGTCGGTATATCTTTCTGTTTATTTGTAAAGATCAACGTACTGACCATTGCTAATAGCTTCCTCCATCTTGCGGATCTTTTCGCGGCGTTCAAATGCCACCATCTCTCGCTCATACCGCAATAGGTTCTGATCAATATGCCAACACGCCGGCGTGAAGACGATTCCCACGGCGATAAATGTGCGGAACTGTATCGTGAGCTGGCGGTAGCGCGGCAAGAACCGCATTGAGGCGAAATGGAATGCAGCAGCCGAAGCGAGACCAATGGCACCACCGTAAATGCAGCCATTAATGATCTAGAAAAGGGCCAGTTTGGTTAGTATGGAGTAGGGGAATTCACCGTGAAAAAAAGGGTGAAAAATGAGCACAGATGGTTCCTACTTCTTGGATAGCGCCCTTGAGTTTGGCGGGTTCGTGGTGTGAAGGTCTCATATTGAATTGGGCGTCTCAGACGTCTTTGTTTCTTTTGCTGGGCAGAGAAATATCGAGGGGCAGATGGTAGCTAAACCGAGAAAAAAAAAAATAAAATGAAGGAAACCCTTCTAAAAGGTACTTGGGGTCAAGTTTTATAGAACCAGCGGCTGGGTTCCGATGATTGGTGCCGTTGCCAGACAAACCCCGAAACGCCAACGGGAAGCGGGTTCTGCCATGATATTGCATGATTTTTTATTCATTTGAATATATTATTATTATTATTATTATTATTATTATTATTATTATTATTATTATTATTATTATTATTATTATTATTATTATTATTATTATTATTATTATTATTATTATTATTA
>Ga0160505_100472_pt1 | contig 23164 bp, 16 predicted proteins | sample DIDeMG_FD_108225 | JGI IMG/M metagenome (GOLD analysis project Ga0160505, IMG submission 108225) | Enriched chicken feces microbial communities from UW Madison campus, WI, USA - DID2874_E49_Stillage MG | ecosystem: Host-associated > Birds > Digestive system > Large intestine > Fecal ... | reverse complement strand
TGGACGGTAAAGTTGCGGGAGGAGGAGTAGTGACACCTCATAACATCGACACTGAGTTGGACGAGAAGAAGTGATTTATTATGAATATGGAGATATATTAATTGAGAAATAATTGTGAGCTGAAGTAAGAGAAGAGGAATGGTGTTTAAAGTCAAACAAATAAGCTGATGAAGTTAATTAATTAGGACAAATATTCAAAATGAGTTGAGATGGCAATGTCTAATTCTTAGAGATACCGACAAATCTTAATCACATCTGAAGGGTCTCAATCAAAAGAGGAAACTTCTAAAAGAAAAATAGAAGTTTCCATAATCAAATGGATATACGGCAGTGAGTTCTTTGAGAGAATGCTGGAATGAAAAATACCCCATTAGGAGCTAATTCCGAGTTAAACAATTAAAACAAAAAATAAATAAAACAGATTTTCAAGTTTAAACTCTAATCATCTCCTGTAACAGAAATAGAACAGTCTAAATTGATTTTTCTCCGAATCAAAACTTGAAACGTATTGTGCACAGTGTTCCCAATAACAATACCTACTATTCCAATGCCAAAGTGACCATTATGTCTACAAGACCAAACCATTTCTCAATGATGCCAAGCCTATGTTCCATCCAATCAACAATCTCCATCTATGATTTTTCATTTGCCCCACACTGAAATGAACTTGCTCCACTTTAAAACCCATCGATCCTAAATCACGTGATATAACTGATAAGACCCTTATCGGCATAGAAGCCCTCGTTCCGTACTGACAGAATGCGGCCCACCGACCGGCGCTATCCGAATAACACAGGGGTGCAAAATAAGTGCGTGCACATACCACATCGCACCCTTCTTTATCCGGATCCTATCGCTGCCCAATCACCACCCAATCACCAGCCAATCAATAGTGGCATTAACCTTCGTCACTATGACTGCATAATTTCCGTTGGTTCCACCACTGACTTGCACTCCATGGTATTGATGTTGAAACCGGCCGCCCGTTCCCTGTACATGGGGGGATGTCCAACTTTGATGGTTAATTTTCACCACTTTTCACCCACTACAGCCCCACACTTCGGTATTACCCGAGTTCTTATCTCGATCAACGATTTTGCGAGCAAAATGATAAAGAATTCAACTTTGACAAAAGTTTGTCATTTCTTTATGACATTTTGTGCCCTTGAAAAATGAGTGTCTAACCAATACACCTCTAGTAATCGTAAGAAATGGGCCATGAAAATGCCGCTAAACTTGAAGGTAGACCTGCGGTATAGATGCGGCGGCCGGCCCGTCGTGGCTTGCTGTTTGGGGTTCCATGGGCATCTCCGATCAAATGCGATAGACTGCACATGGTACCGGGCATCCAACTACCCATATAATGTCCGAATTTCCCACCATAAGCGAATTTTCAATCACACCATTAGTGATCCATAAACTTTTGATCTCCTCTCACCTCTGTGATCAATTGTGTATCTTTGGTTGATTTTATTTGGTATTTTTCGTGATATTTTCACCGCTCAATAGCGTATTTCATTTCCCCCACTTCTTGCTATCATAATGTCGTATTTGGGCTGGACCATCGACGACTGGAAACGATTCCACTTCCTGTCGACCCCTGACGACTCCCTTGCTTTATTGCAAAAGCTTGTTGCCGACCAAAAGCTGGACGATCCAGCATGGATCTCTCTTGTTTCTGAAGACGATTTGATCCACCAATGGAGATTTCTCCAATCCAATGCTAACAAAACTAAACTTCCTCTTTACGGTGTTCCTGTGGCCATCAAGGACAACATCGATGTGAAGTTGATGCCAACGACTGCGGCTTGTCCATCCTTTAGCTACAATCCCACTGAAGATGCCACCACCGTTCGCATGTTGAGAAGTGCTGGTGCCATCATCATTGGAAAAACTAATTTGGATCAGTTTGCTACTGGTTTGGTTGGAACCAGATCTCCTTACGGCATCACACCTAACACTTTCAACTCCAAGTATGTGTCTGGTGGCTCCTCCGCTGGCTCGGCCTCAGTTGTGGCACGTGGAATAGTTCCAATTTCTTTGGGTACTGACACTGCCGGTTCTGGTCGTGTTCCTGCTGCTTTAAACAACTTGGTTGGCCTTAAACCAACCAAGGGTGTCTTTTCTTCTAGCGGTGTCGTCCCAGCCTGCAAGTCATTGGACTGTGTTTCCGTGTTTGCCTTGAACTTGCACGATGCACAATTGGCTTTCAATGTGCTTGTGGAGTTTGACGGAGCAAAAGACGAATACTCGCGTAAATTCCCCGAGAACGCACTCTTGAATTTCGGCTCCAAGCCACGGGTGGCTGTGCCTAGCAAACTTGAATGGTGTGGCGAGGAGGAAAACCCTAAGTTGTTTGACAAAGCTATTGAAATTGTCAAGCAGACTGGCTGCGAAACTTCCGACTTTGACATTCAGCCATTGCTTGACTTAGCAAAGTGTTTGTATGAGGGTGCTTGGGTCGCTGAGAGATACTGGGCCACTAAGGACTTCTTGGCTACTAATCCACCAACTGAAGATTTGGATCCAACCGTGATGCAGATCGTCAAGGGTGGAGAGAAGCACTCAGCTGCTACTGCTTTTGAGTTTGAGTACAAGCGTCAGCAGATCATGCAGAAGGTTCAGCCTTTGTTGGACGAGATCGATGTGCTCGTCCTTCCGACTGCACCATTGACTCCAACCATTGAACAGGTCAAGAATGATCCAATCGGTGTCAACTCAAGCCAGGGTACCTATACCAACTTTGTTAACTTGGCAGATATGAGCGCATTGGCTGTTCCTGCTGGATTCCGTGCTGACGGGTTGCCTTTTGGTATTACCTTCCTTTCTCACAAATTCAATGACTACGCTTTGTTGGAGTTTGCGTCAAGATACTTGAGAGAATTGACCGAACAAAAGCCTCGTTTCTACGGTTGCCTCAAGGATACGGAGGCTTCGTCTCTTGGTGACGAATTGCTTCCGTACACCGAATTGCCCAAACCAGTTTTGAAAAACACCGTCAAGGTGGCTGTTGTCGGAGCCCATTTGAAAGGTTACCAATTGCACTGGCAGTTGGAGAAGGTGCACGCAACTTTGGTTGAGGAAACCACCACTTCTGCCAACTACAAGTTGTATGCTTTGCCAAAGACCGGTCCAGTGGCCAAGCCAGGTTTGAGAAGAGTTACTGAGTTCGGTTCCAAGATCGCATTGGAGGTCTATGCTATTCCTTTGGAGTTGTTCGGTCAATTTGTTAACTACGTTCCAGAGCCTTTGGGCATTGGATCGGTAGAATTGGCTTCTGGCGAGTGGATCAAGTCGTTCATTTGCGAGGAGGCTGGCTACCTTGCCCAAGGTACCAAGGACATCACTGAGTTTGGTGGATGGAAGAACTACCACGAACATTTGGACAGAGAGGCTAAGAAGTATAAGAAGCCATTCAAGTCTGTTCTTGTTGCTAACCGTGGTGAGATCGCTGTACGTATCATGAAGACCTTGAAGAAGATGGATATCAAGTCCATTGCCATCTATTCGAACCCAGATAAGTACGCTCGTCATGCTCTCATCGCTGACGAGTCCATTCCATTGGACGGAGTTTCTGCTGCAGAGACTTATATCAACATCGACAAGGTGATCGCAGCAGCTAAGAAGTCTGGTGCTGAGGCCATCATTCCTGGTTATGGATTTTTGTCGGAGAATGCTGATTTCGCCGACAGATGTTCCAAAGAAGGAATTGTGTTTGTCGGACCATCCGGCGATGCCATCAGAAAGCTTGGTTTGAAACACTCGGCAAGAGAAATCGCCGAAAAGGCTGGCGTTCCCTTGGTTCCTGGTTCTGGCTTGGTTGCTGATGCTAAGGAAGCCAAAGAAATTGCTGCCAAGCTCGAATACCCAGTCATGGTGAAGTCGACCGCTGGAGGTGGAGGTATTGGATTGCAGAAGGTTGACTCAGAGGACGAGATCGAACGTGTGTTCCAAACCGTCCAGCACCAAGGTAAGTCTTATTTCGGTGATGCTGGTGTCTTCTTGGAAAGATTTGTCGAAAATGCCCGTCACGTCGAGATCCAAATGTTTGGTGATGGTTACGGTAAGGCCATTGCCTTGGGAGAGAGAGACTGTTCTTTGCAGAGAAGAAACCAGAAAATTATCGAGGAAACTCCTGCTCCAAACTTGCCTGAAGCCACTCGTCAAAAGATGAGAAAAGCTGCCGAATCCTTGGGTTCATTGATGAACTATAAGTGTGCTGGTACTGTGGAGTTCATCTACGACGAGAGACGTGACGAGTTCTACTTCTTGGAAGTCAATGCCAGATTGCAGGTGGAGCACCCCATTACTGAGATGGTGACTGGGTTGGATTTGGTCGAATGGATGTTGTTGATTGCTGCTGACACTCCTCCAGACTTCTCCCAAAAGATCACCGTTACAGGTGCTTCCATGGAAGCAAGATTGTACGCCGAGAACCCAGTCAAGGGTTTCATGCCTTCTCCTGGTCAGTTGACTGAAGTGAAGTTCCCATCCTTTGCTCGTATTGACGGTTGGGTCGAGAAGGGAACTGTTGTCAGTGCCGAGTACGATCCAACCTTGGCCAAGATTATTGTTCATGGAAAAGACAGAAATGATGCCTTGAAGAAATTGCGTCAGGCCTTGAACGAGACCGCAGTTTCTGGGTGTATCACCAACATCGACTACTTGAGGTCTATTGCAGACTCCAAGATGTTTGAGACTGCTAAGGTTGCCACCAAAGTGTTAGACTCTTACGAGTACAACCCAACTGCTTTCGAGGTGCTTGCTCCAGGTGCTTATACTACTGTCCAGGACTTCCCAGGGAGAAAGGGTTACTGGCACATTGGTGTTCCTCCTTCTGGATGTATGGACGAGTATGCGTTCCGTTTGGCCAACAGAGCCGTTGGAAACGATGCTGGCGCTCCAGGATTGGAGATCACCTTAACTGGGCCAAAGCTTTTGTTCCATCACGATGTCATTGTGGCTGTCACTGGTGGTGAAGTGGAGGTAGATGTCAACGGCACCACTGTGTCCCAGTGGACTCCTATTCACATCAAGAAGGGCGACAAGTTGTCTATTGGTAAATTGACTTCTGGTTGCAGAGCATACTTGGCTATCAGAGGTGGAATTGAAGTTGTCGAATACTTGGGCTCTCGTTCTACCTTTGCTCTTGGTAACTTGGGTGGATACAACGGTCGTGTGTTGAAGTTGGGTGATGTTTTGTTCTTGGGCCAACCAGAGTTGCCAAGTTGCACCTTGCCAGTTCCAAATGCCGAACCAAGTGAGGTTCCAAATTCTTTGGTTCCTTCTTACAACTTCAATGCTACGAATGCCTGGCAGGTGGGTGTCACCTGCGGACCTCATGGCTCCCCAGATTTCTTTACTTCTGAGGCTGTGGAAGAGTTCTTCGCTTCGAAGTGGAAGGTCCACTACAACTCCAACCGTTTCGGTGTGAGATTGATTGGTCCTAAGCCAAAGTGGGCCAGAAAAGACGGTGGTGATGCTGGTTTGCATCCATCCAATGCCCACGATTATGTCTACTCTCTTGGTGCCATCAATTTCACTGGTGACGAGCCTGTGATTTTGACTTGCGATGGCCCATCTCTTGGTGGTTTCGTTTGTGAGGCTGTTGTAGCTGAGGCTGAAATGTGGAAGATCGGTCAAGTGAAACCTGGAGACTTGATCCAGTTCATCCCACTCAGCTATGAGGTTGCTAAGGGCTTGAAGCTCGAGCAAGACAAGGTGATCTCCGAGCTCAAGGGTGATGCTCCATCTTTCGAAGGTAGAGTTTTGCCCAAGTTCGAGGACCCAATTTTGGCTGTCATCCCACTGACAGAATCCACTCCAAAGACGGTTTATCGTCAAGCTGGTGACAGATACATTCTAGTGGAGTACGGTGAGAACATCATGGACTTGAACGTATGCTACCGTTTGCACAAGTTGATCGAAATGGTTGGTGACTTGAAGGTTGAAGGTGTGGTAGAAATGTCTCGTGGTGTCCGTTCTGTGTTGATCGAGTTTGATGAGAAGGTGACCCAATCGGCATTGTTAGAGACCATGCTTGCACTCGAGAAAGAAATTGCATTCGTCAACAAATGGAAGGTTCCTTCTCGTATTCTCAAGTTGCCAATGGCTTTCGAGGACAAGAAGACTTTGGATGCTGTTACCAGATATCAGGAGACCATTAGAAGTGATGCTCCTTGGTTGCCTAACAACGTCGACTTTATTGCAAACATCAATGGTATTGACCGTTCTGACGTGAAGAACATGTTGTACTCTGCCCGTTTCATGGTGTTGGGTCTTGGTGATGTCTTTTTAGGCGCTCCTTGTGCTGTTCCTCTTGACCCAAGACACCGTTTCTTAGGTACCAAGTACAACCCTTCGAGAACATTCACCCCTAACGGAACTGTGGGTATTGGTGGCTCGTACATGTGTATTTACACCATGGAGTCTCCAGGTGGATACCAGTTGGTTGGACGTACTGTTCCTATTTGGGACAAGTTGACGTTGGGTAAACACTCTCCAGGAACCAAGCCATGGTTGTTGAACCCATTCGACCAGGTGGAATTCTATCCTGTTTCCGAGGCTGAGGTGGATAAGATGACCGAGAGAATGGAGGCAGGTCATTTTGATGTTGATATTGTTGAGTCTGTTTTCGACCACGAGCAGTACTTGAGATGGATCCAGGCCAATTCGGCATCCATTGAGGAATTCCAGGAGAACCAGGGAGGTGAGAAGTTGGAGGAGTTTAATCGCTTGATCCAAATCTCTAATGCCGAGTTGGAGGCTGGCAAGTCTGGCCCAACTTTGAGTGAGGATGACAAGTTTTCTGAAGATGCCGAGATGGTTTACTCTGAGTACTCGGGACGTTTCTGGAAGCCCTTAGTCGAGGTTGGTGACGTTGTTAAGGAGAACCAGGGTTTGATTGTGGTCGAGGCCATGAAAACTGAGATGGTTGTGATTTCTCCAAAAGCCGGTAAGGTCGTCAAGATCTTGCACAAGAATGGAGACTTGGTGGATGCCGGAGATTTGGTTGTTGTGATAGAATAATTTATAAGTTTGTGTTCTTTCTTGTGAGAGGGAGAGAACACGGTGAAATACAAGTAACGAGAAAAGAGACCAACCGGAGTAAAGGTAAAAAGACGTTTCAACTCAGCTTAGACTACATCACTTTCGCAGCCAAGTCACGTCTCATACAAGGTCGTGCTTAACACAACATATCACAAGTTTTGAAGAATGCTCTCCGCTACCTACAACCACTTAATCAATGTCACAACCTGTCAATCTCGCGGTGGCCTCGCTCCAACCAGAACAATGGACTGCTTCGTCCAATGAAGCCATGTCAATATATATCACAGACACGAAAGGGTCTGCGCAAACTTTTAAGCCCGTGTTTACCTATCCCATCTTTGGTGATGCCGAAAGCATATTCGGTTACAAAGACTTGGTGATATTTCTTTGTTTCGACTCTGTGACATTCTTGCCCTTCTTGAACGTCAAATGGTCAGCAAAGCTAGATGATGTTGAAATCGATCCCAAAGAGAAAATGTTAGAATTCTTGCCAGAGTCCACCGTTTTCAAGGACGAATTGAAATGGAGAGAAGCTATCGAAGAGGAGCAGAAGGACTATCAGATCCCGGGAACCCGTTTTGGTGAAGAGTTCACCAAGGATGGCGAAAAGTATGCAATTTACCGTCTCGACTTGTCTTCAAGTTCCGGAGCTGAATTGCACAAGAGATTGCAGATCCTTGTTCTCCTATTCATTGAGGCAGGCTCCTATATCGACTTCAAGGATCCATTGTGGGACATTTATGTCTTGTACAAGACCACAGACCCTAAGTTGCCTGAGGTTGTAGGCTTTGCAACAGCATACAACTACTGGAAATACCCCGGACTGGAAAAGTTTGATACGGGTGTGGTTGAGACGCGTCAAAAGATCTCACAATTCATTATTTTGCCTATTTTCCAAGGCAAATCACTTGGAGGCGAATTTTATTCGCGTCTCGTGGACGAGTGGTTGCAAGATGACAAGATCGTTGAGATTGTGGTTGAGGAGCCTAACGAGAGCTTCGATGATTTGAGAGATCGTGCTGATTTGACTAGGCTCAACAGGAAATCCAATCTAGGAAACCTTGACATTGCTACTGTTACTAGCGATAAGTGGTTTGAGAACTTCAAAAAGACTGAGAAATTGGAGAAGCGTCAGCTTCAACGATTGCTTGAGATGATCTTTTTCAAGCAATTGAAGGACGGCTCAAGCGTGGATTCCAAAAAATCCATTCGGTTGTTTGTCAAGCGTAGATTATATGAGAAGAACAAGGAAGCTCTTTCGGGCTTGGATGCTCCAACCCGGTTGGACAAGCTTCAGACGGCATATGAAGCACTTGAATCAGACTACTATCGTATTTTGGAGCCCACAAATTTCAAATTCAAGCGCGCCGCCGAATCCAAGACCAACGGAAAGGCAAAGAAAGCCAAGATCAATTGAGGCACATGAACTAGAGATTGCGAGCCACAAGAGATAGAAGTGATGGAATGTCGTCATGTCGTACATTGGCATGGGTAATGCAATAGAAGCATTGATGCTGGCGATCTCTCAAATACAGTCTGACTGACTGCTTCAAGCTAACTAAAGTACCAAGAGCAAAAAATGGGTTGGGGGCCAGATTTCTCCACTCCCAACCGATTCTACCGAGACTTCTGGATTAGTGTATCTATATCTCAATCAATAGTAAAGGCCACTGGAAGCGTCAGGGTTATCATCCAGCAGCGGGACCAAGGGTTAACATGCAACCGAAACCGATGAGCATGACGTCCGTTCATGTGTGGTTTAAAAAAAGAAGCCTGAATCGTCAATGAGCTTAGCTTTCCAGCCGTCTGGGAGCAACATTACGTCATTTACATGACGACGAGAACATGGTTCCTGTATAATAAGTGAGTTCTGTCGTATAATAGCAACCTCAGGATGACTAGCTTTTCCGACGGGATGAAAAATAGACAAACAGTATAAAAATCGACAACAATGTGGTGCCCATAGCTTTAAATACATTCGGATGGTCAGTGGGGCTGCCGAGTGCTGACCATATACCTTACAGCAATCTCATCCCAAACGGGAAAAAAGTGGCGTCACCACGACTTTCTGACCAAGTAGCAAGTCGACAGAAGGACGCGGGCTCCTGTGCAATGGCTCCTGTCCACTAATTTATCCCACTTTCACCCCCGCTTGTATAAAAGGAGAGCAATTCCAAGTGCAATTTGGTTTTTTTCTTTTCCCCATCAAAACCTCATTTCAAAAATGCACAGAACATACTCTTTGAGATCACAAAAGGCACCAACTGCCGCTCAATTGCAGTCGCCTCCACCTCCTCCATCTTCTACCAAGTCAAGATTCTTCGGTAAGGGCGGAATTTCTTCGTCTTTTAAGAAGAACATTGCTGGTGCCACTGGCCCACAATTGCTGAGAAAATTGTCTCAATACATCAAGATGGAGAAGAATGTGATGAGAGCCATTGAATTGACCGCTAGAGAGCGTAGAGAAGTTGCCAAGCAGTTGTCTGTTTGGGGTGAGGAGAACGACGAGGATGTCTCAGACGTGACCGACAAGTTGGGTGTTCTCATCTATGAGATTGGTGAGTTAGAGGACCAGTACACCGACAAGTACGACCAATACAGAATTACCTTGAAGTCCATCAGAAACATCGAGTCTTCTGTTCAGCCATCCAGAGACAGAAAGCAGAAGATTACCGACGAGATTGCACACTTGAAGTACAAGGACCCACAATCTCCAAAGATTCCTGTTTTGGAACAGGAATTGGTGAGAGCCGAAGCCGAATCGTTGGTTGCTGAGGCCCAGTTATCTAACATCACAAGAGAGAAGTTAAAGGCTGCTTTCAACTACCAATTCGATGCTACCAGAGAGTTGGCCGAGAAGTACGCTCTCATTGCTGGTTACGGTAAGGCTTTGTTGGAGTTGTTGGATGACTCCGCTGTCACTCCTGGTGAGACTAGACCAGCCTACGATGGATACGAGGCCTCCAAGCAAATTATCATTGACGCTGAGAACGCCTTGGCTGCTTGGACTCTCGACTCTGCTGCCGTCAAGCCAACTTTGTCCTTCCACCAGGAGGCCGAGGGTGAGCCTGAAGAGGGTGAGTTGTATGAGGCTGAAGAGGAGTTCGCTAAGCACGACGACACCAACGGTGTTGCCGCCTAAATGTGTTGAATCCGATGTGTCAAGAATGCTGCACCTGTCCGTTGCAACTTCTTTTCAATTCATCCGGCCGTTGCATATAATATCTGACAGTGATCACCCAGTATGGCGAAAACGACTGATTGCAACCTTCTTTGTATGATTCTTCGGTTCTATTCCACTTTGTATTATGTATCAATTGATAGCCAACTGAGTTAAACATGAGACATACGTAAGTATATGTCACTACCCTTCAGTGACCATGCTAAATCTGAACTCTCGATTCGCAATTGATCCAATGTAGCGAGTTGTAATAATGATGCGAAAGCAGATGCGGCAAACCTCTTTGTCACTGACCGCTCGCTGATGGTTGCCTTGCTTGGAACGAGCTGCTCAAAACTAATCTGATCCACCTCTTCTTGCCCCAACTTCGTCTTTACAAAACTGTTAAATTTGCTGAGCATTTGAGCATATGGAGACGCCTCATTATTTCCGTGCTGTGACTCGTCAAGCGATGTATCCAAAGAGAGGTTTAGTATCACGTCAAAATCAATGTCCTGAAAGAATTGTTCGTCTTCAGGAACGTCGTTTTGATTAAGAAAGATATCTAAATTATCGAAGCTTGTGTTTGGTGCCCTGATGTTTCGTCCTTCTTCGATCTCCACCAAATCGTGAAAAAACCTATGTAATGTTGCCTGTGATGCTCGTGGGTGACGTTCGGCCAGAGGTAACCGGTCCCGAGGAATTGAAGAAGTAATAACTGGGCCAAACACTGCCTTATAGCATGAATTGACAAAGTGAGGACTTGTACGACTGAGAAGTTCTATCAAATTTGGGAATGACACTTGATGCTTAACCGATTTTGATCTTTTCACGCCTTGAAGAGAATACAACTGATCATCTTTGACGAAGCGAAACTTCCTCTTGTTACCTTTCTGGCATGGAACATCAGCAGCCGCTGTCAAATTTGCAGTAGTAGAAAAGTGTGGGTCGTTGGAACCCGAGTTGTGAGTTTTAGTGAGTTCTTCGGTCGGAGCTTCGATGGCATGGAGGTCTTGGTCGAAATCTGCATACGTCAAAACGTCTCCAGGTTCCAAATCACTTTTATCAGTATTATTTCGGACAATGATGTCTCCGTTTTGATCAAAATCAAAGTCAACGTCGTATCCTTCGTCGGGCGCCATATGAATGCTTGCATACGACTTGTCCATGAACCTTTCAAACAGTAGATCGCGAGCTTCTGCTTCTTCCGCTAGTGGGATGTTCCCTGGGTCTATATTATTAAGAAGAGTATCCTGTTTCATGATTTGGAGAGCCAATTCCATGGCCACCGAGGGCTCCAATTCGAAATCGGGAACAAAATCCTCTGCTATATTGAATTTGGCGTCATCGCTCAAGTACTGCCTGTGGGAAGGTTTTTTTGCAGCCAAAGTGCTGGTTGGAGATATCTCTTCCAATTGAGGCTGGGCGTAAGGAATAGAAATGCGGGTGTAAACGGACAAGAGGTCGTTAAACATACACGTCACTTTCTGCTTATATATCAACGACATCCCGTACAAGAGACTTGAAGAGATGCGGAGAGGAAGAGTGCTTGTGGGCGAAGAAATTATAAGTTGGCAGGTTTCTGGTATAGAAATTGAATTTACAGACTTGAGAAGCGAGCGACGATGGGCCAGCAGCGAGCCAAGGGTTGCCATTGCCCATGCTTGGGCGATTCCGTCTTCGCTTTTAGAAAGAAAAAGTGCCATAAATGTTGGTAAGGAGAGAAAATATGCGCGTAACTGGGCATTTTATAGTGTGGCGTAAAGGGCGGGTAAAACTTTCACAGATATTATCTAGAAGATCAGAAACACGTTTTTATTACCAATAGCTTTCTTTTAAACCACCATTTACCTTCAAATTTTCCACTTTAGTCCTCGTCAATTAGTAGCTGTCAAATTTCTTATCTAGGTCCCCTAATTAGGGGAGCTTACACCCATACACCACACTTATCTAATTGAATGCCGAGTGCGGCTGTATTGCCACAGCCTCCTATTAATATATAATTTGGGTAAAAAACTGCAAAAAAAAAGGGTGTAAAATCAGGAGCCCCACAACATTGCGTAACCTACGAGTATAAATAGGACGAATATTTTGCTTAGAATGGTCAGTAACTCTCGGCTGAATTAGCGCCGACATGTCACACTAAGTTTGTAGCGTCATCAATGCAGTACAGCAACAGCGACCCCCATAGTCACTCCCTTAGTATATAATTGAGACTTTCTTTCTCAACCTTCCTTGTCTCAACCCAATTGCCCTTCTTTTTAAAATGGTTGCTTTCGGACGTCTTGCCATCATCTCATTGGCTGCTTCAGCCAACGCATTGTCTCTCTTCTCCGTCTTCCAGAACGTAGCTGACAAAGCAATGGAGTCGGTTAATGATAAGATTGGCCTGTCAGGCCAGATTATCCACACGTTCCCCGGCCAGGACGAGAGACCAGTGCCAGGAAACTCGCCTATCATCCAGTGTGACGCCAAGACTCCACAAATCTTGGACTTGCAGAGGGTTGTGATTGACCCTAATCCTCCAGCCAAGGGTCAGAACTTGACATTTGTTGCCACTGGTTTTTTGTCTGAAGACATCACTGACGGTGCATACGTGGACGTGGATGTCAGATATGGCTACATCCGTTTGATACACCAGACTTTCGACTTGTGCGAGGAGGTTACCAACGTTGACTTGGAGTGTCCAATCAAGGAAGGCCAGCAGATTATCTCCAAGCTGGTGGAGATCCCTAACGAAGTGCCACCAGGAAAATACATTGTAAACGCTAGAGCTTACACCAAGGAGGATGTGCTCATCACTTGTTTGAGTGCCACCGTGGAGTTCCTGCCATAGTTTGCTTATAAGTCATTCTGAACTTCAATCGTTCATTGTCTAGAAGATTGCATTACTGCTTCAAATTTTACTATTTTCAATAATGTATTAACTATTTTTTATTGATGCATTTCGATAATGAACTGAATTGTATTATTAGTATTCCCATAGTAAACTAAGCAGAAATCACAAGGTTGGCAGTCAAGGTATCAAAACGCTCCTTGAACAACTTGGTTTGAACCAGTAGAAGCTCATTGAAGACAGCCTGACCCTCAGGTGATTTCTTCAACTCGTTGACCTTCTGCTGACTAAGTCTCCAAGCCACGGTAGCACTCACAGTGGTGTATGTGATGGATCTGTACTGGCTGAGCTCCAACAAATCGCCGAAAGCAGTATTTGGCAATATTGATGAGTGAAGCTCTCTGTCGTCAGATTCAAATTTGCAAATGGACCTGACAAGGCCAGATTCGATCAAGAAAAACGACGGTGAATTTGCTCCAGTATCATAGAATGTGATATCCCCAGGAATCTTTTCCTTAATAAAATACGGAGCCAAGGTGGCCCAGAACGTCTCGTCTTTGTCTGACAACCCACTGAATGTGATCATGATAAGAGGCAAAGGCTGTTTTTTGAAGGATGAATCCACTTGCGAGTAAAACTTGTTTTGCATAAATTGTTCGTCTTTGACAGTCCTCTTCGCTGCTTGATACACCTGATTGGTTCTTGGGGTGGCATAGGCTCCGTCAAGTGCCTGCGTGATCAGCAATTTGCCTCCAGAAGATGGCGACGATGTTCTCGGTGAGGATGCTGAGCCTCTTTGGATCTGCTTAGGTTCAGTCGTCTTCAAGGTACGGTAGGTCTTTAAGAACGAATTCTCACACCACTCGAGGGCATAGTTCAAAGTGTTGAACAACTGGATTTCCAACTCACATGACGTGTCAAACAAGCCAGCATCACGAAGAGCAGTAACGATTTCGTCATCTTCATCCACTGACGAAATAATGAGTTGAGTGCCAAACTCGTTGGTCAAATTCAAAATTCTTCTGAAACCTTCGGCCGCAGAGAAGTCAATAGAAGACACTCCCTTCATGTCGATGATCAAGTATTTGATTGGGTTCTTGTGGAATCTGCCACGTTCGAATCTTTCACGGATGGTGGCCTCAACACCTCCAATGGAGCCAAAGAACACTGTGCCTTGCAACTTGATCACACAGATCTGGTTTCCAACGTCCTTCAAGAAGTCCTGCTGCTTTGGATGTCTTAACACTGTTGACCGGGCCACTACTCCGGTGTAGATTCCATTGACCACCGGTCTTCTGGCTGCCTCCACGACAAATGAGAGACATGCAAGCAAGATACCGACAAGAACACCATACACAAAGTCCCATGCACCCATGACAACCACGATAATGATGATTGTAGAGTACTCGATGAGCTTTAATTTGCCCCACGTATCCCAAACGGCTTCCTTGAGCAACTCGTAACCTAAAAGGTAAATGAGCGAGCCAACCACGCAAACAGGAATGTATCCAATGACAACGGGGCCAGTGATCATGACACCAGCCGTGGCAATGGCCAACATCACACCGGCCAATCTATCATCTGCTCCAGCACGAATGAAAAGCACAGAGTTGGTGTAGACCAAGTAGTTTTGGATTGAGCCAACAAACCCGGAAATCATATTGGAGTAACCGTGAGCGACCAATTCTCTATCGACGTCACATTGATCCATTCCGACCGTGACAGCAAGTGCCGGAACGTTGATGGGCACATGCAAAATACCGAAAAACGTCAAGGCCATCATGGATGGGAACTGTTTGGCAATGGAAAGCCAATCCACTAAATTGAAGCGGAAAAGCTTGTAGTGGGAATACCATGGTTCCTTATCCTCCACTGCAGGGAACACCCAACCGTAGTCTCTGGCTTTCTGCAAGTCCCAGCCGGTAACTGCAGCCACAATGATATGGAAAGCCACGAATACACCAATAAAGAAAATTGGCACTAACAACGAGTTGTGGATGCGTTGGTGGAGCAAAATCAAAATCACTGTGAGAAGAAGCGGAACTGTCCACTGCAAAAGAGTGATGTAGTTGCCAAAAAGGAATTCTAGAGTTGGGATATTGTAGCGGAGTCCACCTTCAAGTCTGGATGAGACTTCCACACCAGTGACCACTAAAAAGTATCCAACACCCCCGATACAGCCAACCAAAATGTGTCTGGGAAAGAAACCCACAAGTGATCCCAATTTGAGCTTTCCAAGCAAAAGGAAAATGATACCCGTGACCACAGAAGAAATGGCGTAGGTTACGATGACTGTGGCCAAGATGGCCTCCTTCGATTGACCATTCATTTCAGCATTGATGGACAACGCCATGGAATGGAAAAATGGAGTCACTTCGATCATTTCCGAGCCGATTCCCGACTTGAACGCTGATCCACCTAACGAGTAAACCAATTGCGAAATCACAGTCGAAATATAAAACATCGACAACCCTGAGGGTGCCATGCCCGAGAAAATGGCCTCTCCAAGAGGAAACATGATCATTCCGTACGATAAACCATCAAGAACGTTCAATAACGTTCCTAAGAACACTGCAGGCAAGTATGAAGCAGCTCTCACTGCAAAATTTGGCCTTGACGAATTTCCCTCGGCTGCTAGTCTCTTCTGCTCGATGGCAGGTAAATTGAGACTAGCCTCGTTGACCAAGTCCAGACCTACAAGGCCTGATTCCAAGTCGGAGCCAAAATACGCCCGAGAACCTTCCTCTCCAGCATAAAACTTCTTGTTTCTGTCCACCAACGGAGTGGTGCTATCAGAATCGGCGTCGGGGCTACCGCCATACCCGATATTCATCGAGGAGCCATAAGCGTGTCCCTCAATGGGCATTGGCGGATAACTCAGCACGTACTCGTCGGGGGAGTCATGATCAGAGGGACTTTGGCTGGCATCAATACCAACACTGGCTAAATCGGCCGTTTCCTGGTGGAGTTGCACACCCGATACAACTATAGGTGAGTTGTACGATACTGAAGCCCTGTGAGACATCAGAATGTACGACCGACCGCCAAATTCAAAGGCGTCAGTGGGAGTATCAGGCTTCATTGCTCACGATAAGAATTGAGCGATGATAGGGTGGGACAGTGGTAGGAAAAACGAGAGAAATTGCTGGTGGAATAGAGTTCAAGGAGACACTCACGAACACTGAGTTAGCAAGTGGAATTATTTCAAGACCTTTGGTGGTCGCCTGAGGAAATTGCTTTTCTTATAAGTTTTTTTTTCCAGCCTGGTGAACTTTATGTGGTTGGAGCTTCGGACTGCACATAATCACACTGACTTCAATGAAATAAGGTATTGAACCACGGGACCCTAAGCAATAGAGGTTGAAAAATTGGACATGTGAGATTCTGTGGTATTTGAAGTACTGGTTAGTGCTTTTTTATATTTAAAATCGAGAGATTTTGGTGCTTTTAGTTGGGGCAAAACATCCCCATATAAGTGTACTGCAGGCAACGAGGCACCTTATCACTCGCCGTAGGTTGCCCTTGAGAGATAGGAAGATCTTCAGCTAATTGGACAGTTTATTTCGCCTGAAATGTCGATAAATTGATCTGATATAAAAGATGTGAGTGTGGGAGGTGAGTGTGGGAGGTGAAAAGTGGGAGGAAGAAATTGTGGCTGCACAGGACAATAAGCGAAGGACATGAAGCATGAAGAGGAAGGAAAGAAAGGAAAGAAATAACAGGAAAGTCAATATGGAGGAGGGGGATGAAAATCTGGAAAAGACGCTGGAAGAATGAAGGAGAACAGGATGGTGGGCAAAGAGTGAAAATGGTGTGATGATAAAATTGGAAATACAATTGGGAATAGATTGTTAATTTCTGGTTATGAAATTTCTCGATTGGAAACGATGGTAATTGTTTTTGATTTCAATGAGGATAGGTTTGGTCATTTGAAATCGGAATCTTGTAAAAATATTCAAAGTCAAAGGACGAGGGAACGTGTGAGAGAGTTGTGAGAAAATTTGCAAAATGAAACATTAAAATAAATAAACGGTAATGAGTTTACGAACTTTCAGAATTTTCATATGAGCATCGTTTTTATTATGGAGTTTGCTCAGGATAATCCTTGAGAACTTCATGTAAATTTTTCTCGTTTAGACAAAAAACCTGAACGTTCCTAGCTAAATCAAAATCAGGAATCAGAAATATCAGCATCTCCCCAGAATTAGCCTTGCAAGTTAAATTCCTCGCCTATTACTCATGACATTATTCCTAGTATCTTTCAATTTTGTTATCACTTCCTTTCAACTTCTTCCAATTTTCTTTTCCAGTTGTCATTGCCTGATATTTCCCACCAAGCCTCTATCTCATACTTCGCCTCAATTTTCGCTTGTCGATCTTCTCGTAACATTCCATCAAAATCCACTACCGAGTGTTTTATCTGTTCAAATGATCCCTTTTCTTTCCCTCCAATCCCCCGAATTGACCTTCAAATCCTTTATTCTTTTTTTCTTCCACAGTTTTTTTCTCCCTACATTCCCTCTCCTCGTGGCCCCATGCATCGCAACTATTGTTCCACAAACCACTGGCAACCTTCCAGAGCATCGAGGGAAATAGTGAGCAAAACTAGCCTCGCCAAATTCAAAACACTCGCCTTACTCACATTCCCTTCGTTTCTTCATTCTTCTATTTTATAATCTTCCACCCTACCTCTCTCCAGTCACTTTATCGTTATCTAAGGTTGACTATACGGAATTGTATGCACACCCGCATGACTAACCATACACTAAACTTATTTAACAATCGAAAAACCACTATCCTTCAGTTTTCCAACCCCAACTTGCCCCTTCATACCACCATTTAACTGCCACATTTGTTTCCAAAGTCCTGCTGCTCGCCTAGCCATGTCGCTGTCGCCCGAATTAGCTCCTCTTTTGGCTGATCGTACCGCCTCGTATAGCAGCTCCGACTCCGTGGAGTGCCAGTCGAAGTTTACGCTTGAATCCCGCGTGGTCCGGCTGTTTCTCCGTAGAAGGTTCTGGTGGTTTTGCTTGGTGGGAGTGGCTGCCATCATCACGCTCCAACTCTCATTTTTGCCCCGAACTTCTCTAAACCGTGACTTCCGAAGATGGCACGATCTCCATTTGACCAGAACTGATGTCAGACGGCTATACTTGGTTGAACTGCGTATCAACAGACCAGATAGTGATGGCTGTACCATCGAGCAACACGTGGATACCTATTTGCGCCAATTGACTGCCATCAATGCAAAATATGCCTCGGGCCTAGCAGCTTCTGAAACTCCAGACTTGACAACTTACACGGAGCAGCAGATGCGCCAACTTGGCTACAGAACGAACAAGTACAACTACCCACTTGTTCAAGGACTTCGTCTGCCTCGTCGTCTGAGTTTGCACTTGTTAGACTCAAAATCTGGAAGACTGCTTTATAAGACACCTTTGGAGGAGCTCGAAACGTCGACGCCGTCATATTTTACGTTCGGAAAGAACGGAACAGTCAGAAGTGCTTTCATATATGCGAACGATGGCCTTCCTGAAGACTACTCTCTTTTGATGGAAAACAACATTTCTCCTCAGAACAAAATTGTCATCTTTTCCCATACTCTAGCAAGCGAATTCTCTCTTACCGATAAGATTCTTTATGCAGAGAGCTTAGGATGTCTGGCTGTGATTGTTAGGGGAGATGGTGCAAAAGAACATGCAATTTCCAGGGATTTCAAGCCCACTACGCCTCCCGAAGAAAGATTCAGGCTCCCAGTCAGTTTCAGTCTGGCTCAACCTATTCTCGAGGCAATGGGCGAGCCTAGGACACCGTTCGCAGAGTGGAAGCACCTGCCGGTGTGCTTTGACAATTCTTTAGAGCTTGAACTCACCACTGAATTTGACCCTTGGCCTCTCAATGCTACCAATATTGTAGCATCGCTCGAGGGCGTCCTCAATGACGGCGAGATTATTATTGGTACTTCTCGTGACGCTTTCACGTCCCTCAACCCGCTGAGTGGACACGCTGTTATGTTTGAGACCATGAGGAGATTCCAGAACTTGAGAAAACTTGGCTGGAGACCCTTGAGAACTATTAGATTTGTATCGTGGGATTCTGCAAGAAGTGGAGCTTTGGGTGCACTTGCTAGTGTAAACGATCCGCGAATGTTTCAGACCAATCTTCCAATTCTTGCCTACGTCAACTTGGACGATGATCTTGTAACTGGAAGTCACTTCGATGTGGCAGCTAATCCATTGTTCAATCACTTGATCAAGGAAATCTCTCGCTTGGTGCCTTTTGCAAAGAACTCTACGTACTTCAAACGTCTCCTTAAGGATGACGAAGACGAAATGTCTGCAATTGGTAAGTTTTACGATCAGAAAGTCTCGGATGATAACAATAATGACGACAGCGACAACAATGAAGATGACGACGGAGATGATGAAGACGAAGGTGTCACGTCGCTATACCACTATTGGCACCTCCAGGATAATGCTACGATTAACAACAAGCTCGGCAATGTCATGGCAGGGAAGGATACTTCCATATTTGAGATTGTCAAGTCCTACCCGATTTTGAACTTGAAATTTGGACAGAGCCCTAGTCACAACGACTCGGTTTTTGTTCCGGAATCAAACTACTACAGTTACAAATGGTTAACCAACGACATTGATAAGTCACTTGAACTTCATGGTCTGCTTGTTAGATTTTTGGGCTTATTTGTTCTTTCTCTTGAAGAACATGAGGTCGTCGATACAAAAGCGCAGCCTTACTTCAAGCAAGTGAAGAATTTCTTCGAAGAGTTCGAAATAGACAAGCACAAGATTATTAGGGAATGGAATGACTCCGTTGTGGACGAGTCGTTATTCTCCAAGTCGTTATTTTCAAAGTCTGCCATTTACACAGATATTATGGCAAAAATCAAGGACCCAGAGTATAAGGTAACAATGGGAGCTATGTTCAATCAAACCGACATTATTTTGGACCAATTGGTGGAGCAGGCATGTGTATTTGACTTGTACAACAAAGGAGTAGAGGACTTGTTGACCACGGACTATCCATGGTACAAGATGCTCAAGAAGGTCCACATCTACGCCAAATTCAAGGTTGCGAACTACAAGATACTTCGTCTTGAGAAAGAGCTCAATCTTGTCGGCCAAGACGAAGACTCGAAGGTTTACCATCACTTCATGTATGAAGTTTCGAAGGGATTCATTTCGAGTGGTGAGAAGATTAAGCGGGGCGCATTTCTGTCGCTATATGAAGCAGCAGATGTACAAGATGAAAGGGAAATGGCCAGGTTGGTTGTAGAGCGTTACGAGTCGCTCAAGGCGGTGCTCAGGAAAATGACATAGGATACGGATAGATTTAACGAGTTAAAATGATTTTGCATATGTAGCGGACACTTCGTAGTATGCTTTAGATTTCATGGCATCTCATGATTATAAGTTGCAACCACACATTAGTAGATAACGAACAAGATCGTAGTTAAGAAATAACCAAAATCGCTAAATCAAACAGACCTAGTTAAAAAAAAGTAAAAAAAGAAATACAAAAAAAAAAAGATCTAGTGTTCATACAAAGAAATAGAACAATAACCAACCTCTCCTCAGACGTGCGAAGCTCACCAGATCAACTACGAGGTCATTTTGAACTCGTCTAGCACATCTTCCCCACAAAATGGTCGACGTTGCGCTGTACTTCTCGATCCAGATTTTCTTCATCATTCTTAGAGAAACTCTCGAGACTGCCATCATCATCTCGGTGCTTCTTTCCTTCATCAACAAGCGTGAGCCTACCACGGAAACACCAGAGAATGCTCATGTTCGACAAATCAACAAGGGCCTCCGTCTCCAGGTGTGGTTGGGTGCCATTGGAGGCCTTGCCATTTGTCTAGTAATTGGACTTATTTTCATTTTCTGCTTCTACTTTGTCGAGAAAGATCTCTGGTCCTACACCGAGAGATTATGGGAAGGCATCTTTTCGCTTTTGCTGAGTGTCATTATCACCTTCATGGGTGTCGGACTTCTTAGAATAAACAAGGTCATGAAGATTAAGTGGTGGATTAAGTTGGGTGATGCATACACAGATAGCTCCAAGCTTGATACCATTGGAGCTGATGAAGCATCATCCAGTGGAGCTGAAGACCAACAAACTCCACAGACGTCACTCTTGCCTAGCAAGAATAAACCACATAAGGAGAAGTGGTCCCAGAGGTACTTTTTGGCCATTTTGCCCTTCATCACCACGTTGCGTGAAGGTCTTGAGGCCGTGGTTTTCGTAGGAGGAATTGGAATGTCTCAACCACTCACATCGCTCCCGCTTGCGGTACTTTCGGGTCTCTTGCTTGGTTCTGCCATCGGAATTTCGCTCTACAAAGGTGGAAACAAGATGTCCTTACAATACTTTTTGATCTGCTCCACTTGCTTTTTGTATGTAGTGAGTGCTGGGCTCATGAGTCGTGGTGTGTGGTTCTTGGAACTCGAAAGATACGTTCGTCTCTGTGGTGGTCTTGATGTCAGTGAAACAGGAAGTGGCCCGGGCTCTTACGACATCAGCACTGCAGTGTGGCATGTCAACTGCTGTAATGGATTAAGAGACGGATGGTGGATGGTGGCTAATGCTATAGTCGGATGGACGAACACTGCAACATACGGAAGTGTCGGCTCATACTTGGCATACTGGCTTCTCGTTTCTTTGTGGCTTCGTTTACGTTTGTATGAGGAGAGAAACGGCTACTTCCCATTGATTCCCATTAAGTGGCAGCTCAAGAGAATCAGGAAAAAAGTCAGACTTTACGAGGCCCGCCATCAGCAGGAGTTGCTGGCCGAGCAGGAGAGAAGAGCCGAGGCCGAGTTGATGGAGTAAAGTATGAATTGCATAAACCTTTCACTTGAGGCACCATTTGAATCCAAAAGTTGGTTACCAGGTCCTCAGTGAGAAAGTACGGAAAGAATTGTGAACAGCATGAGAAATCAAGAATAATAACCAAATCATAGAGGGAGAGAAGAAAATTAAACTAAAACAGAGAAGAATATAATCAGCGATTCAACTTTGTCAGTGAGGAAATCTCAGAATTCTATCAATGCACTGTATTGTACAGAGATCTTGCACCCAGATGATGGAACCCTCTGACACACCAAGGCTCAATAAAATATTAAATATGGGATTTTCTTATAATTATTTCACTGTTCATGATCATATCTTGTTGGTACGTAAATTGAATATGAATGTGTAAAAGTTCCGCATAGAAATCATCACCACCCACCGAAGACCCACCATGGTATCTTCAACTCACCACATCAAAATAAAGAAAGCAAAGGCACCGAAAAGTGTGCCTACCAAATTCTTATTTCCACTTGATTTATCAGTGGTTGCTGAGGCTTTAGTAGCGGTTTTAGATCCACTTCCTGATGTGCTTCCTGAAGTAATACGAGTACCTTGAGTGGTAGCTCTAAATGTTGTTCCGCTCTTGACAGTAACAGTTCCTCCTCCACCTGCTGCACCTTGCTTGTTACTGACAGTTACTGCACTTTTAACAGGGATAACAGCGGTACCACCTATTGTGTGTGTTCCAGCATTGAATTTCAAAGTCTGAGGAGTACATTTGGCCTGGAAGCATGTTGAGATAGTTATTGTGGTCTCTTGGGGACAAGTGAGGACGTAATCAGTGAAAGTATGTACGCATACTGGACAGCCCTCTATAATAATCACATCAGGAGGGCAGGTGGTACAGATGGTAGGAGGACAAGTGGTACAAATTTTCTCAGGATCACATCCATCACCCGTACAACACTTTCCATCTGGGCCAGTCTTTGTACATTCTTGGCAAGAGTCGCCAGTGCAACATTTGCCGTCTGCTCCAGTCTTTGTGCAACATTTTCCGTCTGGACCTGTTACCGTACATATGTCAGGACAATCAGCGGTGTTAGTACAACATGAACCGTCAGATTTGAACTTAGTGCAACATTTGCCGTCTGCTCCAGTCTTTGTGCAACATTTTCCATCTGGACCTGTCACACTGCAGATGGAACATTCTGCCGGGTCTGTGCAACATGAACCGTCAGATTTGAACTTAGTGCAACATGAACCGTCTGGAGCTGTCACACTGCAGCATTCTGCCGGGTCTGTGCAAC
>Ga0160505_100471_pt1 | contig 23196 bp, 9 predicted proteins | sample DIDeMG_FD_108225 | JGI IMG/M metagenome (GOLD analysis project Ga0160505, IMG submission 108225) | Enriched chicken feces microbial communities from UW Madison campus, WI, USA - DID2874_E49_Stillage MG | ecosystem: Host-associated > Birds > Digestive system > Large intestine > Fecal ... | reverse complement strand
TTTTATTTTTTTTTATTTTTTTTTTTTTTTTTTTTTTTTTTTTTTTTTTTTTTTTTTTTTTTTTTTTTTTTTTTTTTTTTTTTTTTTTTTTTTTTTTTTTTTGGTTTTTAGTTTTTGGTTTTTGGTTTTTGGGTTTTTCTCATCTCAACACCACCACAACCCTTTTCCATTGTCACTTCTCCACCAATTCCCTGTTTGGCATTGTAGAGGCACTCCTAACTTTCATCAAGGACCATCTTTTCACTGTTTTTTTCATTGAAAGGTTTCAAAAGTGCAGCAGCAGAATCAATTCGTGTGTCGTCAGCTGGAAAAGAAGTCACAATTACATTTAAGCAATACATACTTTTGTTTTGCTCGTTATTTCAACCAACATTTAAAACGCGTGAAGCACGTCACGACTTTTTTTTTTTTCTCTTTTATCACACATTACTAAAACTCATCAACGCTACAGTTGAAGTTCCTAAAGCAAGTCTTATCTGCCTGATTTCTATTAATTTTGATTAATTCTTGTGCAATGGAGGAATCAGAAGTCCCACCCAAGCGCCTTCAGTTTGATGGTCAAATTTCAGCACGCGTCGCTACAACACAGCTTACCCAGAATTTAAAGGTGAGATGCAATTTTGACATGATATCTTGCACAAGCAACTAACATCTTTTGAAGGTATTGCAAAAAGAACTTAGTGAACTTGAACAAGGTGATATTGATCTCAGTTCTTTGGAAAATGTCTGCAAAGGTCTGATTTCGAAATCTCTGATAGAACATCGCGATGCTGGTGTGAGAGCATACGTGTCTTGCTGTTTGATAGATATTTTAAGACTTTTCGCGCCCAATGCCCCATTCACTCTTCCAATTTTACAGGTAAGCTCCATTCACTTCTACAAGTTGATTCAATTTTTGCTGATTTGTTTAGAGAATTTTTAGTTTTTTCGTCAACCAGTTCGCGTCACTCGAAAAGCCCAATAATCCATACTACAAGCAACACTACTATCTTCTTGAAAATATTGTTCGCGTTCAATGTATTGCTCTTGTCAATGAGCTTCGTGATAGAGATAATTTAGCTACTAAAATCTTTGAACTTTTTTACAGAATGATAGGAAAAAACAAAAGTGTCGACCTCGACTATCTTTTTACTTCGATCCTTACGCAGCTCGTCCAGGAGTTTGAAATCTTACCCCCGCGGATAGTCGACATCATAATTTCACACTTTCTAAGTAAGCCTCCAGAGTCTACACAAAAAGACAATCATTCGCTTCCCGTTTCTGCTGGCTACAATCTTTCCAAAGCTATTTGCACTGAAAACATTGATATCATGACACGTCACGTCAATCAGTACTTTGCTGACATTATGAGCGTTTCTGTTAATGAAGACTATGAGGAAGAGATGGAACGGGGTGGCCGAAAAACTGAGGTAAAGGCCAAAACGGCTCATATTAAGGCTCAAGAGCTGGCAGTCGAAATATGGACCGCTGTTCCTGAGCTGCTGGTAACAATTATTGGTCAGCTTGAACAGGATCTTACAGTTGATGATTTACAGGTGCGAGAACTGGCTACTATTTCAATTGGCAAAATGCTGGGCCATGCCCCCAGCAGAGTCAATTTTGTTAAGGAGCATTTTACGACGTGGAAGGCGTGGCTGGGACGAATCAAAGATAAGAACTATCAGATCCGAGTTTCCTGGACCAATGCTTTGCCTAATATTATAAAGAATCGCACAGATATCATTAGTGAAATTACCATTGCTTTTACTGATCGCCTTAATGATCTCGACGAAAGAGTCCGTCTCGCTTCATGCTCTGTGTTTGGTCAGCTAAAGACCAATGTTATTGCTTCCAAACTCAACAATAAGCCGCTATTTAATGCATTATTTTCAAGACTGAGAGACACAAAGCAACTAGTGAGACAAGAGGCTTTTCCAATCATTGGATCGCTATATGAAAATGCTTACCCGCAGATCGACATGGGTGATGAAAAGTACATTGAATTGTTTGGGCCTATTCCTCAGAAGATTCTGTATCAGCTCTACCTTAACGACAAAGAGGTCTCTGAAAGAATTGATATTGCGCTTAATGAAAACATTTTTGTACCTGAACCTGATGATAATATCAGGACCCAGCGATTTCTTACTGTGCTGAGCTCGCTTGGTGAACAAGAACAAAAAGCATTTGAGGCTATCTTGAAGCGTCAACACACTGTGGCAAACTATGTCGGAATTTTTGCGACTGTTGTCAAAGATTATAAGAATAGTAAGGAGGATTTGGATCAAAACAAGGCAAGAATCGACAGTATCATTAAATGGCTTGCCAATTCTTTTGCAGAGAGCAATAAGACTGAAGCAAATCTAGACTACTTTGTCAACAAAGCAAATGATAGAACTTTGAAACTGCTGGCCAATACTGTTAACCCAGAAAATGATTATGCGACAGTCCAAAAATCAATCAAGGAGTTTCTTGCAGAGATTAAACGACTGAAACCCAACAATCTTTCTTCTGTTCTTCATACTTTCACCATTTTGATTTACAGATCCAGCTACTCAATTCTCAATAGAAGCAATATCGGGCCCATGTTGCAGGTGATTAAAGACCCTTCAAATAAGCTACATCATACTGCGCAGCAGTTCTTGAAAAATATTTCAGCCACGCAGCCTGCACTTGTGAAATCACACATGACTGATTTGGTAACTATCATCGAAACCAACAAGCCTGGGTTTGATGGTAGCGTCGAGACGCTAGAAGCCGCAAACTCTCTGGCAGACAAGTTTAGAGATTTGATTCCACAGACTTTTAGTTTCTTTTCTGCTGTTGTTAAACTGGCGCTAGAGGGTTCACCCAAAGAGGCAACACAGGCTGTTAGACTTGTTTCGTTTGCTGATGACAAGAATATTTACTTCAATGAGATCATTGCTGCTGTGACTGAGTTGGATTTGGAAAATCCCAAGCTTCCGACTTTCCTCGCCGCGATTGCAGAGCTTTACGTTTGTGCACCGGATTTAATTGAACCCAAGCACCAGCCCATCCAAGCTTTCCTGACACAAAAGGTATTGCTTTCTAATGTAGTTACGGCTAACGCTGATGATCCCGAATGGGTTGAAGACGACAAAATTGATACCCATTGTCAATCCAAGTTGCTTGCTTTACACATTCTTGTGAAAAGACTCAAGCAGATTGTCGACCCTGATGTTGTCAAGGAGCTGTCCAAACCGGTTTTTGCACTACTAGCATCACTCATTGGTAATATGGGCGAAATTGTCCGTCAGTCTGCTGGTCTTACGCCCCAGCACTACAAAGCCCGACTTCGTCTTGAGTCAGGTCTGTTGCTTCTTGAGCTTGCAACCAGCCCTAACATTGAACGTTTGATCAGACCAAATGAGATTATCAAGATGGCTCAACTTGTGCAAGATGGTGTGCTCCAGGTGCGTCAGCGCTTTTTGCATACATTGATGGACTACTGGACCAAACAAAAGATTCCACGGCGGTTTGGCTCGCTAGTTTTTATCGATGCTTTTGAGCCCGATAATGAACTGCTTCAGTTTGTCGGTACGTGGATTCGTTCGCGCGTCGCGTCTGAAGATAAGAGCGAGGTTAAAACTATGTCGATTGAAAAAACTTTTTCAAATTTGCTTCATTTGCTTGTGCACCATCAGGAAAGTTTTGATGAGCCTGATAAGAATCTCAATGCTGAGCAACTACAAGAGCTCCAGAGAAAACAGACTCTGGACTATGTGCTCAAGACAGCAACCTACATTTCATTTTACCTTGGCACGGTCGCAACAGAAGAGAATGTATCGATGCTGTTTTATATTTCACAGCGTGTTAAGCAGTACCGTGACAACGTCGATGAGGATCTTTCGGATAGACTATACCTAGTATCAGATTTGGCACAGTTCATTATTATCAAATACCAAGAATTCCGCGGCTGGAATGTTGATACCTGGCCAGGTCGTCTGCAGCTATCGGCAGACATCTTCAAGCCCATGCCTTCAGTTCAGGTTGCCCAGAAAGTGGCCAAAACGACATACCTCCCGACTTATGTGCTTACTGACGTGCAGGATATTCTGCGTCGGCGATTCCGCAAGTACCGCAAGCAGCAGCACACGGATATGGTTGATGCTGACCAAAACGGCGTGCCGGAAAATGAAGCTGGCGAAGCTGGTGCTAACGGCAACAATAATGGCGGTAGCACCACAACCAAACGCAAGCGCGGTGCACCAGGCTCGCGGAAACGCGACGGTGCCGAATCTTCAACAAAAAATACAGACTCTGCCCGAACCTACACTAGCACCGGTAATAGTCGGCGCACAGTTCGCAAGCGCAAGGCAGAAGAGGTCTCTGACGCTGAGGCTGACGATGATATTGAGGCAGCTGACGATGCTGAGTACAGTACGGGTAAGAAAACGCGCAAGGGCGCCAAGGCAGCGCCGGTGGACGACTCTTCGCGCCGCCGTAGCAGCCGCGTGACAGCACGCAAGTCGCTCAAGGAAGTTTCCGAAAACGAAGATGAAGAGGAAGATGGAGAAGAAGAAGAAAATAGCGAGGATGAACAACAAGTATCCGAGGAGGAGGAGGAAGAAGAAGAAGAAGAAGAAGAAGAAGAAGAAGAAGAAGAAGAAGAAGAAGAAGAAGAAGAAGAAGAAGAAGAAGAAGAAGAAGAGCAAGAGCAGACGGCTATCAAAAGTCCAACGCCTCCACCTCCTAAGCCCCCCGCCAAAAAGAAGGCCGTTGCCACGCCAACACCCAGCGCGCGCAAGCGCCGGGGACGACCTGCGCGCAAGGCTGTGCCTGAGACCGAGACCGAAGAGGATGTCAGCCAGCAGGAATCTGAAATTGTGGTTGTGGTTGCTGAGGAAGAAGAAAATGACGAAAGCCCAGCAGCAAGCAGTGGTAGAGGATCTGTCCGGCGCACGCGGCGCTCCACGCGGGCCGCTGCTCGCAAATAGCCCTGGTATTCTTTGTAACACATAGTGATTTCTTTATATATATATACAGCCCCTAAGAAAAAGTCTACAAAAATTTGCAATGCGTGACGCGTAACCTAATATCCTACCCCTTTTTTATAATCACTTAAGTCATGCCTTCCATACCTTACAAATTCTAATAGAATTAAAACTATCTCAACGTTGGACTATAGCTGGCTGATATCTTTCAGGCCAGAAAGAGGCTTATATTCAACGAACAATGGATTTGCTCTATTCAACAAATACCATCTTGAAACGTATCAAACCTCTACTACAGGGACAAGTTTTCTCCGCCCCAGACGGCCGGAGATTTTTTTTTATAATGATAGCCAATAAAGCATTTCTAAATCAAGTGGGATCCCCTTATAAAACTAGAAGATATCTGTAAATCACTTGATAAGCCACCTTCCGCATGTACTGTTTACTCATGTATTCAAAAAGTCTAGGTGTGGCCATTGGAAAGCGCAAAAAGGACCTTGGTTAAATAAGCACATAGCTTAACTACGCTATCGATGGATATTTGCGCGTAAGGATTGAGCACACAAGCAGTGGAGCAAGAGTGGAGTGATGGATGGTCTATTGACCTTGGCAAGGGAAAGAAAAATCAATGGGCATGGTGACTCAACCACCAAAACGAAAAATGGACAAAAAAAAAAATTTATGTTGTCCGTTATAAAAAAGGTAAAGGAATATCGATTATTATTTGGGCGGCAATCTGGGGTGGTGGCCATACAGATATCTACCGAATGAACAGGGTTAAGGAATCGGCTCAAGGAGGGTATTCATCACGCTGCTATTTGCAAATTATCGAATATTATCTATCTGCCATATGGCAACCTGGCATGGAGCTCATGCACAATAATATTACCATTTATGCCGCTAGTATCATTGAAGACTGGCATAATGAGAATAATATTCTTCTCGTTGACTGGGCCGTACTCACCCGATTTGTACCCTATTAAGCATGACTGTGTTAAACTTGAAGAACGTATATATATCTGTTTTATTCAGATTTTGAATAGTTTGACGATATTAAAAATCAATTAAATGACCACTTTTTATAGGGTGGGGGGAGTTTAGGTGGTGATTGTTTTGATCCCGTGATAAGATCTGTGAAAAGCCGTGTTGATGTAGTTTTAGATGCCAATGGATAGTATACACGCTGTTAATGTGAAATGAAATATATGTTATTATTTATATGCCACTCAGCCATCACATATAGTTGGATATCTTAATTTTTAAATATCTGATTGTTTTGCGTGAAATTAGGCTGCTCCTATTTGAATATGACAATTTGTTGTTTTGGAAAATTTTATAAATTCTTGCTTAGTGACTGTATACTGTTATTTAACTCACCACCTTATATTTTTGGTATATATATTGATGCTTATGCTACTACTCTTAATTTATAGCAGCCAAGGAAAAAGAAACCAAACAGCTTAGCTAGTTGTCGCAGAGTTGGGGGTATGAAGTTTAGCTAACTAGCTATTACTTTGAGGATTACACTTCTGTGGTCTTATATATCGATGTAATATTATTAGTAAATTATTATTACTACACCTAATATGAGAGAGAGAAAGAGGAAGAAACGACGAGGTCCCGGTCGTTTACTGTGCGCCATCGACCAAAAACCGCACAAGCTCATCTTTATTTTTGGCCTGCATGAGCTCCCGAATTTTAATAAGATTGTTACGTTCTTCATCCGTTAGTGAAGTGGCGGCGTCATGCAATGCTTTATCGCCAAAATCGTCGGGCATTGCCTTCTCTAGAACAGCTTTGCGGGGCTTAGTCTCTGTATGCGCTGCTGTCGCGGCGGCTTTGGCTGCGGACGCAGCTTTATTTGTGCGCAGTGTGATAATATGTTTATATGGACCGCCGCCGCCACGCTTGCCACCCCGGGTCGTGGATTTAATCAAGGGCTGATGCGCAGGCGTATATGGCTCCTCTGGCCCGTCGAGCTTGAGTGCCTCAAGAAGAGTCTTAGGCTCTTCGGGGGGATTGAAAGTGAGCGCTGTTTCCAGTAGTAGCTCAATGTTGGAACGGCATGAGGCCACCTTATAGTCTGTTGTGTTTTCATACTTGAGAAAGCTAAGGTTACGCACAGTCTCACGTACGTCCTTGTTCAAGATGCCCAGATGGTCAAGGGATACCAAGATCTCAGTGTTGTTGAGCACCTGAGACTCCTGCGCGTTTTGACTGTCAACTTGGCTGTTGGGACGGATAAAGTCAAGTTTCACGCCATCTGAAGGAAGATGCAAAGCAACTTCGTTTGTGTCGTGTGGCTGGCTCTCCTGAAACAGACTTGGCTGGGGCGGCGCAACAACCTTGATCACGGGAGAGCCCTTACGATGAGTAATGTTAAAATCAGGGATATCCTTCGAGAAGACATCCAGTTTTTCCTCATCGGAGGAATCAATGACATCAACGTTACCATCATTCTGATAGCCACGACGCAAGCTTGTGTCAACAACTTGTGCATGTTTGGGTCGCCTGGCCTTTTTGTAAACCTTGTCAGCGTGGTTAGGGCATTTCCACTTGGTGCCGACAGTTTTGGCTGTAGGCAAAGGAGGATCCAAACAGTCGAGGTGCCAGCTTAATGAGCAGTAGTCACATCGAGCCATGGGGATACTGCCCATAGTAGACCCCTTGCATTTGTAGCAGAAAATGGGATTACCCTGTTTGTCTGTGAGTTTGAGGAGATCCTGATCTTCCAAAAACCCGCTTCGCGTGCTAAATAACGTGTTAGTACCGAAAGAAGCAAATAAAAAAAGATGGAAAAAAAAATGAGATATCAAACCAAATACAGCAAACACGTACCTTTTGTAAACTTTCACGTCGAGATCTCTATACTCGCCAGACTCGTTTGCATAAACGCCCACAAACCGATTTTTGATGGAAGTTGGCAGCTTGTAAACCACCGGATTGCGCTTATCCAGGTTTGCCAGAAGCCCACGAAACATCCCTTTGTGAGGGGGTGGTGGCGACTAAAATAAAACATGAGTTAGCAAAACTCTCCCAAAGAGCAATCGGTCACCATATATCTGGTAGTGTTGCTTACCCGTTTAGCTCGGCATTCTTTGCAAAACCATTCACCTTCAGGAAGTGATTCTTCGTCTAAAGGAGGGTCAACGCAGCTAAAATGAAATGACTTGGGACAGCTCTCGCAGCATAAGAATCTGCCTAACCCTCCACATGTAAAACAAAAATCATCATTATCCTTTTTTTCCTTATTGTTAGTAAGCTCTAAAATAAAGCAAAGTTTTTCGTAAGTTTGGGCTGTCCAATCTCAACTGCCCAATCACGTAAAGAGCAAAATCTTTTCTTACCATGGCCATATCTGTGCCCGATGCATTGCCACTATCATGTCTACACCAAAGGTTAGTATCATCAGACATATCATAAAATAAAAAAAGCAGTTGCTGCAACATACTGATAACCATTCATTCTTTTCTGTCGTCTGTTCCGACTGCCAATTGAATTTGAATCCTGAGCGGTCGTTTGACGAAATCGTTTACGATTCCTTGAGACAGTAGGCGAGGGCTTTTCGTACTGCTTTATTCCCAGTCGTTCGCTGCCAATGCGATTAGTGAGTCGCTCGTACATGTCAGGATCATATTCCTCCAAATCGATATGTAATCGTTTTAATGATGACCGCATGTGGCAGGGCTTGACCAACTTGTCACTTATGGTTGTTTTTAGGTTTTTGTTTAGTTCATCCTGAATCGCGTTAATTGTGTTTTGATGGAGCTCGGCCGAGGGTGACAATGCCTCTCCGTTCAATGCTGGAGACTGACTTTTGCTGCTAGTTCTCCTGGTTGTGTGTTTTCCTTCGCTTTCATCGGCGCTACGCGGTGTGGTATCGTCAGACTCTATCGACTGCGATCGTGTCTCCCGCGTTAAGGGGAACCGACGCGACGAGTTGTTGCTGAGAAAAGGAACCTTTTCAAACTTCTTTCGTGGCTTAGGAAGTAGCTTGGCAGGTGGTGGCATGCCTAGCGGGTAGCCCGTAGTTCCGGGAAGCTGGACCATAGGCTCAGGCTCAACCCATTCTGAGGAGAACGACGGTGTTGATTCCGAAGTTGCTGCTTTTTGATTCTTTCTTTTTGCAGGTCTGCCTAACGTCATCTAGGGCGGAGTGTGATGTGAGATAAATGCTGCGACCTTTTGGTAATCGTAAAAGGAAAATTGTGGTTTGATTTGTCACAAATACTTGTGTCGGATATATCGATGATTTAATTCTGATGTGACGAAAAGTTAATTATCATGAAACACCCTTAAATTGTGTTGCAACTTGTCGTTTGTGTTCAATAGCAAAATGAAAAAAACTATTAAAACTATTGAACTTGTACCAAAGGATTCAGTAACGATGAGAAAAGATGCGTGAACTATGCTGGCCAACAATGATCTGGTTTGTTGAGGTATCCTGGGGGGCACGTAGTTGTAGAAAAATATCAGAGCTTAACTAGCGAATAGGTTATGTTGTAAGTAGAAAGGTTCTGCTATTTTTTAGTAGTAAAAATCCATAGGCTTATGAAGATAGTATTTATGCAATAGTTCGTAGTTATTTGAGTGTCTCTTTGGCGATTAATCAATTCACAGATGTGCTGTTATTTGGAGTTTAGTGAATATTTTGTTTTTTTCGTGGATTAGTTTTTTTTTTTAGTTTTTTGTTTATTTTTGGTGATGTCGGACGCGTTTGGGAAATCACAAAAAAAAAGGTGGTGAAGAAGAAAGAAAAGGGAAAGGAAAAAAAAAAAATTTTGGAAGAAAAAAAAAAATTAATTTTTTGGCCTTCCCAAAACAGAATTCATTTATTTAATAAAACCAAAACAATTACAAAATTGATCACAAACAGCATTCAGTCAATTCCTTGCAGGGTTTACCTAACAGCATCTCTGGTCTAAAAGAAAAGATTCTGACTTTTTCTTGTAGATTAATCCTACCCACTGAAAGCCCTCCAACAAGTCTATTCAGTTTGAAAGCGGCTAGGGGCTCACTTATCATAATCCCTTCGCCTGATCTAAATGATCATTTGACTATATTTATTTACGGTTTTATGATCTTGTAAGGTAGAATTTTCCTTTCATCATTCAGTAGGCAATGTCGATAGTTTTTCATAATGTTCAAATGGTTGGGGGTTGTTGTTTTTTTGGAAACTGTGTACTTCTTATTAATTAACCCTTATCAATAATCATTGATCCTCTTTAATCCATCGTTTTTGAAGTTATCGTTGCCGTTGCATTACTTATTTGCTGCAGGGCCCACAGTCAGCTTTCTTTTCAAAATATGCTTCGTCTTTTGGCTTTTATTTACCTGATAAGCGCTCTTTTGAATCGTGTCACCAGGGTTGCTTGTTTTGTGGTTTCATTTGTCTCAACCCATTACTAGACTTTACAAACCCGCTTAACAGCTTCTATCTGAAAAACACAGTGCGGAACAGGTCAAGTCATGAATGGCAGAAAACTATTGAGAATTTAGAGAACTCTTATAATTTTACTCCTCTATGTTATATGGGAAAGGGTATTCTAATGTACTAAAACCATTCATGATTACCATATCTCGCCATACCTGTATTCAACTATTCCAACTTTGCGCTAGCCATCGCTCTCATGAAAGTTCTTTGAAGAAAAGGTTCTTTTCTGAAAGAAATCATTACTATGAATGTGGCCAACTGAAAACATTTGAATACATTTCAAAAAACCAGGTTTTATATTGTACAGAACGCAGTTGCCTTGAAAAAGGTTCCCTCAGAATTTGATCTTCAGTTCCTGCTTAATACAAAAAAGAGTCTTAAAGCAGTAATCAAGCTCTTAGACTCCTTATAGCACTTTACTTGCTGATAGTTTGCTGGATAAGAGCAGCTTTTTGATCTTCTTGCTTGTTAATCTCTAGTATTCTTGATCTACCAAGTGTTATGTACTTCAGAGCCTTCTTAACACATGGGACTTTACATAAAGAATTTGGTGCCATCAAAACAATTAACCTCTCTCCCCTCTTCGCCGCCCACCCAAATGACTATCGAAATTCTTGCTTGGCCAGTCCTTTTGAGATAAGTGTTTCGGAATAGAATTTTACACACTTTTTTTTTCTGTAATATTAATGTATTGGGACAGCAAATCGTATTAATAATTCTTTAATCTTTTTTATTTTTCTTACTGGTTTTGGTTTTTTGGATTATCCAATCGGTGAACTGGCAAAAGGGGTTATTTGGGTGCAATATCATTTTTCGTCAGAAAGAAATTTTTTTTAAAGATTCTTGTTAAGTTAGACGAAACAAGAAATAAATATTACACAAAAAAAACCAACGACTGCCACTTATAAATAGATAACTGTTTACTGGTAAAATTTCTAGAGGTTATATAACAATAATATAATAACAAAACTACATAAAAAGAATACATACAACTTTAACACTTATCTAAAAAAACTTTTCAAGCAACAATTCCAATAGTCATTTGGATGGGCAGCAAAAAGGGGAGAGAGGTTAATTGTTTTGATGGCACCAAATTCTTGTATATACTCAGGTCGTGTGTGAAGAGAAATCTTTCAAGATCACCACTATGTATCAAAGTGACAGAATAAATTGATAAACCCTTGAGAAACTAAACCAGCCATTAATTAGTAGAGACAGTAACAATTAGAGAGAACTGACTACTACTTCAATACCCCTTTTTTCATCAATGAAAACATTTAGGTCAAGTTCTAGGAAATGTTGTTTCCAGTTTCCACGTCCAAGCTTACAAGGGCCGTAATCCTCCAGGAGACGATTAACCGTTTTCCAGTTGGTCGCATTCATAAATGATCTTCTCGGAGACTTCCACTGAAGGAGGGTCACATGGCACTCTTGTCAGTTCCCAATTGTTCCACTTTACTAAGCGTGTGACGGTTTATTTTTTAATAGGACGCTCCAGTGATGACTATTGTTGCCAGTGTCCCGTATAATCCAAGTTTGTTGTACCTTATGTAAAAACAAGTTAAAGAATATTAATTACTATCAAATAGAAACAAAAGAAAAAGAATTAACGATGTACAAGAAATAAAATAAACAAAAAAATGAATAAAATTTGAAGATTTGAATTATCGATGATTACTGATGCATGATATCCACATATTTGCTACGAGCATTCCGTTTGCCATGCTTCCGGGAGTGCCCTGTGGGTGTTGATGCACTAGACAACAAATCATCCAGATCGCCAGTCAGCGAGGGCCCGGGAGTCAAGCTAGGCTTAACAGGGCTGCCACCCGTCATGGGACTAGACGCATGTGGTTGCGCGGATAAAGACCTGGGTGGACCATTAGATGGAGGGGTTGTTGTGGCAGAGACCGATGTGGGTGTTGAAGGCTGGTTAGGCGTCATACTAGGTCCGGGTGGGGGCGGTGCATGCTTAGGTTCAGGCTTAAGGCTTTCCTTTGGTGCGTTTTTATTCACATATCGCTTAAGTACCGGATCGTAAACCAAACTCATTTCCTCACCAAGATTAATTTGGGTAGCTTTCTCGCCACTGCTGGACTTGCGGAAAAATGAAAACCAACTACTCCGCTTGTTGGCAGTTTCCTCCTTATCAGACTTTTCAACAGGTTTCCTGGGTTTGATTGCACTGTTGCTAAGTCCAAAATCCTCATCGTCTTCTTTTGACTCCTTACTCTCGTGGAAAATGGCACTACCGTTAAGTGAGTCTTTTTCAGAATTAATGGCAGGTGACGGTGTGAATGTCGGGGCACTCATAGGAGTGAAAATCCGATCTGAAGCCTCAGGCAAATCATCCAGTACACCCTCATCGTCATTATCCTCATCAGTGCTGTTTCCATACTGAGGTGCTTCGTATTCTTCATAAGGCTCCTCCTCTTCTGACTGCTGCTCTTCATTATCACCCTCTTTATTGATGTCATCGACTTTGGAGTCACCCACCGTCTCAGGCTCCTCAGGAATAGCTGGTTCAGCTGGTTCAGCTGGTTCAGCTGAATCTTGATTCGCTGGAGTGTATCCGTAAATGCTGCCAAACGAAACATCGTCATAATTTTCAACAACATTAGACGCTGAAAAAGACTTCTCAGTAGCAGGCGCGTATTTGGCAGCCGAGCCACCACTGGCAGAAGGCGAGTATTTGTCAGCGTGAGACAAACTGGATGCACTAGATGGTGCATATGGGCTCTTCTCGTGCAACTGAGCAGCTGGATCATAGGGGTTGTTACTTAACGAAGCATAGGGGTTGACTGGCGGAGCAACTTGTTTCCTGACACTGTTAACTGACCTTGGAGTTGTCGGGGTGTGGTGGATTGAAGTAGATTCAGGGTTGGGGTTGGTAGCACCACCGGAATTGCGTTTGGGGCTCAGGGCCAGGCTCTCATCGGGATGTGTGGAAGCTGGTCTTGATGAGCCAGGAGAGTGGATTGAACCACGTCTGGAAGAGGATTGTTGTTGTCCATAAGCTGGTCTGGGTGGTTTCAAAGGCTGAGCTGAGCCTGGTCTTGAAACCTCAAGAGGCTGTGTAGATCCTGGTCTTGAAAGCTCTTGAGGCTGTGTAGATCCGGGACGAGACAGGTCCTGCTGGTGAATAGAAGCAGGTCTGGAAACATTCTGATAGCTGGGAATAGGGCTATTGGCGATAGATGCATGATGAGAACCATGAGACTTTTCAGAGTATGGCAATTTACCCGGCGACAAAAGCTGACTATTTTGAGGTGAATATACATTTGGTTTAGAAATCATTGAATTTGGCGTCTTCCGTCCATGTTGAGGGGATGGCGGCATGCTACCGTTGAAAGACAAAGAAGGAGCCGGTTGAGCATAGCCAGTTGACTGAGGAGCATATTTATTATTGTTCACAGATGAACTAGAAACAACCGGTTGATTATCTGGGAACACGTATGGATTCGCAGGTTGGTACTGGGACTTCCTAGGAGACCCGGTAATGTTACTCGAAATACTGACGTTGCTGGAAGACCGTCTATGCGTGCGCTCTTCAGGAAGATTGGGAGCAAGCTGTGCAAAACCTGGCGCAAGTGTTCCAGGTGTAGCATTCAACCCCATATTGTAAGGATGTTGTTGTTGCTGTTGCAGTGGTTGTTTCTCATAACCATCCCGGAAACTAGAACGGCGCGATCGGTTGGTGGAAGCAGATTCCGGACGACTCAAATTATAACTATTGGCACTGTAATCGTTAACCAGGGACCCCGAAGAAGCAGAAGCGCGACCCATTAGTGCTCTATGACTGTTTGCTGGAGACGGTGCGCGCTGATCAACCTGATATCTACCTGAGGGAGGCGGACTTAAAACAGGCTCAATATTAGATAAGTTGACAAGTGATGAGTTTCTAGAGTGAGTTGCGTAAGACTGTAAATTGACTGAGCTTCTGGAGTAACCTTCTGCTCTTGGAACCCCGTAGTTGTCAAGCATATTGGGTTGGGAAGAAAGTGGATTCATGGCTGAGATATCAACAGCCGATTGTATGCGAGAGGCTGTGGGTGTCTCAGCTAACTTTTTGAAAATACCATTATCACCAACATTAGCATTCTCAGTGTCATCCTCTCCGGTTACAAACTTAGAAAAGCTCTTATCAAGTTGGCCCAGCATTTTATCCAGCTTAGGTCTACCGAGCTTAGAACTAAGCCAACTCGACGAAGTCTCATCTTGATAAGTAAGACTAAGGCGTTGTGACACAAAATCCATAAACTTGTAAAGTGGCTGACTATATCTGATAGTTTTTCCAGCGCTCTTAACAATACTGGAAACACTATCAAACAAATTCTGGGCTTCATTGACGCTTCCAAGATCAGCAAGGTAAGAGGTCAGCTGTAATTTGTACAAAACCAAATGAGGATAGTACGGAATAGTAGGCAGAACCGGCTCGGTACTAATTTTATAAAACTCTAAAACCAAACTCAGAAGAATAGAGTCAATATCGCGGCCTAAACCAGCACCCGACTCAGGATCAGACCCAAAAAGTTCAAAAGAGGGAGTATCTTCTGTACTAGAACCAAAAACGCCAATATTGAAGAGAACATCGCATAAATGGCTTGCCTCAACATTTCCAGCTCTCAAAAGCAAAGAAGAGTACATTTTGGCAGCCTCACTATTTGCAGGAGATGAGTTTGAAAACATCATAGAAATGGTAGACTTCCAGCTAGCTAGAGAGGCCTTCAACTGAGGTCCGACCTGAGGTTCATTAATAGCAGTGGCAAACTGGCCAGGCAAGATCTCGGAAACTGCATCAGCACCAGCACCGGAGAAAATTCGGTAGATCAATGCTAGATCGCGAGAAGATTGCGATGGGAATTCTCTAATTTCTTCTCTTACAAATTCAGCCACAGAACTTACCCACTCAGCAGGGCTCATAGAACTCGCAATAATGAATGCATGAGACCAAAGGTGGTTATCCAGTGAGTACTTGAGAGCATTTTCCTTGAGTCCGACCTTCAAAAGATCAGCAATTTTGTTAATATCTTCACTCTTCAAGATTCGGCCCATGGGCATGCCACCATTAGAACCATGTCTCTGAAGCTTTTTATAAACATCAACAGCAGGTGCAAATGTAGCTTCGTCCTTGTGGGCCTCAACAACAATGTGAGGATCAAGAATCATTCTAATGGCTTCCTTGAGAGGCATTCCTGGTTTCTGTGTATTTGATTCACCCTGCAGTAGGCTAAGAGATATTTTCCAGAGCAAAACCCTGTTGGCAAAACGGGATGAATCGTCATTGCGCTGAAATCCCAGCGATTTTTCCAAGTTATCAATGTGATTTTCAATCCACTTTTCAAGTTCTTTTTTCTTATTCTTTTGTACACCTTTACCAGTGACAAGTGGAAATGGAAACTTTTTGATGTCAGAGTCAGCATTGATGACGCTTGATGTATGGATAACTTTTACTTCAGGAGCGCGAGCAGCGCCACCAAAAGCAATCTGCGGCGGGATCAGGCAGGTAGCCTTGCCTCCCATTCCCCAACGGAAAATAGGGAACTGTCGGCGCATAAGTGTTTCATTATCAATTATAGCAGGTGCAGCTGAAGCTGGCTGACTGGAGAGGGAATTAGGGCCAGGTGGGCCACCAAAACTAGCAGGCATTGAGTACCTCTTGTTTTCATTCAGCTGAGAGAATCCAACAGTTGGTGAAGAGGTAACTGGGGATAAAGACGAGTTCCAGTTGGAACCAGACATTGATCGGTAATGTCTAGCATTTTGTATTGCTTGTTGCACCTCAGGTGAACGATAGAGTTCAGCCTGTTTTAAACCAATATCAGCCGGCATATCGCCAAAAGCGCTATTTCGAGGTTGCGATATAACTGGGCTAGAGACATTGGAATTAGAAGCAGAGTGTTGAGATACTTGAGTAATAGGCGGTTTGGTAACATTACCCCGTGGATCATAACGCGACAACGTGGGACTTGCAGCAGCAGCAGGTTCATACTTATTAAATTGCTGAGTTGGGTTATTGTTGTTTTGAATGTAGCTACTATCAATTGGAGCGTTTGACGACAGTGGCGAGCCGATCGCAGGACTTTTAGAGTACGGCTGGTACATATTTGAGTTTAGATTATTGACAGGTAAGCTTCCTGAATAATTTCTAAAATGAGCGCGGTGAGCATATGTAGGAGCACTGCCAGATCTTTGAACAGAATGGTCAGTAGAGCTACCGAGTTGTGTTGAAATCTTTGGAAGATCAGAAAAATAGGGTTTAGCTGCGGGTGCCGGAGCAACGCCTGGGTATACTGGGTTGTGGCTGGCTTGGTTGAAAGAACCATAGGTATTAGAAGGCTGGGGTCGGGAATGAATAGGGTGGTGGCTCTGATAGATACGTGCAGTTTCTGATACTAGCTCTGTAGGCAGATCAAAGGCATTGTTGGGCATGGAATGTCTGCTCACATGAGTCTTGCGAGGAGGGGCGACTTGAGCCTTGGGAGCGTATGGAGAAGTGGGAGGCCCCGGCTGTACCTTGGGTACATACGTAGAATTGGGCAAATGAGGTTGTATTTTGGGGGCATAGGGAGAGGTGGGCGGGCCAGTTTGGGTCTGCGGCACATATTGAGAGGAAGGCACACTGGCCTGTAATTGAGGACTATAGTTATGATTGGCTAGGGGAGGAATAATATTAGAGCTAGGAACCCGCGGTGAGGTCTGAGGCGAGTAGATGTGAGAAACTGGAGGCTGTGCCGTAGGAGATTTGTACGGTGAGCTGACAGATGGCTTGGGCGTACGGCTACGATTCGTGGGTTCAACGTAATCATCGGGGAGGAAGTCATTATCATCGTCCAAAAAGGCCAGAGATTTTGATAAATCCTTTTTCTGGTTGACTGAAGTATTTGTAATTTCTTCCTCGCTGTCGTTTTCAAATATCTTACTCAATGCAGCCTCGTCAATTGTTTTAGCTGGTTTGGTATTTTTGGTTTCAAGCTTTTCATAAAAGTCATTAGCAACGGGATCAACCGAGTTGCCTAAAAAGTCGGCCTCATCTTCAAGCTTGTCATCAAAAAGGGCCTTGAATGGGTCTTCAGCCGGTTCCTTTGTGGTTATTTCCTTAGGGTCATTAGTACCGGAAGTGCCCTGATTTGAAGCCTGGCCACCAATATTATCGAAAAATGCCGAGCTGGCGTTGTCGTCGTCATCAAAAAAGTTAGGCGAATTATCAACTTCATCGGTATTATTATCTGCTGCCATTATAGGTTCGCTGGTAGATGGATCAGATGATCGAGTTGGAATGACGGCCGGTTCCGCTTGAAGATCTGAAATATTTGAAGGCTTGTTAGAGATACCCAAAGCAGATGGGCTGATAGTAACAACAGAATTGTCAAGATCTGCAGTGATCTCTGATGAGCCTTCCTGGTGAGCTCTATTCAACAATTGCTCTGATTTAGCTGGTTCATGCTTAGCCGTTGCTAGTGCTGCCGCTTCCTCAGGCTCAACAATGAGACCAGCTTCCTGGTTCAAGCTTTCAGCCATATTGTCAAAAAAAGAGTCGTCTTGAAAAGGTTAGTGAACTGCAACTGCACAATATAAAAAAAAATTGTACTCACGATCACCGATCCTAGTGGTCTCACGAATAGTAGAGGATTCGAGCGCATGGTCTATATCTGCGTGTGCCTCGTCATGAGTTGGCGTAGTGGCGTGAGAAGCTTCTTCTGGTGAGGCAGCAATCTCAGAGTTGTGAGAAGTCCGTTCTACAGGTCGCAACGGAGTCTCCAACTCAGTTTTTTTCTTATCTAGGTCGGCTTGGCTAGGCCGTTTCATGGGGTGCCAATGGGATTCCTGAGGTTCTGCCATGGCGCGGTAGTGACAAATTAACAGCTCAGGGGGGAGGTAGAGTACAGATAGTGGCAATTACAGTAAGGCTTGGAGGTGGGATCTAACTAAAATAAAATGAAGCAATGGACATTAGCAGATGCTCTATAGGAGCCGTGGTTGTCGGTGTAGAGGTGTGTGCGAACCGTTGGCAAAACCAAGTAAACAGGCCATTGGCTAGACTGCTATGACGTGAAGGAGGAGGCACCAGAAGGATTACAACTTACTGAGTTAATGTTGACGCAGGGGTCTATTATAATTGGATCGCAGAAGAGTCTGCACTGGTTATCGAGGATGATGCTAATATAGAATTATATATCTCAGCCTTTGTTTAATTTTCACGTTCAGGGGCGGTGATTGCAATGAAGTTTGGCAACAGAAGGCTCAGTGAAAGAAAAAGGAGAACCCGCTGGCGATGATGATGATGCTGCCGCTGGTTCTCCATCATGTACTGGCACCCCGATCGGGAATAGCTTGCACGTGATACAATATCAAAAAAAAATTTTTTGCAACTTCCGTTTGATCTGAGACCGATATCTTTTAATCTTGCTATATATCATACCCCATCGCATATACTCATCATGGCTCAAAAGAAAGGACCTAAGGGCAAGCAGAACCTGGCTCCCGAGAAGGAGCGCTTTTTCCAGTGCTGCGCCGATATCTCGCTCGAGCTCGTAGCCTCCCTCGAGGACAACAAGGACGTCAATCTCAATGGCCTCGTCGGCCGAATGTCTAAGAAGTACAAGCTCAAGGCCCAGCCACGACTCACCGACATTATCTCCTCCATCCCCGATCAATACAAAAAGTACCTTCTTCCAAAGCTGAAGGCTAAGCCAGTGCGAACGGCCTCGGGTATTGCTGTTGTTGCCGTCATGTGCAAGCCCCATAGATGTCCCCACATTGCATACACAGGTAATATTTGTGTCTACTGCCCCGGCGGACCTGATTCCGATTTCGAGTACTCAACGCAATCTTACACTGGCTACGAGCCAACATCTATGCGCGCGATCAGGGCGCGTTATGACCCCTACGAGCAGGCCCGTGGCAGAATTGAACAGCTACGACAGCTTGGCCATACTATCGACAAGGTCGAATACATCATCATGGGTGGCACATTTATGAGTCTTGCGAAGGAATACCGCGAAGACTTTATTGCCAATCTTCACAATGCACTTTCAGGATTTACGGGCACAGATGTCGATGAAGCGGTTCTTTACTCGCAGCAGTCTGTGACCAAGTGTGTGGGTATCACGATTGAAACGCGACCGGATTACTGCACAGAAACTCATTTGACAGATATGCTTCGATACGGATGCACTAGATTGGAGATTGGTGTGCAGTCCGTGTATGAGGATGTGGCCAGAGACACAAACCGTGGTCATACCGTCAAGGCCGTGTGTGAGACGTTTTGTTACGCTAAGGACGCAGGCTACAAGGTTGTCAGCCACATGATGCCGGATCTTCCCAACGTTGGTATGGAGCGTGATCTCGATCAGTTCCGCGAGTACTTTGAGAATCCGGCGTTCCGTACTGACGGTCTCAAGCTCTATCCCACTCTTGTCATCCGTGGTACTGGTCTATACGAGCTGTGGAAGAATGGCATGTACAAGTCATACAATGCAAATGCTCTGATTGACCTGGTGGCGCGTATTCTTGCGCTTGTGCCGCCCTGGACGCGTATCTACCGTGTGCAGCGCGATATTCCCATGCCCCTTGTCACGGCCGGTGTTGACAATGGTAACCTGCGAGAGCTGGCACTTTCACGCATGAAGGACTTTGGCACAACCTGTCGCGACATTCGATCGCGTGAGGTTGGTATCCAGGAGGTTCACCACAAAGTTCGACCTGACCAGGTTGAATTAATCCGGCGCGATTACACCGCCAACGGCGGCTGGGAGACCTTTTTAAGTTATGAGGACCCCAAGCAGGACATTTTAATTGGTCTGCTGCGACTGCGACTTTGCTCTGAGCGCACAACCTATCGGCCGGAACTCACGGCACAGCGGACCTCGCTGGTGCGAGAGCTGCACGTTTATGGCTCGGTGGTGCCATTGCATAGCCGCGACCCGCGCAAGTTCCAGCATCAAGGTTTTGGTACCCTACTAATGGAAGAGGCCGAGCGGATAGCACGTGAAGAACATGGTAGTGAGAAGATTAGTGTCATTAGCGGTGTTGGTGTTAGAAACTACTATGCCAAGCTGGGCTACTACCTCGACGGCCCTTACATGTCCAAGATGCTCGTGTAATGGGTTGATCAAAAAAATTCACGTAAATGTCATGTTATTTAATAGTTTATAAGAGTCGTTTAACAATATGTTTTTCCATCTTTTATATTTTAGCTATCGTAGCTGCAAAGGAAGAGACTTGTTTTATTAGTGCAAACTTTTGTTGATGAGTTTAAGTGCAGGGCACAGTTTCGAGCGTGTGAGTGAGCTCACCCGACTCAGCCTGGGCAATGACAATAGCAGTAAGGCGGCCACCGCCGTAGCAGCCAGTATCAATCCCCGCGGAGTAATCACGCATTTGCAGTCCATTGCTTGAATGATGACCATAAAACACAGTAAGTCGATCATCTAACGGTTTTTCACGCTGCTTTTGATTCCAAACTATGGACCAACTTTTGCCACTTGCACTTTCCAAGGGTTGAGAATAGTCTGGGGGTGCGTACGAGCGGATGGTGAAAACAACCTGCGGGTCCTGGTCTTCGAGTGATGTGATGTTCCATTGCAGTCCGCCGTGCACGGCAACGGCATCGGTGCCGTTAAAGCCGACGGCGCCAAGATCCATGATGGCAGGACAAGTGCCAATGTACTCGACGTGGCGCGGCTCCAGCAAATGGCTGATAAGCCTATCGTTGGCTTTGTTTTGTATAGTGGCCAAAGGTTCGTCATTGGTATCGTCAATGGCATCTTCATTGGCATCGTCGTTTGAGAGCACCGTTTCCTTGCTGTTGTCAGTGTTGTCAGACTGGCCACGTTGTGGAGGTTTGATCTTTGGTGCCGGAATTCCGTGTAATTTAGCATAGTATTTGAGCACGGCATTGGCATGGTTACCACGTACACAGAGGGCCTTGACACTCATGGCGTAGTCTAGCACCTGTAGCGAGTGAGGTCCTTTTGAAATCATGTCGCCAAGCAGCACAAGGCGGTCCCGGGTCGGATCAAAGCTAACTTGTGTTACAAGCTTACGTAGCTCGTGGAATTTACCATGCACATCCCCCACAATAATAAGCCGTTGGCCTGTACCGTAGTTGGGCGCGTCTTGGGGTGACAGGGATTGCACACGTGTCAGGTCGGGAACCGTTGGCAACAGATAGTTTTTCTCGTAGAGTGCAAGGTAAGTCACGTATGGTATCACAAGCACTAGTAGTACTAGCATGCCGGTGATTCTGGACTTCCACGACGGCATGTGCCGGGATTTCTGGGGAACCGGAGGTACGTTTAAAATATCATGTCCGCTCAAGTCTCTTGATGGTATTAATGGAGTTTGTTCATTAACCATTACGTTATTATTTAAGGGCAAAGCGATATGTCGAGAAAGGTTATGGGCGGCAAATTTTAATTTTAATTAAATAAAAAAAAAAGTTGGTCAACCGTTTTAAAAAAAATTTCATTTCCTTAGAATGACGATTTAGTTATATAAATACGTGAATATATAAATAAATTAAAAGTCAGCAAGTTAGAACCTTCTGACTCTAAGATGATGGTGATGATGATGTACTGCAATTCACATCAGGTGTTGACGTACAACTTTTAAATTCCAAGTTAATGTCGAATTTCAAAATAAAAAATAACTCAGGGCTTACCAGTCAAAATCGAGGAAAGTCGATTTTTGGCAGAAAGGTTCAAGGATACCTCTTCGGGCCGAGCATCCTATAACCCGGGCATAACCCTTATTGTCACTTTGGAGTCAGTGAAAGTGGTAACCTAGCATGAAGTAGAATAGACAGTTATTGAGTTGGTGAGCTCCAGTGGCAATGATGAAATGTGTGGAGGTCTCAACAGTCTATTTCAAAATAAGACACCCGCCATTTAAACCGCCGTTGTTTATGCTCAGAAATAGATTTTTGTAGAATGCTAATAACTTCTCAATAAGACAGTATTCAAGCAAGTTTGTAGTTAAGGATATTCACAGCCTGGGAGATTACTCTTCCCGGGGGCAATGTTTAAGATTCTAGAGTTAACTCTTGACTACTACTACTCCGAATTTATAAAATACGCTGGGTCTAGAACATGACAGATAAGCAGGAAACCGTAGCTAAGGTTTATCAGAATCATGGATAGATAGATAGATAATCACATTGGAATCATATGATGAGAGAGTAGTGTAAGATTGTCAGTTCTTGACAGCTGATGGTCAAATATTATGTTGTTGACTAGCTGCCAAAACGGCTTTACCAAAAACCTTCTAAATCCTCGAAGAGTCTTATTGTCATTGATATCTGTGAGAAGCAAGCCCTTTAGTTCTTGCAACACACAGTTTCAGCTTTTTTATTTAAAACACTGTATTTGTCTTTGTAGTCCTATCCGTAGTAAGTTCTCGTTTTAGTGTCTCACACTTGGCTGTTGGTATTTTGACTGTGAGATGATTACTCTGGTACAGTATGACTCTCCAATCTAGCTCACTCCTATTCTTCATCTGTTTAAACTGGTTTTTGAGATCCAGTTCTGCAGACTACAAATAATGGCCATAGTAAGATGATCAAGGGCCTAGTTTTTTGCAAGAGGTTGTGGAGGAAGATGCTGGGGAATGTCACCCATGGTTTACCAGCGGGGGTTACTGCATTTTCCTATTATCATAAGAAATACTGCCAACAGAGCTGGTTTCTGTGTCTCACTAAACTAGGCATGATGCTTCCGTGCTGGTCAGTTTTACTAGTTACTGGACAGGTACACGTAATCAAAAAAAAAAAAAAAAAAAAAAAAAAAAAAAAAAAAAAAAAAAAAAAAAAAATAAAGATAAAAAAATAGC
>Ga0160505_100470_pt1 | contig 23250 bp, 12 predicted proteins | sample DIDeMG_FD_108225 | JGI IMG/M metagenome (GOLD analysis project Ga0160505, IMG submission 108225) | Enriched chicken feces microbial communities from UW Madison campus, WI, USA - DID2874_E49_Stillage MG | ecosystem: Host-associated > Birds > Digestive system > Large intestine > Fecal ... | reverse complement strand
CTTTTGCTTTGGTTTTTTTTTGGGGGTGTTGGTGGGGTTGTGTTGGTTTTATTGCTTTTTTTTTTTTTGCAATTCAAGTGTTGTGTATTTCATATGTTGTGTATCTTTATGAGGTATCTGGACATGTTATTGACGTGTCACAATGTGCCATCTTAATTGCTAAGCTGAAATGACCTTGGACTTAATCAACATAGATCGGGTGATAGGTCGCCAGAGAAAGTTCAAAAATTAAAAAATTTACTGAGCAAAGAACGAAAAGAATAATACTCATACTGTTTTAGATTCTCTTCTTCTTGTTTTAACATAGAAGTTCATTCAAGCCAACAACTATTTTCTTGACTTACATATCAAGATCGATTCCCTCATCTAATTATCCATTCAAAAATATTCTAAGTTTTCAAAAGATTCACTAGAAAGTGTAAATAATACTCTACATCGTTTCATTTCACTTCTCAGCCCCATGTAGATTACTTCACAACAACTTGAACTTTTACATTGGATCTTGATATTCCAAATCTACACGCAGTTCTGTGGTATCACCTTACGGCCTCAAAATTTTCACTTTTGAATTCCTAACTATCTTAACAAAGCCTGGTATCTCACCATCTACCTATGCTGATTTTCTATCTTTAATAAATTGGAAATTTGTTTCCCTTCCCTAGTCTGACCTGCTAACACTATTCTTGGCTACTTTTCCCTTTCCTCATGTCAAATTCGCAACTATTTCCCATTTTGGTCATTTTGTCGGTGTATGCTCAACATACCCACAGAACAAATTACCGGTTTATAAATAGCAAACCTACCCAAAACCTCCTTCAAAACATATAAAATATCATCAAAGCCACATTCATAAACCAGTCTTCAATTGGCTTAATTACCAACTAAATAAAATAATCATAAATCCGTTGCTCCTCTCTGTCTACTCATCCCCCACTGACTCCGCGCAAACATAGTTACCTGCACCATTCACAAGCTTCAAATCTACTGATCCTACTACCTACTCCTTGTACAATGCAATACGTGGGAAAGGTTGGTGACTACGTCTACAACCAATGGAATTCGTTGAATCCGGCTACTCTTTCAGGTGCCATCGATATCATTGTCATCGAGCAACCAGATGGAACCCTTCACACCTCTCCATGGCACGTTCGTTTTGGCTTGTTCCAAATTATCAAGCCGCTGCAGAAAAAGATCGACTTGTATGTCAATGACATCAAGACAGATTTGCCCATGAAGTTGGGTGAAGGAGGAGAAGCCTTCTTTGTGTTTGAGACCGATGCTGACGACTTGGCTCTGTCCTTAATGACTTCCCCCGTTGTCAGTGCTGAAAACTCTCCCAATTCGTCGCCACTGACATCTCCGAGAGCATCATTTTCAGGTACATCGGGTAAGAATGAACCGGATGATTTGGATTTGAACGAGGAAATCAAACTCACCGCCGAGGACCTCGAGGGTAAGATTAAACTCGACAACTCGCCTCCGCCAGCAATGTCTTCTGCGGGATCCAGAAGCGGTACACCAACACTGATTCTGCGACTAGCATTTGAGAGAGCCAAGAAAATTACTCAGCAACTCAATATTCCCTCTAAAATTGATGTAAATGGCGACATGGTCCTAGACATGGATGGTTACAAACCTAACTCTCAGAAGAATATCGACGAATCTGATGAACTTGTGCACAAGGTCTTTTTGAAGGAGATGAACAGTCTTTTGGAAGGCAAGGAACCCATGGTGGATCATGATAGGGAACAAGAAGCTGATGAAGAGTACAGTTTACTCCACAGTGTCATCACCAAGGACAAGGATGGAAACATCCGTATTGTGAATAAAGATCCTGAATATGGACCGACCGATTCAGATCTTATTGACTCCGAGAACTTAACTTTCCCTGATGAAACCGTCGAATCTAACCAGGAGAGTTCAAGCATTCCAGATGAGAATTCCAAAACCTATTTTAAAACATTGAGATTGACGTCTGAACAGTTATTGAGCATGAAGCTTCACTATGGTAAGAATCAGTTGAAGTTCAAGCTGACCTCGGGTTCCGCAGAAATCCTTTCTGACTTATATCTTTGGAAGTCCACCACACCAATCGTTATTTCAGATATCGATGGTACCATCACCAAGTCCGATGCCTTGGGCCATGTACTCAACATGATTGGTAGAGATTGGACTCACCCAGGTGTTGCTAAATTGTTTCAGGATATTAGCATGAACGGCTACAACATTCTATACTTGACGGCCAGATCTGTTGGTCAGGCCGATACAACCAGACAGTATCTTGATAGTATCCTTCAAGAGGGCGTAAAATTGCCGAAGGGCCCAGTTATCCTCAGTCCAGATAGAACCATGGCAGCTTTAAAAAGAGAGATCATCTTAAAGAAACCAGAAGTTTTCAAAATGGCATGCTTGCGTGACATCAAGAGCTTATTCTTTTCTCCACAGTCTCCTTTGACCCAAGATGACATTGAAGATGATCGTACCCCTTTCTATGCTGGATTCGGCAACAGAATCACAGATGCTATCAGTTACAGAAGTGTTAAGATTCCTCCTCATCGTATCTTCACCATCAACCCTAATGGAGAAGTTCATATGGAGTTGTTAGAGCTTGCGGGGTACAAGTCTTCCTATTTGCACATAGGAGAATTGGTTGATCAGTTCTTTCCTCCATTAAAGTTCATCAGTGCTTTCAATAATTACTGGAACGAAGACCAACTCAATCAATACATGGAAAAGAAGGATTCCAGCGAGCGTGGAATTGCCCCTGTGCCTGGATCGCCCCGTTCGATTGATATTCCGGGCTCTCCCAGAAGTGTGACAAGCTTCCACGAAGAGTCAGTGTACAGAGCGGATGAGAAATACACCGATTTGAATTATTGGAGGGATCCTATCCCTAGCATGAGCGATTTCAGTGACTTAGAGGATGATGAGGCAGAGCCTGAAGAGCTTAAGTCTACACCCTCGTCGCCAAAGGTTGGATATTCTAGTGTTCCAGCATCACCATCGCAGTTGTCAGTAAACTCCAGTTCCAGCAGTAGACTGCTGCCAGAAGTGAAGGAAAGACCAACCTCAGGTTCATTTGCATCTCCTTTGAAAAGTTTCATGATGCGTGGAACGACGAGAACTCAAGAACCGAAGGCTTTAGATATTCCATTGAGTTCTCAAAAAGCCAATTTGCTAGATGATGACGACGACTATGATGACTACACAGATGATGATTACGATGACTACACAGATGGGCAGGAGGACATCGACGATGACGATGAGGAAGATGACGAGGAAGATGCAGATGACTATGAAGATGATGACGATGACGACGATAACGATGAAGATGAAGACGACGAGGAAGAATTTGATGGAGAAGATGTTGACGAAGAACCTTCATACAGTTACGACATAGACTTCGATGATGATGATATTGATGAAGACGACGCACTTCCCAAAGCATCTCCAAGAGCACAGGCATACGCACCCAACAGCCCACCTCCTGAGACAGACAGTGACGTTATCGTCTCCAAAGCAAGCGACGTTTTGAAGAAGATATTCGATTAGTCTCACCTGGAAGTTCCAGTTGTCAATTTTCCTGTACACTGAGGTCCCTGCCTAATGGGTATTCTCTGTCAATAGCAAACAAAGGAAACCGACTTAGTACTCGTAAGTAGACCGAACCAAACAGCTTCTCGCAATTCAGTAGTCCGAAATCTTCCCCACTTCTCGCGAGGTGATGTTGGTCATTTTTTCTAGCCTGTTCGTAATTCGGTTCGCTAACTACCTGTCACTTAAGCACAGACACATGATGGCTATGTGAAGGTCATAGACCTTCCAGATTCCCATTAATAGAACATAGCCCACCTCATAGTGTAGTACTCGCCGCTTAGTGTCGGTAAAAAGAGCCGTCAAGTCTAATTTTCTGACCTTACTAATCTTTTGATGCGCTACTTGGTACAATTTAAGGCAAGACTTGCTTTGCTCGTCTTGGCCCTACTAACACTATGGGTCATAGCAACCACCTCAAGAACTTTGTCGTTTAAGGTCAAGCATACGAAGAGTCCTCGTCAGGTGGATCTCGTGGTTTTTCCACTCAATTTCACAAATGAGCCAGTGTTGTCGCTTCGAAAACTGTTCCCATTACTCAGGTCAAAGGAATATGCTCAAGCAAGGCTTCAACTCGGACCATCAACTTCGGCAAGCAACTTCAAGGCACACTATGGCCAGGGATCCTCGCACCCAATTCAGTTGTTCAACCTGGACCAATTCATAAATATGAATATGGAAAAGTGTGGAGCTCTTGAGAAGAATCTCACAGGTATCAGAGTGTCAGACAAGATATCTTTAGGCACTTCAGTTAAGAAAATTGTCCGGCAGATCATCGAGGGTATTGATAGTGGGTATGACACCTACCTTCAAGAAATGGCTCCTTACTTCATTGAGCAGATTCGCTTACAGTACCACTTTGATGTCTGTGAGAAACATTGGTTCCGCATGGCTGGGTCCTCAGTATGGCTAGAAGCTTACGGGGTACATATGATGGTTTCAAGACTAGCATATAGTCCCGATGGCAGCAGAAACAACCCAAAACTTTCATTTGTCTATACTGAGTTATTTGATTCCAACTGGGAACCCGTCTCCCTCAGCTTGGTGGTGCCTTCCAATATAGCGCAAGGTTATCGTTTTTTCGAGCACAATGGTCATGGATATACCATAGTCAATTATCCCACCATTCTTCCTATACCATTTTTTCATGACTACGATTATAACGAAATGAAATACCTTGGCCCCGAAGATGCTCGGGTCATCTTAGTGAAGAATCCTGCGGGCCACGAAGAGCCACTCCTTGTATTCAACGCCTGGCACCAAAAACTTGCCTATTTGGATGATGACGAGGACGAATACTTAGTGAAGAAAATGCAAGAGTACCGGTCAATGTGGGTTGGTTGGCCATGGCAGTATCAGCGAGGAAAAACAAATGTGGATGGCTTTGCCGATAGCAGATTCGATACTCTAATGTATAACCGGGTAAAAGAACTCATGATCAAGAATATTCCTCGCCAGGTCAAACAGAAAAACTGGACTCCATTAATCAGCGAGATGCTAAGGAGCAAACTGGGATATGACAATGAGCTTCTTTTCATTTACAGATGGGCCAATCTACAAATTCTTAAGTGTGACTTGGTAGGTGAAGGACGTTGTGGTTTTGTCTACAAATTAAACAAGAGATTGGTGACTTCTTCAAAAGTCGGACCATTACGTGGTGGAACACAGCTTATCAATATCAATCAGTTGATTGCTTCTTCCAGCTCCAAGGAAATTACGGATAAGCTCATTCCTCCAGGTAGAGAGATTTGGATTGGTTTCGCTCGAGCACACTTGGTGAAGTGTGGCTGTGGTAATGACCTCTACAGACCGAATTTGGTGGTAATAACCAAGGACACTGTTACTGTTGATGGAACTTCCACAGATCACTACAAGGTAAGTCATATCTCTGGGTTCATGTCACTTAATGTGGAAATCATTTCTTGGAACCCAAATAGACCTTATGAGTTGTGCTCGGGCACAAATGCCTTGATTCCAAATGGTATATCGAAGTGGGATCTTATGGTTGAGATGGACCAAAATGGGAAAGTACGTTTTTACGACGAGGTGCATCTAGCTATATCAGTCTCTGATTCCACGATAGATGGTATCAGTATGAAGGGATTGTTGAATTCGTTGTTCAGCTCCCAAAATACTCTTTTCATGACGACTGACGAACTCAACGACAAAGCAAAGCAGGACTTGCAAATCCCGATGTCGGAGGATAACCTCGAAGGTTTAGGCTACAATAACGATAACATAATCTGCGCGATGGATGCTTCTTCCAGATTTTGTTCCGAATATGGAGACGAGAAGATCAGAATCGAAAATGAAAAAGGAGGTAATTATAAAGATAATGAAGTTGACACTTACGAAGAGAAGATGGAGGATTACAAAGCTGCATTATTTGATCTTGGATATGATTATTAGTTTTCAATGCATACTCTAGGAATTGTACTTGCATTTACCCAAAATTCGTTGAGCGGTAGATTGGCCATTTCGTTTTGGGCATTTAACTTCACTCGTGGGCTAAAAAACTGAAAAAAAAACTCCGATACGGGGAATCGAACCCCGATCTGCTCGGTGAGAGCGAACCGTGATAGCCATTACACTATATCGGATATTGCGTGGCTTCTAATTTTGCATAATAAATATACCTTATATTTACAAGATAAACACTCAGAATCTTGATATTCTTTTAATAATGTGAACTTTTGGTCGTAAAATGTTATTGAATAGCTTTCAGGGTTGAAAATTAGAGAATTTGAGCAATTCTGTGAGAAAAGATGGATATGTATTAATTTAACGGAAGAGTGTGCAGAGAAATGGGTGGTTGGTGTAATGGTTAGCATTTCTGCCTTCCAAGCAGGAGACATGGGTTCGATTCCCGTACCACTCATATTTTTTTGTTTATTGTCTCGGTTAATCTTATTTTGAGCTAGGTATCATCCCCGCACTGTCATTTTGATTATATACCTTGTAGTTCCCAAAATAGTACGTTGAGCTCATTCTCACTATGGTCGTGAATACTTTTCGGACCATCTTTTTTTTTTTTTCTTTTTCCATCTCGATGAGAGATAAAAGCCGAAGAAACATAAATTATAAATATGAATGTTAACTAAATCTGCATCTGTTTCGAAGGCAATTGTGTATTGTCCATGGTGGTACGGCTCTACTCTACTATAGGTGATGGTGCGCGCAGTCCACTTTTGGAAGGTGTTCCGGCTAGTGTGGGGGACTGGCTATATATATATCTGCCATTGGCATGAGGGTATTTCTCAAACTATGTCACAACTGTTGACCTTGAAGGATTGGCAGTACCGCCAAGCAGGAGAAGAAACATGGAACTTGTCGGTTCCAGGCCCGAGTACCCAGATCCATGCTGATTTACTCCACAATAAATCAATTCCGCATCCATTCATCGACACCAACGAAAAAGATATTCAATGGGTGGGAGAAAAAGATTGGGAGTACCAGGTACAATTTGAAGTTGACAGGACCCTCGAGCAATTGAACAGCCATGTGCTTGTATTCGAAGGTTTGGACACTTTTGCTAGTGTATCTCTTAATGGAGTAGAGATTTTGAACACTAAAAATATGTACTGTGAAGATCGGGTCGATGTCAAAAAGCTACTCAAGTTTGGTAGCCACAACACCGTGCATATCACATTTAAGAGTGCATTGTTGATTGCCAGACGCCTTGAAAAGGAGAATGGTAAATTCGTGTGCTGGAATGGAGAAACTTGTCGTCTCCACATTCGAAAGGCACCATACCATTTTGGTTGGGACTGGGGCCCTGTGATCATGACGTGTGGACCATATAAACCTGTTCGTCTTGAGCTGTACAATTCTACGATCGAAGATTTCTACGTGACTCTGAAGTTGACTGACCTGAGCGACGTGCAATTGGAATTAAATTTAACGGTGGATTCTATCAATGAGGTTGATGCAAAGATCGACATCTACTCTCCGGATGGAGAATTAGTAGCTACTGATAAGCTTGCCAACATCACTTCTGGCACAAGTGTGACCAAATTGAAGCTCTCTCAGCCTCAATTGTGGTTTCCACATACCGTTGGAAAGCCTGCGTTGCACACCTTCAAGGTCGAATTGACTAATAAGGCTGGTGTGATCACTCAATTGGAGAAAAAAATTGGCTTGAGAAATGTTGAGCTTGTCCAGGAACCATTAGACAAAGGTACAAGTTTCTACTTCAAGGTTAATGGCGTCCCAGTATATTGTGCTGGCTCCAATTGGATCCCGGCTCATTCATTGCTGACCATGCTTACCAAGAAGGATTATACTGAGTGGCTTGAGTTGGCAGCTTTTGGAAACCAGTCCATGATTAGGGTATGGGGTGGAGGATACTATGAAGACGATTTTTTCTACGGTGAGTGTGATAGATTGGGACTATTAGTCTGGCAGGATTTCATGTTTGCATGCGGGCAATATCCTGGAGATGAGAAGTTTATTGCAAATGTAGAGAGGGAGGTTACTCACCAACTCCACAGATTGCGCAACTATGCTTGTTTGGCGCTCTTCGCTGGAAACAACGAAGACTACCAAATCGCAGAACAGAGTAATCTTGAGTGGAACAGAAAAGACTTCACAGGCGATTACTCTAAGACAAATTTCCCAGCAAGAACTATTTACGAGCGCACTTTGCCATCTTTGATGAAGAAGTATCTTCCTTCGGTGCCTTATCACCCAGGATCGCCATGGAGTGGAGAGAATCCCACTACAGACCCAACAGTGGGAGACCTTCACCAGTGGAATGTGTGGCACGGAACACAGGAGAAATATCAGGATTGGTATAAGCTTGGTGGCAGATTTGTTTCTGAGTTTGGAATGGAATCGCTCCCTAGTTTGAAAACCTACAAGGAGTGTATCACCGATCCCAAGCAGTTGTACCCACAGAGTGAGTACGTGGACCACCACAATAAAGCTGACGGCTTCGAGCGTCGGCTAGCACTTTATGTGATTGAAAACATTAAAATTACATCATTTGACTTGGACTCGTGGATTTATGCCACTCAATTGATGCAAGCTGAATGTTTAGCTTATGCTTACAAGTGTTGGAGAAGAAACTGGAAAAAAGACAAGCAGAGGGAGACAGGAGGAGCACTTGTATGGCAGCTTAATGATTGTTGGCCGGTAGCCTCTTGGGCAATCGTCGATTTCTACCGTCGTCCCAAGCTCGCATACTATGCTATCAAGAGAGAGTCCAATGCAGTTGCACTTGGTTTGTACCGAAACAAAGTTGGTGGCGTGAAAGACGCAGTTATAGGTGCTCCTCATGATTACAGCAAGGTCACCTACAACTTAGACTTTTGGGGAGTTAATTCATCTTTGAAAGACATTGAGGGTGTTCTCAATGTTGACTTTTATGATGGGAATACAGGAGTAAAATTAGCTACACCATACAACGAAAAAATAATTATCGGAGCCAATTCAAGCACAGAATTTGGAGCTGGATTGGAGATACCCAACGAAAAATGCATTGCATACGCAAGACTTGTGGATTCTAATGGTAACTTGATTGCGAGTGGATCAGACTGGCCGCAACCACTAAAGTACTTGGATCTTCCTCACAAACTAGTGAAGATCGAGGTGGGAAAAGGTAGAATCACTCTTTCGTCGGAAGTTCCAGTCAAAGGTTTAGAGATTCTTTTGCACCTGGACTTATTCTTGGACGACAATGGATTTGATCTCTTCCCCGGAGACACCAAGATCGTCAAGGTTGATGGATTGGAGGAAAGTGCCAAGGTCGACATTCGCTACTACCAGAGCCAGTGAAAATATAGGAGTTAGAAGAAACTTTACAAAAACAGTTTTCGATTTTTTTTTTTTAATCAACTTTTTGGTTTCTTACACGATTGCCAAACGTTGTGTGGCTCGAAACACTCCTATGAAACGGAGAAGCAATATTAAGAGAAAAATCACCATCAGAAAGTCAAGTTCGAAAAGGATTTCAAAGTCTAATAACCCATAAGAACAAATTTGCAGTATCTCAATCAAGCCACACTCAAAGGTTCCCCTAACCACTATAAGCCCCAACCAGCCATTACCCGTTTCTGGCAAAATGTCGTGCACCACACAATACACACAAAGCATCGCAAAATTCGAACTATAATAATTTATCTTTACTACAACCATGTCAGACGAACAATCATACGAACAAGACGCTGTCTCGCCTCCCCAGGATTTCGAGCAACAAGATGCCACCCCTCAAGTCGACGAGCCTAAGGCTCAGGCTCCAGAGCAACCAAACAAGCTTTTCGTCAGACCTTTGGGTTTTGAGGTTGAGCGTGAACAGGTCGAGGAGCACTTTGGTGAGCTTGGCCCTCTTGCTGACGTCCAGATGATGCGTGGTTATGCTTTCATCACCTATGAGAATGCTGAAGACGCCAGCCGTGCCGTCGACACCTTGACCAACACCGAGCTTGCTGGCCAGCCTTTGCAGATTGAGTTTGCCCGTGAGAAGAAGGAGGACACACGTGGCCAAAACCGTGTTAAGGTGCTTAACTTGCCTGAGGGAACTGCTTGGCAGGACTTCAAGGACTTCGTCAGAGACAAGACCGAGTGTTCGCCATCGTTCGCCAAGGTTTTCCGTGACTACGAGTCTGGCGAGACCATTGGTGCTCTTGAGTTCGCTACCGCTGAGGAGTTGCAGAAGGTTGTTCCTTTGTTGAACGAGGCTGACTTCCAGGGCGCTGTGTTGTCTGCTGAGGAAGACACCTCGCCATTTGTTCCTCCAAGAAGAGATGGAGGTAGAGGCGGCTTCAGAGGAGGAAGAGGCGGTAGAGGCGGTAGAGGTGGCAGAGGTGGCTTCAGAGACGACTTCAGAGGCGGCAGAGGTGGTAGAGGTGGTTTCAGAGACGACTTCAGAGGCGGCAGAGGCGGCTTCAGAGGTGGCCGTGGAGGATTCAGAGATGACCGTGATGGAGGATTCAGAGGTGGCAGAGGTGGATTCAGAGGTGGCAGAGGCGGCTACGACAGAGATAGCTACGACAGAGGCGACTCTTACCAGAGAGACAGATCGCCAACCCGTTACTGATTAACTATTTTTAAATGATTGATACTGAAAATGATGAGAAGATAAAGACAAACCTTGGCGTCCGACTCCGATTATCCAATTTATGATGTATAATAATTACTGTATAACCCTAGTGGGAGGAGCACGATAGAATGATAGAGGGCCCAGGAGTTTATGTTTCACAAAATGTTGATGATTTACGAATAATGAACAATATGTTGCAGAACGTCCACCTGTACAGTGTAGATGGCCCACTATGTATATAAATTTGAGTCTCCACCATCCAGACATGATCGATATTTCCAACGGCACCCAGATAGCATATGGAGACGATGTTTTGCAAAAGATTAAGGTGTTCAACTTCTCACCCCACAACTCCCACACCATCGTGTTAATCCATGGTGGCGCCTGGAGAGACCCTAACAACACCTTTCTGGATTTCGAAGACTTGGTTGGGTATTTGCTGAAGGAGCACAATTTGATAGGTGTGAACTATCGACTTTCACCAGATAATAAGCACCCGTGCCACATTGAGGATGTTGTAGCTGGAGTTGGCAAGATCCAGACCTTGGTAGCACCTGGTACTGATTATTCGTTTGTGGGGCATTCGGTAGGTGCCACCCTTCTTCTCCAATTGCTAAATTATCACGAGATTATTGATTTGGGAAACAGGGACTTTACTGTGAGCAAATCGCTCCCTAAGTTGGATTTGAAGATTCGTTACATTTATTTTGTCGACGGGATCTATGATATCCAAGACCTTATTGCCGAGTATGGAGCTCCATATAAACTGTTCGTAGATTGTGCATTTGAGAGCGAAAAACAATATTTGGAGGCCACGCAAATGACATGGAGTCTTTCGAAAGAGTTTTTGTGGGAGTTCAAGGCGGTGGTGATACAATCGGAGGATGACGAACTACTTAGTCAGAGACAATCTGATTCATTTGTTGGCTTTTTGAAGAAAAGACAATGTACAGTTGAATACTTGCAGGGAAACTGGGGCAAACATGAGGAGGTTTACAGACATCCGTATTTAGCTGAGATTATTGAGACCAGGTCTCAGAAACTTTTAAGGAGCGAAGTAGCGGAGTAACGAAGTGGAATGAATGAATGTATGAGTGAATGAGATAGAGAACATCGCGAGGACGCCATGGGCGAAAACACAATAATAACTGAACAAGTACACATAGACAACTAACGAATCGAAAAGAGTCATGAAATACCCATTTATAATATTTATCGATATCATTTCCCATCTTCAGTTTTGGTAGGTAAGTAGGCCATCAGATACAACTATCCAGTTCCTTCACGTCCTGCACATCAAGTCGTGCGCTTCAAGTAACAAAATTTTCCACACAAGAAGACCAACACCCATTAACTTTTAAACACAAAATGTTCCAATCTTGGGCTGATGCAGAGGACGACATTCCCACCCCAGAGGTGACCACAAACCCCGACGGAACCAAAACTGTCGTCAGCTACAGACTCAACGCCAAGGGCCAGAAGGTGAAGATCACTCAGAAAATCAAGGAAGTCAAGGTCAAGGAAAGAGTGCACCCCTCCATCGCCATCCGCAGAAGCTGGGCTAAGTACGGTAAGGAGAAGCACACGCCTCCAGGTCCAGACACCAGAACAACACAGTTGGGAGAAAAGGTGGACTTGAAGCTTGGAGCATCGTGGAAGGAGATCGAAAAGAAGGAGGAGGAAGAGAAGTTGGAGCAGAAGGCTAACTTAGTCAGCACACAGAGACTTAAATGTAGAACCTGTGGTGGAGACCATTTCACATCCAAGTGTCCATTCAAAGACACATTGGGTGCAGAGACTGCTGGTGCTTCTGCTACTCCGGAACCTACCGAGTCTACCAAGTATGTTCCAGTTCACTTGAGAAAGGATGCACCAAGCTTGGAGTCCAGAGACGACTCATGTACGTTGAGAGTGTCGCAGTTGAACAGTGTGGTCAACGAGGACATGTTGAAGCAGGAGTTGTTTGCCAGATATGGCCCATTGCAGAGAGCCACGCTTATCCGCAACAGAGAGACCGGCGAGTCAAAGGGTTTTGCTTATGTTACGTTTGCAACCGAGCAGTTGGCCCAGAAGGCTTTGGACGATTTAAACGGAAAGGGTTACCACTCTTTGATTTTGAGATTGGAGTGGTCCAAGAAGAAGAGAACCTAGCATTTACGGTAATGAAAGAACATAGAGGAAGGTTGTAGGTTTGTTTGGATTAACATTGTTAAGTCCCGTCAAATGTTAATACTGGATTTTTACATGAAGCAAACAAACTCAAGTAGGATGTTCGATCGGATTGTCATCCAGACACTCCTGTGAGATAACCCATCTAACATTCAGATATCTAATCTCTTGAATTCATTTCAACGTTAATTAGGCCAAGACATATGAATTCAGAATGTGCATTTGGTAATTGATTTCTTTTTGTTTCACTTGGATATTTCTATTCATTGTTCTTCCTTTCCTTCCGTTCCTGTTCAAATCTGCAGGTTCCTGCCTTATCTCCATCACCACCGCTCCACCATCAGATACTATCGCCACCAACTGCTACGGCCGTTGATTTGCAAGTCCAAGCCCTTCAATTAATTCATCACTCTCAACCATCTAGTTAATTCCGCCAGTTCCGGCATTCTTCCCCACACTCTCTGAATTAAACATCCTGTAGCAATCATCTCTTATAGTTCGGTCCGGTACAATTTGTCACCTTCTCATCTATAGACTCCACTCTTCCTTGCTCCACACGGATTGCTCTTTCCTAGTTGAAACATATCGAACCGTTAGCTACTTGCTCACCAAACATCATGGCGATGTCTGTGGCGTCCAACTCGTCCCGTAAGCTGAAATCAAGTAGAAGAAGCTTCATAGGCAAATTTCTCCGCAAAAGGCTGCTGCTGGTATCTTCATTGAGTCCCCAGTCTCTGAGTATTGCCGGAAGCTCGGATATTAGCATACAAGCTGCTCAAAATCTCAATATTGATCGTCGCTCACTGCAGACTCTGGCTCGGTCCTTGGATTCTAATGCTTACTTGGACTACGACACTAACTCCATCTACAACCATGATTCAGGTGTGGAAACTGATCCGCATGACGAACTGCTGGACCCACACGATGCAATGCTGGATCCGCATGCCGACATCTTTTCCAACGATTCCGTAGAGGAGTTTGCCTTGAAAAACCAAAAGATTGATTTTCATGGCTTGGAACCTTCTACAACCGGCGAGGACCAGAAGGAAATGCCATGGGCAGGGTTGACCTATGAGGCATTGGTGTTTCCGAAACTTGCAAGGGTTGCTCGCAAAAGTAACAAAAGCCCCAAGCTCTTGAACAACTTGTTCTTGGCTCAGGAACTTCGGAGCAACCCTGCAGAGTCGGTTGAAAATAGTGACGTCTCAGACGACGAAGATGCTCCCGATGAGTCAAGTTTGCAGGAAGAAATGGCACAGTCCATGAATCCCAACGAGGCTTTGGTGATGGAATTTAGTAAGGACGGAAAGTACCTTGCAGTTGCCGGAAGGGACTGTCGAATTACCGTGTGGCAGGTGATTTCGTCTCCACTCAGCAGACTCCAGCATAACAACTACGAGGCTGAAACCGAAAAACAGAAAGAAAAGACAAAGTCCAGGTCGTACCGCTTCGCCCCAGTTTTCCACCTGGAACCCGTGGTCATTTTCGAAGGACATACCAGCACTATTTTAAGCTTGAACTGGAGCAAAAATAACTTCTTGATCTCTGGAAGCATGGACTGGACAGCCAAACTCTGGAATGTGGACCGTGAAGAGTGTCTTGAGACTTTCCAACATGACGATTTCGTTACTACTGTGGCATTTCATCCCACTGATGACCGTTTTTTTGTCAGTGGTTCTCTAGACAATTGTGTAAGATTGTGGTCAATAATGGAGTCATCTGTTTCTTTTGTTAAGAATCTAGGTGACGAAGTGCTCATCACCGCGTTGTCATTCACTCCGACTGGTGGCTACATCATAGTCGGAGGGTTTAATGGTTCGTTGTTTGCACTCGAGACTAACGGTCTTCATTTCATCCACCGAATCGAAGTGAAGGAGAAATCTATCGCACATCCATTCAATCATAAACGGAATCACAAGATCACAGGAATACGCATTTTTGAGAACCCATCTGCTGTTGATGTTGCTCAATCCCTGCTCCAGAAATGGAATATTCTCGTCACGACAAATGATTCAAAAATCAGGTTGATTGACCTTGGTCTCAGGAAACTAGTTACCAGATTTAAAGGCAGCTCTAACACAAGTTCGATAGTGGCATCTTTAACTGATGACGACAAGTATATCATATCAGCGTCTGAAGATCATTGGTGCTATGTTTGGGAGAATAATAATTCCATCATCAACAACAAGTTGCGTACAGCCATAAAGGATATGTATATTGAGGGAAAAACGCAAGTTACGGAAAAACACAAGAAGGTGGTCAAATCATTTCAAGAAAGCAAACTTTGGAAGAAACTCAACATGCAGCATTTCCTTGACGATGTCAACAGCCAAACATTTGTTGCCAACGAAAATAGCAGTTATGCTTCTTTCCATGCACATCATCATAAAGTCAATGCTGCTGTTTTTGCACCCGAGACCACAAAGAAGCTTCTTGAATTTTCGGATGACCTTATTTACGATCTTGTGAAACGAGGTCCAAGCTTGGTAAGAGCTGGTATCGTTAAGCCCAAGAAGACCGCTTCCGACCTAGATTGTGGACATATCATCGTCACATGTGATACCACGGGACTCATCAGAGTATTTCGTCAGGACTCAGCGTTCTACATCCGAAAAGGACTTGTTGAGTTTCGTAAAACTTGCAAATCAGCACGTTGTGCCGATTTGAAGCCACAAGTGAGCAATACCCTAAAGCTAGATATTAGCGGATTGAACAAGAAATTGATCAAGACGAGAAGCTTGAGTCCATCTATTGATCGTTCCCTGACTTTTAAGTCATTCCACAATAAATTGAAACCAAATGGAAGGAATGGTCCTTCCAATCCAAACTTGTATCTGCTCCCAAGACAACAGTCATCAAGAAGCACCCTTGTTGCTGACCATCCAATTGGAAGCAATATTGCTTCCTCGAGCCCCCTGCTTAACATAAGGGACATTACGAAAACTGTTCCTGGTGCCAAGGAGAAACGACTGGACAATGTCGCATTATCTTTCCGTGATTTTGACGCTCCTAATATTTCCGATGAGTCGACTACAGCAATTAACGTATCGGTCAACACTCCCATGATTGGTGTGTCAGAGTGTACACCTCCAAGAGCAAAGAGTCCTGTTCCAGCATATTCACCCTCAGCCATCCTGTCTTAAGGAATAAGTTCACCTTACGAAGTAACATCTCTATATGTTTATTAGAGTAAATGATGCATGATCTCAATTTTCTACCATAATATCAACTTGAGAAGTTACCAAGTGATCAATATCTTCTTGCTGATTTGATTTCTTTCCTCCCTCCAAAATCTTCTTGTAAAAGTCGCCTAATATGTCAGCGTTGAGCTCCATTCTCTGAAGAATATCAGCTGCGAAGCCACCAGTGTTAGCCAAACTCAATAATTTGACAACGTATACGTACAAGGATTTTTCTGCATCCCATAATACCTGCTTTCTTTTATTCTCCAGTTTGGCCACTTGCTCTGCTTCACGCGCTTGTTCTTCAACCCTTGGATCAATCGTGCCAAGCAAGTCATCCTCCTCGTCATCACTACCACCGAATTCCGTAGGCTCAACATGCACTGGAACTTCAACTACCACTGGCTCCAAAAAGCAAAAGTCTTCTAGGTTGACATCCTCATTTTCCCCTCTCTCTAAAGGTTCTGAAAGTAGCTTAGCAACTTGCGCCTCCTCAATGAGGAAAACATTCAAAAACGAATCTTGAAGTTTTCGAGGAACAGTGCCTTGAACATACTGACCAACACCATCCATGTCAGAAAAGAACGTGTCGAAATTCCGGAAACTATTTCCTCCTCTCAATCTCTGGTAAAAAACCCTCAAGGACAGCATTGCATCAATCAACTGATTGCCTATCAATTTTGAGAGATTCACAAGCTTCTCCACTAGGTGCCGCATTGGGCCACTTGAATCTGCACTATTTTCATTGAGATTCTTGTAAGATAGCTGAACAGATTCGAAAAGTAAAGCCAACGATTTTAAAAGCACGTCAAAATCATCCAAAAACACATCAATGCTGATCTGCAGAGCAGACAGGTCGTTTGAGGCAAAGACAAGGTCTTCAAGTTTCCAGCACAAAGAAATCAAAACAACGTCAAGAACTGCTTTCCACGCTGATTCCATGGAGGACAGGATCTTCAAGTAATTATTTGGCCACAACTCAATGAGCGAACGAAAATCAATTTTTGAAAGAAACTTGGTAGCAATGAAATCCAACAAGCTGCTTTCGAAGTCGAGTATTGGTTCGGTAATGTATTTGTTGATGTTGATCATCTTTGCTATTAGTCCCAACTTCTGCAACGCATTTGAAGACTTAAGAATTTTGTTGCAAAGCATTTTCTGATCTTCTGGTAATATGGTATTGATGTCATCGCCATTAAAATCATCGATCAAATCCTTCGAATTAAATGAGTTCACAGCTTCTGCAGTGAGAGTAGTGAGAAGATCCTCGACTTTCACTGTGATTGCTGTGCTGGATAAGACCTCGGAATCCCTTCCATGATCATTAGAATCCTCAGAGTTGAAGTTCTTCAACATGAGAGCAAAGTATTGCTCATAAATTTTCAGCAAGCTATCGTCGAAGTCCTCAACATCAGCATAGAACTCTAAGATTCTTCCATGTATCAGATTATACTCATCAAGGTTGCCTTCTCTATTATGCATATTTCCAAACGACTGGGAAAGGGGCACTAAAATGATCACCCAGAGATGCATGAACACAACATAGAGATCGGGAGCTTTACTCAGGTACTTTTCAAGCTCGTTTAAGTATTGTGACAACATTGGTAACGCCACAGTTATGTTGTCTTGACTGATTTCATCTTCAGATCTTCTCGACTGTTTCTTGAATCCAATATGTGTAAACGCTCCCAAAATAAAACTTAATAATATCAAGCGTTCAGAGTTGGAATTTATCTCGAGTCTTTCTTTCAACTCATCTTCCTGAGTAAATACGTTCTCAGGGGAATCTTCGTTCTCGAATTTGGCTGACGAGACATCACATAACACGTAACGTATCAAGAGGATCCAGCTGCCCAGTACATCTGAAAGAGGGTACATCGAGCTGAAAAGTTGTGCAACCATTTCGTGAAACTGCAAGTTTTGAGACAGGATCGAAATGCTGGGCCGTTTAGATTCGACGAAATGAGAGTATGACTCCTGGAGATACTTCGCAAGGTTTTTGAATCTGAGACATTGGTCAATCTGGAGTTGATTTTCATCGTCTCCAAACATTGACGAAGTATGAGTACTTAGGAAAACTGAATACCTTTCCAAATCCTTCGTAGTTTTATCGAGGCAAATGAGTGATACTAGCTTCCCCCATTCTGATTTAACTTTCTCTTGTTTGGAGGAAGACTCCACCAAGTAGAAGCCATACAGCCCGATTTCAATAATCTCTTGATCCCCAAAATATCCTAACTTGTAAATCTCGTTGTAGATGCCAAAGAGCTGGAGCTTGGTATTAGCGTGTGTTTCTCTCCAAATCATGTTGATAAACTGCTTCTTGAATCTCTCTGTAAACTGCCTGAAACCTATATTCATGGTTTCACTCCTGCTGGTGACATGCTTGTATAGCTTGTGTAGACTCTTTGTTACTTCCTCTCTAACATGCTCATTCGGATCCGAGAGTAACCATCCAAGATAACGCAAGTACTTTGCCTGAAGAAAGTAGTCCTCGTGGATAGTCATCCACAGGCCAAGAGCCTTAACACATTCTAATCGAATACCACTATCGATGTCTCTGAATCGGCGAACAAACACATTGACAAAGATATCGCCCAAATACTCAGCAAGAGTATCATATTGGCGATTGAACCTATCTATCGACTCCGAAATGATTTCTATTTTACGCTGTTGAGCGCTATGATTGCGAACCTTTTTGTTCTTGGCGATATCCAATTGACGCTGCTGTTTCTCCAAAGAAACCATGAGACTCACAGATTGTTCACATAGTGTAGTCTGTATCACCATTAGAATCGACGTCGACACGTAACGGAATGGCCTTACGTTGCTGGAGCATAATGCAGTCAACCATGCTAAAATATCGTTCATCATGGAAGAAGACAAGGATGATGAAGTCGACTCACTAACATCCGTGTACAACATTCCTTTCTCATGAGAGACCAATACAAGTGACTCGAAGAATTCCAGCACATTTCTTCTAAAGAATTTGATGGCCTTATTCGTGGAAACGAACGGATATTCATGGTAACGCTGCTTCTCAAACAAAACACCAAGTTCAGCCACCGTTGCTGGTGCCGAGTCTGCGTTGATCATATCGTGATTCTTTGTTAGATGAACACATCCACAGCATCGTAACACGAGATTGAACAAGTCTGTGATTGCATTGGACTCATCCAGAAGCACATCATCTGCATAGCTTTCAATCCATTCTAGAGCCAAATCCGACACATCTGCGTCGACCGACGAGAGTGCCTTATATAGCGGGTTTTCGAGAAATTCATCATTTGACTGGATACGTCTTCTTTTCAGCACATGGGCTGCATTTTGAGACTGGGGTGGATGACTAATCTGTGGATCTGACTTGTCAAAGTCATTCTCTGAGTCTTGATCATCATCTTCATCATCATCAACTTCTTCGTCAGCTTCAGCTTCGTTTTCATACTCCGCCTCGGATTCAGACGATAATATATCTGTAAGCTCCAATCTTTTAGCGGCTACACGAGCGGAAGCACGTTTCACTGCTGAAATCATGTTATAGATCGATGTTTGGATAGGACGCGTATGAATGCAGGTGAGAGGAGGTAAAGGATAATCAGAGGACCAAGATTAATATTTTGAATGAAGCAATAGTAAACGAAAAAATAAAGCTTAAAGGACATATAATTCAAATTATGGATAAAACAAAAAACTCAAGCGAAGAATATTTTGACAAATTGAATCTCCATTCTTTTTACATCTTTTTGTTGACTTCGAGGCCTGTATTCGAGGTGCACCCATCAAGTACCCCTTCAACATACCGGTACCCAAAACTTTTTGGGACACTATCCAGAAACAACATCCAAATTAGTCTTATCAACTAGGCTTGAGATTTCCTTTTTTCAATTTTATCCCGATTCACAGGCTCTGATTTACTTTCTTGTGGTAGTGCGAGACCAAGTCGTGCGTACTAGAACCTTAACCAGAAAAAACAATCTCCACCTACATTCATCTACTAATGTCGGCTCCACCAGAACCCACGGTCGAAACTCCCGCAGAAGACACGCCTATGGCCGACTCTGAAGTCGACACCAAGGAGTCCAGCGATGCCAATACCGCTGGCCCTGTGGACTCCGCGGACCATGATGCCCCAAACACTGAAACAGCACCTACCGACCAAGAAGCGGCTGCCAAAGACGAATCCAAGGAACCCGAGCCTGTGGACTTGGAGAAGTTGAAAGCAACATTCCAGGAAAAGGCTAAAACATACTTGATCGAGCAGTCGCGTCATGTTGTGATTCCATCCTTCGCAAAATGGTTCAACATGAACGATGTGCACTCAATCGAAAAGAAGCTGTTCCCAGACTTCTTCCCAGTCAAGACACTGGATGACACACCCAAGTCCGTGTACAAGACGCCTGAAGTGTACCAAAACATGCGTGACTTTATGATTAACACCTACCGTCTCAATCCCATTGAGTACTTGACGGTGACGGCGGTGAGAAGAAACTTGGCAGGAGATGTGGCCAGCATCATTCGTATCCACAGATTCTTAGAGAAATGGGGCTTGATTAACTATCAGATCGATCCACGTACAAAGCCATCGCTTGTGGGTCCTCAGTACACGGGCCACTTCCAGATCACCTTAGATACTCCCAAGGGATTGACTCCACTTGTTCCTGAGGAACTAGAGGTTGTATCCAAAAAGACTTCTACCGCTTTGCCCACATCTGAGCCTAAGCAGGTGGAAACACCTAAAATTAAGGAGGAAGATGAAGATAACCTGGTGATTCCTCTCAATTTGGAAATCACAAGTAACATCTTTGAGGAATCGGGATCCAAATCAGCCGTGTCTTCCATCCAATATTTCTGCAATGAAACTTCCAACGACATTTCCAATATCAGATATCACAACCTTAAAAGCAAAGGTGTAACAGGCAACTTTGGACCACTGGAGATCAGCAAGGATGTGTTTGAACAAGGTTTGTTTCCTCTGAACTTCACGTCCTCGGACTTTGTCAAGTTGGAGAAGTCATTCAAGAACACCGAATGGAGCCAACAAGAGGTTTTGCTTCTTTTGGAAGGTATCGAGATGTATGCAACCGTAGACTCCAACCCACTGTCACTATTCATCAACAGCAACGGCCAATGGGACAGAATCAGCGAGCACGTTGCTCTGAAATCCAGAGAAGAGTGTTTGGTGAAGTTCTTACAGTTGCCGATCGAGGACAAGTATTTGCACGCATTGATCAAGCCTGAAACGAAGGACTCGCTTGACCAGAACTTGGACAAGGACACAATCATCCAGGAGGTGGTTGCGAAGTTGATCAAATCTAACGAGGGTAAGGAGTTACTCGATAAGAGTGCTAAATCTGGTTTGGAAGATGCCGTGTTGAACCAAACCAACTTGATTAATCAGGTAATTGAGTTGACGTTGGAGAAGGTGGATGCTAAGTTGAAGCTCATCAACCACCTAGAGGCCGACTTGGTGAAGACAGAAAACTTGTTGAACTTGCAGAGAAAGCAGGTACTCATTGAGAGATGGTTAAATTTTGAGAAGTTAAGCAAATTTAAGAAGGAGAACAACAACCCAGAATTGACGCCTTTATTGGATGACTTGTTGACGCCAATCAACATCAACGAGATCAACAAAAGCTTCAACAAAATTAATTTGGACGCTTCCTCTGACAACCCTACCCCAGAAGTTAGTGAACAGGCTGAGGAGGAAGTCTTGCCCATTAGTGTGACACAGCCTAAGTCTTACCAATTCTGGTCTGCTTAGCTATGTCATTATGTACTATATAGAAAAAACCCTAGAACAGAATTTGCGTAGGTATCTTGGTTAAAGATGATCATTCGATTTCATCCTTGTCTGACTTGCTAAGGTTTTCGATAATCCTACATATTCTAGGGAATTGTAGGTTTCGCATGGATCACTATGGTGATGATAGTGTGCACATACATATTTAAAGCACAACTCCATCTTCTGCCTATGCTTCTAACTTTGCGGCAGTTGACGTGTCGACGGCATTTTGGCTTCAAGAGCTTCCAGAAATACAACGCCCATCCGTCGCTACCGGAACCCTTCGCTTATCCTCAACATATTCCAGGTTCCGAAGATGACATCATAGTAGCGATGAGCTCAGGTGTGGATTCCAGCGTCACAGCCGCTATATATGCGTCCAAATACAAGAATGTCAAGGGAATTTACATGGCCAACTGGTCCCAAACTGCCAAGTGTACGGAAGGAGAATGGACTGATGTGCAGAAGGTATGTGAAAAGTTGAATATTCCATGCCAGAGAGTGAACTTCGAGAAGGAATATTGGAACGATGTATTCATGCCCATGATCGACCTCTACGAGAAGGGACTAACACCAAATCCCGACTTGGGATGCAATAAGTATGTCAAGTTTGGCAAGATGATTGAACACCTCTCACTTCAATACCAAGACAGTTCAACAAAATGGTGGCTTGCTACTGGTCATTATGCCCGGGTTGTACCGCATGCAAACGGTACCAGGCTCTACAAAGGATACGATGCCAATAAAGACCAAGCATATTACTTGGCAAACATTCCTTCCAAGGTGCTATCTAATGTGCTAATGCCTTTAGGTCATTATACCAAGCCTCAAGTTCGAGAAATGGCGCAGCAGTTTGGGCTCCACACCGCCAGCAAGCCCGATTCTCAAGGTTTGTGCTTTGTAAGTCCAGACCATGCGAAATTTAGAGACTTTTTAAATGAGTTCATACCTCCACGTCCAGGAAATATCGTTACAGAAGATGGGAGAGTTTGGGGTCAGCATCAGGGCCTTTGGCATGCTACAATTGGACAAAAACTGGGGGTTTCGATGCCTCAAGGAGATCCAAATTACAAAGGGATCTGGTTTGTTAGTGAAAAACGCATAGAATCTAACGAGTTGGTGATTGTTCGGGGAGGTAACAACGAGAAGTTATTCAAAGATGGATTGAACGTTACCGAATGGGAATGGATGGAGGATGGAGAAGAAAGTGTTAAGAACACAACATACGGGGATAAAGGAGCAGCAGCAAATCTATTTGTTCAATTCAGATCCCTCCAGGACCCAGCTGTAGTGGAGAATCTAAAAGTGGATGGAGACAAGTTAACCATCCGTCTAACGGAAAAACAAAGAGCAATGGCGCCAGGCCAGAATATTGTCCTCTATGATAACTACAGAGTGGTTGGATCAGGGATGCTTGTAGATACATTCGACACACATAATATGTAAATAGCCAATAAAAACAAATAGGGTAACCCAACTAAAAT
>Ga0160505_100469_pt1 | contig 23342 bp, 12 predicted proteins | sample DIDeMG_FD_108225 | JGI IMG/M metagenome (GOLD analysis project Ga0160505, IMG submission 108225) | Enriched chicken feces microbial communities from UW Madison campus, WI, USA - DID2874_E49_Stillage MG | ecosystem: Host-associated > Birds > Digestive system > Large intestine > Fecal ... | reverse complement strand
CCTAGTGCCACTTTCCTCTACCTTTTTTTTTTTTTTTTTTTTTTTTTTTTATAAGAATTTAAGAAGACGACTAACACAACAACATTTTTTTTTTTTTTTTTTTTTTTTTTTAAATTTAAACATTTTTTAATAGAAAGAATTCTAGAAACCTTTTAGTTTTTTTTAGTTTTACTACTCAAAAGGTCGTAAGAACCAGTCGGTGAGTTCTCAGCCTAGGCTCTAAGTTATGACTATAACGCATGCCTTAGATCTCCCTAATATCAGACGTCAGCCTTCTGCTGATATTCTGTTGGAAACTTTGAGACTGTTTGAACAGTCATCTTCGGTGAAAAACTTTGGATCCTTTGCAACCTCCTCTGATCCGGGACTTTTCAGATGGCTCACTTCACTGGTTGGTTCTAGCTTAGAGTGGATCGACGATGATGATGTCAAGGACTTGATCTGGCATGAGGCTTCTTTGAGAATGTCTGAGCGTTGTGGGCGAACAGCAGCACCGAAAATGTCAAGAAGCATTGACGTTCCTGGGCTGCTCGAAGCGGTATCAAAGCTGAGAGGTATCGATCCCTCTGAGCAACCACCTATTGTACTGGAGGAGCCCCCACTGACATCAGACAATCTTGGCTTGAAGACTTGGGGATCCTCGCTTGTTTTAGCTAGTCGCCTGGCCAAACATGGCGAGGAAATCTTAATGGACCCTGTTTTAGAGCTGGGTGCAGGTACTGGTTTGAGTGGTATTGTAGCAGGAAGGCTGGGCTACGATGTGACAATGACGGATCTACCAGAAATTACTGACAACCTTAGAATCAACGTCAACAAAAATGCGCTTATTGGAGACAAAATCACTGTAGATGTCTTGGACTGGATGGACCCCGGCAAGTTTCTTGTAAAGAACAAAGAGAGGTTCAACTGTATTGTTATTTCGGATCCTGTTTATCAGATTGATCAGCCACCGATGGTCGCTAACATGATCAACTTGTTTTTGCGACGTGACAGAGAAGCTCGGGTCTGTCTCCAACTGCCCTTACGTGAGAAATTTGAAGACGTGCGAGATTTGCTTTTGAAGAGTATCAAGAATCTTGGATTGGCTATCGATAGACAGGAGGAACAGGAAGGTATGGATGACTTTGGTACTCAGACATATGTCTGGACTCTATGGAAGTGGATTATCTAGATCTATACATTACAAGTTTTATTTAAACATAAACATAGAACAGTTACGGAGAACCACCATCGAGTGCTTTCTGAATTCCATTTCTGATGTAGAAGTTGTTGACAAATTCAAGTATCTGAGCGCTGGTATAGCAAACTTTCTGCTCAGGGTTCTGCACAACAGTGTTCAAAAATGCGAGGCCAGGGTCAACCTCTTTAAGATCGGCCTCGGAATCAAGCTCTATACCCTTGAGCAAGCCCTTGGAAACAGTGAACTTCAACTCAACCTCAGATAAGCCGTTAAAGTCGCCAGAGATCTTGAGTGTGTGCGTAAAGTCGGGAGTCTGACCAAACACCCAGTCGTATTCGGCAATCTGTCTTGACGACTGAATAATTTCTTTGGGTAAATGTTCCTGCTGTATCACAACAACTTCTGGGGTCTGGATACCATACTCTCTAATAAAAGAATTGATAACAGTGGTTATGAAAATGTCTTTGTCAAGTCCAACATTAGAAACTGGCGACTTGACGCTTTCAACGCCACGTCCCTCTATTGTACCCATTTTTTCAACGTCCCGCGAAAGGAGCGAGCTGAGAATTTTCAACTCTGAGTTAAGAAGCATAGTTCCATGATGGTAGGCCTTCTGGCGCTGAATTTTGTATGCGCTTCCCGAGACCTTTCTATTCTCATGTGCCTCTACAATATCGTACCGTTCATTCAATTTCAGTTTGACCTGGGGACCCGAAACCTCTTCCACCTCATCGGTTCCAGTAATCCGCTTTTCAATTTTCGCAGGAAGCTCATTTACAGCCTCAGCAATCATTTGAGCGTGCTTCTGTCGGGTAAAGTCCTCGCGCCTAGTCATCACCGAAAAGTTGACATTTCCAGAGTCATGTACAACAGTGCCACCGCCAGACCTTCTCCGAACGAGAGGAATGTGTAGCGACTTGATCAAGGGAACGTTGCACTCGCGCCAGGGGTTCTGATTACGGCCCATGACAACACATGGGCTGTTAACGTAAAGAAGCAAACGGTTGTTATTGGTCTTACTGCTTGCATCTGAATCGCTGACTGGCATATTTTGAAAGATAAAATCCTCCATTGAGATGTTGAGATATGGGTTTTTAAACCCAGAGACAAAGATTTTGGGACCCTCAAAATGGACGATGTCCAGAAAGTGGCTGGGCGACCTGGTCACCAGAGTCGAAAAATGTCGGATGTGATTCATTGAATATCTTTGATTTGGCCTAAATGGTGCTGCTCGGAAGCTGAGCAGGATCTAGTCGAAGTATGACGGAAAACCGTGATCAGAGATATGATGGGAAGAAGAGGAGAAAAAAAGCATCAAAAGCATTAACATGCGTTACTTGCGTTTTGAGCATTCTGGCTGTGTTGCGTTTCCTGTGTAAATAACTTGAACAGCCACATGCGAGAACATACGCGCCCAAGGCACGCACCGTTGAAATAACCGCTTTTTTGAACTCCGTAGTTTATTTCCAAGTCATAAGTGTTATTATCATGACGCAGCTTACTTCATCAGGCAAAGCACAACACTAGGAATGTGACAATTTTAAGTCAATGATTTAGACTTTTCCAAATTAGTCCTCCTTGGCAGTTACCCTTCTTTCTTTACAGAGCAAATGGCTTTGGATGGCAAGCCGTACGATAGTCGTAAACTTAATTTTTTTACCTTTTTTTTTTTTTTTTTTTTATTTTTTTTTTTTTTTTTTTTTTTTTTTTTTTTTTTTTTTTTTTTTAACTATTCTTCCTATTTTATTCTCGTGGTTTCATATATAGACCTAGTCGCTAACAGTACACTTTAGCGTCTCTTCACGGCCTCTGGACAATAAGAACTATGACAACGCTTGTTGCTAGACAGGAGGCCTCCTTCACGCCGACGCCGACGCCGACGCCGACGCCGTCCAGCACCAGTAGCGGCGGCGGCGGCAGCACTACCCCCTCGCTTTTTTTTATCGCCTTGGGCATCGGCGTCGTCTTCATCAACTTATGGCTTATTATTGGAATCAAGTACTGCTGCAGACATAGACGCAGACGCTTTGACTCCAACTACAACAACTCTCGCTACAATGAGGAGCTCCAGGCTATTTCTTTCTACGCAGGACGTGTGCCGAGACGGCGAAGAGAGAAAAAGCTAATAACGCTAGAAGAGCTAAACGAAATGTTCCCAGTTCAAAAATACAAGGAGTGGAGATCTAATAGAGAAGAGAATGGTCTTTCCACCGAAGGAGGTATTTCATCGGCTGCTGCTCACCAACTGACCACAAGTGGCACATCTCACGAGGATGAAGATATGGCAGCTACAACGGTAGAGGTGGGGCAATCGGCTAATGCCGTCCCTAACAGTACAACTAAAGCGGAAGACGATAAGAAAAATGAAGTCTTTGAGACTACAAGAGATATGCCCGATATGTCAGGAGATTTATGTGCTATTTGCATCGACAACCTTGAACCCAATGATGAAGTGCGTGCCTTGGCTTGCCACCATGTGTTCCACTCTGACTGTGTTACACCGTGGTTAACCACACGCAGAGCTTTGTGTCCTCTGTGCAAGATGGATTTTTACAAACAGGACCAGTCGACTAATAATGATCATGCAGACGAGATTTCACCTCCGCAACCAGTTGTACTGGCCGACCGAGATACGCCGCAGTTGATGTACCCCTGGGAGGTGTTTGTACGCGCGCCGCGGTCGGACCGCTCTCAGTCACAACTGCCGCAAGCTTACCAGTCGGATGTCTCTCCAGAATCCACTCAACAGGGACCATTATCGAATCTTACTTTCTGGCGCCGAAATCGTTCCACGAATCCTGGAGCCGGTGGTGCGCCTACTGCCAATAATGATAATAATGTCTGATGTGTTTGTTTTATTTTATTTTACTTAGTTTTTAAATTTGTAATTTTTGGCGTTATATCGTTTTGTTAATTTTAATTTTTACTGCGTGTGATTGAACCGCCTGTCTATCCAGTAAAAGCTGGCAAAGAGACCAATATCGTAGCTTGACTCAAGGAGACCACCGATGATAAATGAAACCCAGAGCATGCCATTTTCTGAAAGCCTGCCGACAATAACAGGACCAACCGATCGCGTGAGCGTTTTCACAATATTAACCATGCCCATTACTCGGGTTCTCTCATCAGATTTGACAACCACAGAAAGGAATGCGGTTCTAGGAACAACGTCCATGGTATTGGTTGCTGCTCTGAATAAAAGCAGAGTCATAGCAGCAGGAAGATTATGACCCGCTAGTGGTATGGAGCCAGCAAATAGAGCAGAAGGCAGATGGGTGAATACCATAGCTTTTATTGGGCCAACACGCTTGTAGAGAGCTGCCGAAAAAAGTGAGCTAAATGAGCCAACCACAGTTGTAGCAAAAAGGAGACTTCCAAGAGGCCCAGCTTTGATGTTAAATTGGTTTGTAAAATACACAACAAGCCAAGACTGCAAAAGAAACCCGTATCCCAAAGCGTCAAAGGCAAAAAAGCAAAGTAGCTTTAAAACAATGGGCTTTGATGAGTGCGAAAGAGGAGCCCCAAAGATTAAATGCAATAAGTCCCTCTTTGGTGGCGTACTCGAGTTGACGGTCGACGCTTCAGAGCCTTGGAAAGACTCATTTGCATCATCGACTGTACTTCTTTGAATAAGTGCTTCATGTTCCTGGTCAGTGACATTGTCGATTGACCTAAGGTTTTCTAGTTCACAGTTTTCTGTCAGCCAGAAATTACTCATAAGCTTCAGGGCTGCCAGCACCGAGTAGAGCCCAAATATGGACCGATAAGCAGTCATAACGTTGCCGTATTTGATGGAGAGATATTCGACAAGAAAACCTCCAGATAAAGAGCCGATAGCACCACCCATTGTTCCGAACAGCCCATACCAAGCAAAGATTTCGGGTTGATGTTTTGTGGGAGTGAGGTGTGCAAGCGTCGACTCCTCGATCGACTTAAAAGGGCCAGTCTCATCACCGCTTGGCGATATCACTCCAACAACTGCCGCCATAAGAAGTACATAGTAGTTGTCGCTGATGCAGAATGTCAGTCCTGAGACCAGCATAAGAAACGAACTTAGGGCAAGTACCTTACGTCTACCAAGGTCATCTGCATAAAGAGTCAAAAAGTAGCTCATTATCACATCGCCAAGAAGGGTAAGAGACATGAAGAGGCCAATCTCTGTCTCGGTGACATTGTCGAGGCCTTCGAAAAAAAGGACTAATATGAGTGTCGTCTGCCCATACGCAATCATCCGCAGGAAGCGCTGCAAAGTCAGAATATAGACATCAGATGTCGCAGCAAACACGGCATGAATACCAGAGTGCGTCAGAAAAGATTCTTTCCACGAGGTTACTTCTTTCTGTGATAGGTTCTGGGCTTCGAACCCAACATCCGTGCAAGTACTGCTGTTGCTGCTGATGGCTCCGTAGTCAGTCATGTGCGGCGAAAGGTATGCTTGAAAAAGTTTCACGCGGCAGAAATGTATCTACGAACTGTTTTTGTTAATGTTCCGGCGAAAGTCCAGAATCAGCTTGAAGGAAGAGGAAGCAAAGATCAATTACGATCTTTTGTCCGGGGTTTCAATATGACTAAAAAAAATTTTGGGACTTGACGAGTTTTGTTCCTCATCGGAAGTGTCAAAGCTGCATGAGATCCTCCACAAGCAAGCAGAAAGAAAAATATATATATTGAGGTCATGTGATCTTCCCATATTTGACCAGAGATTCCCGAGTCGGCTAAAGTCAATCTCGGATCGGAGTCATAGTTGTAAAAATTTGGCAGGCAAGTTCTTGTTATATCGTTTGGATGATAGAAACATCAACTTACAGATACCAAAACAACAATACCATAGACATTGATTAAACGACAGTTTTCTGCGTCTTCTTTGTGAGTTCTAGAATTATGACTCAAGTGAAGGCTGAATGACACACTCCTGACGGTACTGATGGTATTTGTCGCTTTTTTATTTTCTTCTGGTGATTCCGGTAGAATACACTTTACATCATGAACTGTCGGAAAAAAAGAAAAACATATGCATGTATATATTTTTTAATTAAAGGTAGTGCTTGCATTTTTCCGGTGCGCTGCTGTTCAAGAATAACAAAAGCCACCAGACGTCTTGCTGGCACACTGATAACCCACTGGATCAAGCACGTACCCAGAAACAGTCTGAGAACCCCCACGGCCACGACGACGTCTGATCAGTGGACAACCAACTATAAATCATCCTTGAAATCTTTGTCTCTTTTTTTAAAACTGATTACTCCACATATTAAAAAAACGCACCCGTTCTTATTACTCCTTCGCTTGCTTCGATACCACCATGACACAATCACACACAATCAATACCCACGTTGTTCTCTTTGATCTTGACGGCACGCTAATTGACAGTGTTGACGCTATTGTCGCGTTCTGGCACAACCTCGCCACATCGCACGGTCTTGACCCAGAAGAAATCCTCCGTACGTCTCATGGCAGACGCACTCTCGATGTTTTGACTGAGCTTCTTCCTGAAAAGAACTACACTCAGGCTAAGGTCAATGTTCTTGAGGCCACCATTCCTAAACAGGGAATTAAATCCACTGCTATTGTTGGCGCCAGAACCTTTCTCAATAAACTGGATGCGATACCTGACAAGTGGGCTATTGTCACTTCCGGCTCATCGGCCTTGGCAGGCGGTTGGTTTGATTATCTCGGATGGGAGAGACCATCAGTCTTTATTACCAGCGAGTGCGTTACTCAGGGTAAGCCTCAGCCTGATGGATACATTCTTGGCGGCAAAACACTTTTGGAGAAGAGTCAAAAGTTCACAAAGTCTGACTTGGATGGTGGCAAGGTCAATGCCCCCTGGATTGTTTTTGAAGATGCCCCTGCTGGCATCAAAGCTGGTAAAGGTTCTGGAGCTGTTGCCGTTATCGGTGTGGCTACGACCTACGACGCTCAGATCCTAATTGATGCTGGAGCAGACTATGTTGTCCAGGACTATACTAACGTCTCGGTAGCCAGCTACGATGAAAACACTGGCGACTTGAAAATAGAGATCAAGGATCCCCTCTATGCACGTGTTTGAATTATGCCTGTAACTTGTGAGTCATGATTGTTGGCTGGCTAATTATAGAATGAGAGGATTGTTTGTGAAAAAAACAAAAGCGTTTGATAGCCAAAGCGTAAAGTAGATGTATACTTTATATACTATATAAACATAAACATAAACATATATAGGATATATGACTAACCATTTTTCTTCAATCTGGAAGGATACTTGCTGCTACCCCAGCATTATCAAAACCATCATCTTTTCCAACCGGGCTATTAAAATTGCATGAACCGACGATCTGGCATTTAACCGAGTGAGTCTACTTTGGCCAATAGATAGTCCGAAGACACAATGCATTTGTTTCTCTATATCTCAAGTCTTATTATTATTAACCTAACCCATATTGCTAGCCTTGTCAGTGGCCCATTCGAGCTTAGCTCATTCCCCGGCCAAAAATTTTATGAGCACTTGGGTTTTGATCGTTTTGTCTTGAGTCCGATGACCGATGGACACTGGCGAGCTCCTGGGAACAAAAACATTGTCTACCACTACCCACGGTAGTAGAACTACATATAGACATATATGGAATCGCCTGCAACAGCGACAAGCAACTCCGCCGATCATAGCAATAACAAGCGGACGTCAGAGGACCCATTAGATGGCGGTCTGGCGGGCAGCCGGGTCAAGCGGATCGCGTGCATCGAGTGCCGTCAACAGAAAGTGCGGTGCGATGCACATGAAAAATACCCGGACTCTTGCACGCGCTGCATCAAGAAAGGCCTCACGTGTGTGCTACAGCCGGACTTTAAGCGGACCTATAAGCGGCGGCGACTTGTCGAAATTGAAAAAGAGATCCAAAAACTGAAAACAACAATGGAAACTGGCGGCACTAGCAGCAATGGCTCAGAGCCATCCCGGCCCTCAACATTGCCAATGCCTCTGGACTTGGGAAGTACTGAAGGTGTTTATAAAGATCTTCCGGAGCCCGTGTATGTTCGAGAACGACTACGTGAGAATCCAGTAACTATAACTCCGACGATAGTCACTACGCCTAGTTCTAGTTCAAGCTCGTCACAGTACCTTCATACAGGTTTGGCCACAAAATTTGGTCACGTTGAGCTTGACTATAGTAAGCTGATGTGCCCACCCAAAACTATAGGTGGGGTCACCCTTGATACCATCACAATAGCCAATCTTTTCAAAGAGTTTGTTGACAAATATAATCCTTTTCTACCAGTAGTAGACGTTGCCAAAGGACCACAGGAGATTTATAACCAATGCCCTGCTCTTTTTTGGACCATCATGGTAACAGCGTCAAGACGCTATGATGCTGATGGCAGTTTGATGATGAGATTAACTCCTGTACTAAAACAGTGCCTATCGGAAATAACGGTTTCTCCAACAAATGGTTACGCTGCTGGTCGAAGCACATCTAGCATTGTCAATGCCGCATCTGTTTATACAGTTCAAGCTTTTCTTATTTACACTATGTGGCCACCGTTAACATCTTCACTCAGTGCAGATTCAGCTTGGAATACGGCAGGTCTGGCGATGTACAGCGCAATCCGCCTCGGTCTGCACTGTCCAGGGTATTCCCGTGATTTTGGACGTATCAAGACAGATAACCCAAGTTATCCACAGATGAATGAGCAAATCCGGACCTGGATATGTTGCAATATTGTGTCGCAGTCAGTTGCAACAGTATACGGATATCCTGCATTTACTAGTTTTGATGCCTCAGTTCTGTCAGCATGCGGACCTGACTCAAGCATAAAGATGGCAGAACCTATTCGTCAGCTTATGGAAATCCAACATTTTGAAGAAGAGGTTGCAAAGACACTGAACTCCAATCCTCGAGACCCCTTAGGTTTATCTGAACTATCAGAGCGGTTATCATTGATTCAGATTTTGTCCCGCAAGTTGGATGAACTTGATATGCAACTAGAAGGAACTATGGATGATTGCCGTAAATTCGTACTTCTTGCTGCTCGTGTTCACTTACTGACATACTATTATCTTGATAATGGCGGTTATTCTGAGATTCAACTGCAAAAAGGCATGATCAAAGCATATAATAGTGCCTTAGCACTTTTGGAGCATTGCGAGCGAACTTATTCTGCTGATAGGTCCTTTATTAAGTATATGCCGGGGATATACTCTCAGATTTTGTGGCAAAGCTCCTCTATAATCTGCAAGGTTTACCATTCACACTTTGTTCAGTTTGTTGATGGTGCTGCTGGAAAGCAGCTCTATCACAACTGTATCAAGTTCATTTCTAAAGCGTCAATTCTAAAGCATGACATGATGTACCGGGCAGCGGAACTGATGCAGCAAGTATGGCGCCTGTTTGCAGAGCTGGAGGGTGATAGAGCTCAACGTATTGTCGTCCGCACGCGCATGTCAGCGTCTGTGTTTTTTGATTGTCTGTGGACACTGCGCGAAGAGGTCGGCATTCGGAGTGCTGCTCCTGTGATACTTTATCAAAGACTACCGGTAGATGCAGACAATGAGGACGAAGAAGAACAAGCTGATTTTAAAGATCAGCCGCTGCATTTTCAACCCCAAGATCAGAAAACTTTGCTCTCAAGTCCAAAATCCGGCAATAGACTGAATTCTGCCGGTAATACAGCTTCTCTAGAGTCGAATTCAATCAACAAAGTGAAAGCTGTTAACACCCTTAATAGCCAGTCTTCCACTACCACACAGCCAGCCCCCATTTTTCGTAATGCTGTTATTTCCAACGGCTCCGCTTTTAATAATAATAGTAACAACAGCAGCAACAACTACAAGACTGACTTTTTTTCATGGGATGCTGACCTGATTTGGAAAGATGTGGACTCGCTCATGACTGATTTTGGTTTTGGTGAGGAAGAGGCTCCTCAGAAGTAACTGCTGCTGTTGTTGTTTTTCTTTTATAGGCATTATATTTATTTTTATTGCGTAAAATATATATTAAAATGAATCAAAGACATTCCTTTACTCTATTTGTTCACGTTCCTTTCTAACAAATACAAGTGATGAACTATTTGGACCAAGAAGGCTGAATAGAGCTACAAATCTCAATGTACTCATTTAATCTCTTAGCCTCTCTTGTACCAGTGCCTGTCCAGAACGCGCAAAACTCACTGTCCTTCATCTTTAAAGTACCCTTAGATCGTTCAAAATACCATTTATTCACAGGGTTAGCCTTCCGTGATCGCCATAAAATCTCTTCTGGAAACATTTCCATTACCATTGTTTTGAACACAATATCAGCAACTCCCGCTGCTCCCTGAGAAGACCGGCGGACAGCAAACTTATCGAGATAAGCCACTCGTTTATACTGGCTGTTTTCAGCTGCCTGATTAATTCTATCAAGTTCACTGATAATTTTGAGGGGCTCGGTGGGGTTATTATGATTATTTCGCGGTGCCTCTTCCCAAGTGATGATTGCTGCACCCTCGTAATCACCAGCAATAATGATACCTGCAACCTTGCCATTGATTCTATTCATATAGTGCTCTTTATCCAGTTTACGACCAAAAGAGTCCTCAATAAGATTCCAAAGCTTATTGAGGTTAATACGGCCGCGGCGGGATTCGCGGTTAAGATCAATTCCATTCTTGCTTTTAAGCATGATAATGGGCATACCCTTACGGACAATCGTGGTCTGGACTATGGGAGTTTTCTTTAGCTCAACAGGTAGTGATGGAGAGATGATAGGGCGATCAGTAAGGATGTTGTAGATGATAGGGTTGCGGCTCGAGCTAAGGGCAGCGACTTTGGGTGTTGTCACTAAGCCAGTAGCGGACGGTGGGAGGTAAGTAAGGGCCGAGTCAAGAGTGCGCAGGTTGGCGAGGTGGATTTCGCGCTCAGTAGGTGTGATAAATCCCATATGCAGTTCGGCGGTGATATCCTCCATCTCCTGAGTAAGGTTGACGTAGACATGCGACCCCTGTTTGCGTTCTACCGAAGGAACACCTCCAAGTGGATCAATGAAAATAATCTTCTCTATACTCAAGAACTTTTGGGCAGTCCGTGAAAGCTCCTTGGCCAAGAAAACAACAGCATCATCGGCATGGATTAATTTTTCTTCACTTGACACCGGGTCGTACGCCAAGGGAACGACAACTGGAATGATTCCATTTGAAAGTGGCATAAGAATCAAGTTGGGAATGGAAAACTTGAGGTTATTGAATGAGTCGGGGCTGGGAGTTTCAAGATCAAATAAGCCCTCGACAGGTCTGGCTCTTATGCTGCCGTCGTTGGATGCGTTTTCGATAGCCCCTGCGATTGCAGCGGCTTTCCATGTGATTGCCTTTTCATAGTGTCTAAACGGTTCGTTGTCTAGCTTGAGAAAGTCATTTCTTTCTTTACCTGCGTCGACCACAATAATAGGTGACACACCCAACTTTGTGAGGCTCGTGATTGTGGATCCGATGTTTAAAAAGGTTTGAGGATCGATTGATTTGATATCTCTAATCTTGATAATAGCGACTCTTAAGGCATGTTTAATGTCAAATGACTCATGAGAAGAAGTGTTGTTACTTTTCTCAAAAACGTCAGCAGCATTTTCCTTATGGTCTGTCTTGAGAAGATTTTGAACAAATTCACGACGCTTGGTGATATCTGCCTTGTCGCGACCAATCAGCGGAGTGTAGCGTGAAATATACTGCTTAGCTTCGCGTTTAGTTGCGGTTGACCTTAGTACAGAGAGAATCAAATCCTTGGAAGCAAAGGTGTCAGTAAGAACGTAAAGAAAAAATGACTCAAGATACCCGCATTACTGTTCACATACCTTTGCATCAGAGGTGGAGTGCAGTTTGGCATCCTTCTCAGTAAACTTTCCACTAGCAGACCCCGGGTCTGTCGCCAGTCTATTTCTCGATGTATGGTATTGTTGAGTCCGGGATACGAGCATGCGAACAAGGAACCTGTCCAAGCCTCTGGAGGCAGTCAGAACTTGACTGATACCGGACATATTAGTGCTTGATTTTGCTAATAAAAAAAAGAGAGAAAAAAAAGAGAAATGCAGAGCAAAATGAGTAAAAGCAAGGAAGAGGGTCGCCGTTGATGGGGACTTTGAAAGAGGAGTCACGGAGGGTGATTGATCAGTATATATACTTGTTATGTAATCAATGCATTTGAACTGAGTCAGCGGATCTGAACATCGCACTTTAGCAAATTTCACTCCGACAGAAAAAACACTCGATGATCACCAACACAAGCAGCACAATGCCTTCCAAGCGACCTCTAGATAGTGCTGACGCTTCACACAGGGCAAAGAGACACCAGTCATTAGAGGAATATTATGATGAAGTGGAATCACATCACCTGCATATCAAGTCAGGCAGTGCTAAAGAGTTCAAAGAATCATTAGATAAAGAGTTCCCAGCTACTCATCAACCCGATGTCAACCTGGACGAGGAGAACAGTGCGGCGGATTCCGCAGATAAAATTATTAAAAAGGAGGATGTTAAAATACTTGATCACGATGAGAAGAATTCAATGGCTACTTTAGACGAAGGTACTGATGGTGCAAAAAAAGCAGCGTTTAACAGCATTAAAACTCATGTGCTTAGCAAGATCAATGGGCGTCAGCGAACTGAGCTCTTTGGTCTGAAAGAACAATACCACGAAATTTACACATTACTGGAGCATACAATAACAGAGGGTGAGGGAAATTCCTGTCTTCTTATCGGCCCCCGGAGTTGCGGCAAGTCTGTTATTATGGAAACAGCACTCGACAAACTCAAAGCCGCGTACAAAGATCAATTCATTACAATCCGGTTATCAGGTTTTGCACAGAGTGATGACAAGATGGCACTGCGAGAGATTTGTCGGCAATTTGACGTAGAGCTTTCTAAGGGCTTCACGCCAGAAGAGTACGAGGGACTGGAAAAAAAATCCATGTCTGAAACACTGCAGTCTCTTATTGGCTTACTAGATCCACCAAAGCACCAATTTCAAGATGATGATTATGATGAACAATTGGCTAATGTTAAAACTCCCGTGGCCGTTGTTATTCTGCTGGATGAATTTGACAGATTCACTCAAGTCTCTCGTCAGACGCTACTCTACAATCTATTTGACATGGCCCAGTCAAGTCATACACCGCTGGCGGTGATTGGTGTTACCTCGCGGATGAACACACGGGAAATGTTTGAAAAGCGGGTGAGAAGTCGTTTCAGCCAGCGCGTTTTTGCAGTTAACCGGCCCAGGTCAATGGATCAATTTTGGGGAATCTGCAAGTCAGTACTCACCATCAACCCTAAGAAAATCACATCGAATGAAAGCTCAGATATTGTTACCACCTGTGCAACAGAATGGAACTCTAGAATAGAGTCGCTCTACAGTAACACAGACAGTATGTTTTACAAGCTACTTGAGCGTGTGTTTTATACGACAAAGGATGTTCGTGAAGTCTTTGATAAGTTAATCTACCCTATTGTCAAAGCTTCGCCACTCCTCCATGACAAAGAAATTTTCTCGTATGAGAAAGAGCAAGGCGTTTCTACGTCTCAGCATTTTATCAAAGGCCTATCGGAGCTGGAACTGGCCTTACTTATCTGTTCCGCGCGCGTCGAAATCAAGTTTGAATCTGACACGTTCAACTTCAATGTCGTCTATGACGAATATTTAGATGTGGCTAACAATTTAAATAAAGAGCGCATGGCTGCAATGTCGAATGTAGATTCGGGTCCTGGTGGTGGATACCGCGTGTGGAGCAGAGATGTCGCCCGGTCTGCCTGGGAAAGGCTAGAAAACTTGGATCTGATTTTACATGTCGAGACGCCTGGTAGCAACACACAAGGGTCAATCACGGCTACAGCAACAGGTCTAGTAGGTGATTCCAAAGCTACCGGCACAGTCAGAGACGACTTAAAAATGGCAAAAGTGGATGTTAATCTACTGGAAATTGGAGATATTATTGGCCATGATCACACCCTTAGAAAATGGACGCGGTTGTAAAGTGCAAATAACAATTGTATAGCAGCATAATTTAATTATATATTTCAATAGTAGTAAATTCTTCCGCTATGACATGATGATCTACTGAGGTGGAACAGCAACACCCTGTTGCTTCTTCTTTTTGGGCTTCTCCTCCACTTGCTCTACCTTGATCTCATTAAGACCCTTTTCTTCTAGCAATTCGGTAACATATTCCTCAACCTCATCACCAACATCACCTTGGATGATGATTTCATCTTTGCCTTCAACACTTTTGGTAACACTGGCACCGGTCGCAAACCTAGATGCAAAAGTCTTACTCAGTTTCTTAAGATCAATCTCAAACACCTCAAGGCCCTGGATAGCAATTACATGCTTGCGCTTGGATCTCTCAATTCTTTTAATAGTAACCTTAGAAGATAGCTTTTTCTGCAAGAGTCTTTCAGCCTTGGCCTCTTCTTTTGCTTGCTGTTTCTGGAGCTTGCGGTCAAGCTCTTCCTGCTTCTCGAGAGAAAGTGTGGATGTGGCCGCCTCTAATCTGTCAACGCAATACAGGTCATTGTATAGATCAGGATTGTTCTTTTCAAGCCATTCCCTGCAGCGCTTTGCACTGCCACCAAACTCGCAGTACTGTATGGGTTTGTTAGCAGCGTGTTATGCGAATGAAATAGAGGACTGTACTTACCTCAGGGGGAAAGGAGCAAATGCCACAGTAGAAAACAGAGACAGCCTATAGTCAAAAAGTTAGATGAAATCTTATTTATTAATCTTCGGAGCTTCCAAACATACTGTCATTATAGATGGTTTTAAGGAGTCTGACAATAGACGGTGGTGTTGAAAAAGACTTAGATTCTCAAGACTTACCAATATCACTTTATTTGGGATTTTGCCGTAGAAAGATTTTTTCCAGCTAGCTTGAATAAACCCTAACCATGATGATATTAGCATTTTGTGGATAAGTGTCGTCCTATATAACTGACCAGCCTTTACTCGATTTGTGGACTGTTAGAAAGTGTTTAATTATCAATAACTAACGCTACATTACTATGATAAACAGCATTCTTTTTATCGAGAAAAGTGTTGGTATTACTTAACTGGACGCTTTTAAAATAATAAATACCAGCCAGTTATTAATTACTGCGTAAGTGCTTTGTTGCCCTGTTTTTCTTTTTTTTTTAGAAAAAAGTTGGCATTTTCGTTAGTATTTCTGTACATAAAAGGGTCACGTCTGGGCAAGTATTTATGTGGAAACCATGCAATTTATGTCCTTAACCAAAAGTTAAAGGTTAGATCCCAGGTTGGATACTTGAAATTTGCTTCTTTTGCAAGTAAGCCTGTCGACTCGAGTAGGAGATTTGATCGTAGGATTTTGAATGTTTTTTACGATGGCTAAAATGAATTCGTATAATGGCCATATCTATCAACATGAAATCAATTCTCTTCTTACTTCTCTGAAAGCCCATTTTATGTAATATCCGCAAACCCCCTTCTTGTATTATTGGAATATCCTTTTTTAACTCTATTAATCTGTTTTATTCAAGTCCAATTACTGGTATCAATTCTAGGCCATTCCCATGGTTTGTTGCTATTATTTGAACAAACTTGAATGAGTTGACGTTGAAATCCTTGGCCCTTCAAGGGTAAGGGTCCAAACTCCCAACTTGACAACTTTTTTCAACCTTCTCCCACCATACAAAATTCAGATCAACACCAAGGTGACAATACCACGGCATATTTACAATCAAAAAGCAGAACACAATGGTAAGTTGCGCATTTAAAAATATTTACAAACAGTTTTTCTAACACGAAAAAACAGTCTAGAAACGAAACATACTCACCAGAAGGACTTAGAGTTGGTAAGTACTTTTTTCATGATATGACTTAACGCTGATTCTGACAAGCTATTTAGACGGTAGAAGATGGAATGAGCTGCGCCGCTTCAACTGCAAAATCAGCACCCACTCCAACTCAGCCGATGGCTCTTCTTATGTTGAGCTTGGTCTTACTAAGATTATTTGTCTTGTTAATGGACCTCATGAGCCCGAGTCTCGTTCCCACACCAACGTGGACCAAGCCCATATTAATGTTGAGGTCAAGATTCTCCCCTTCAGCACAATAGAGCGCACCAAAAAACGTGGAAAGAACGATAAGAACTTGCAGGAGATGGGCATATCGATTCAGCGCCTCTTTCAGGAAGCACTACTAGTACACCTTTACCCACGGACAGTTATTGACGTGAGCCTGTTCATCGTCGCACAAGACGGTGGTCTTTACTCAGCCTGCATCAATGCAGCAACACTTGCTCTTATTGATGCTGGCATCAGCATGGTTGACTATGTGAGCTGTGCATCGACCGCTATGTTTGGCACCAATGCGCTGCTAGATCCCTCATATTCTGAAGAAAGGGAGGTGCCGTTTGTAAATGTTGCAATTATCGGTAAAAGCGAGCGAATCTCGCTGCTATTATGTGAGAGCAGACTACCGCTGGACAGACTTGAGACCGCACTGGCGGTGAGTTTGTCAGGATGCCACTCTCTGCGGGAGCTGATGGACAAAGAGGTGAGGGCACATGGAAAAAGCCTGAAGTACTAGAGTGGAAGGGTGTATTTATATCTAGATAGATGAATATGATTTATTTAACACTTAATGACTCAAAGTGATTGCAAGCATATTTGATTAGAACTCGTAAAGTTAAGAAGAAATATATAATAAAACGGTCTCGGTGCATGTGATACTCCTACCGGTGCATCATATAGTCATCAGCACAAGAGAGTTAGATGATTAGCCAAAAATATATTACACTTGTATTAATTTATGATATCCAAAATCCTGCCTAGATTTATACGAATTAAAAATCTGTTGCTATGAATCAAGAAGTTGTGCATATATTTTTAGTCATAGTTAGTACCGTAAAACTCGATATCTATATATAACAGAAAAGTTTAAGTATTACAAAAATAATACAGGGCGATCAGTTTTAATCCCATTGCTCGTGAATAAATTGCTAACTTTGAGCCTCTTATATTTGATAGATATTATAGCTTAATATGACTTGTTTATTATTACTCGAACAAATGAAATCTCTCTGAATATTGAAATTTGTAAAGGTCGACTATTGTTTCACCCAGGGAATCACATGATCAGTGACATCTCTTTGCGTACATACAATGATTTCTGATTACTTCCCTTGTCTTGCTCTCCATCGTCTCGTACATCTTCAAGCACACACACGCCTTTACTATCTAAGTCATGAATCGCCTGCTCCAGGCACTGGACCCTATCAGACTCAATTCTGATTGGGAACAGGCAAGGTCTATTATCCAATCAACGGACAATTATTATTCTGAGCCTGTGTCTAATGCCGCTACAGGGGAGACTTCATCTTCAGTGAAGAACCAGGAATTAACACCCAGCTCACTTCCTAGCCTAGTGGCATCATTATTAAAAGAAACCGAGATAGTGCTTCATTTAGCAAATGACATGGAAATTATGTTTTCAAGCCCAGAGGTGACTGGAATTGATGTTTACGTCCCACAGAACACAGAAAACTTGCCGACAGAATACCTGTTTTTTGAGCGATACTTAGAAATATTCACATTAGTACTGAACGGGAAACACAACGAAGGACTTTTGGTACCAATAGAATTCCCGAAAGAATGCTGCTTAAAATACACAAGAGTGGTAATTCTTAAAGTGTTTCTTATTCGTGCAATTGCGTATGAAATTGTTGGACAAGTCAAAGATGCGCTGGAGACGTACAGTCAAGGCGGCAAGTACGCTGCTGACGTGATAACATATTCTAAGGAAGCAACAATATGGGCCGAGTATTTATACTATCGATTTTGTTTATTATCTACCGATACCATTGGCAATGAATTCTGCAAGCTTGGGATTGATGTTGCAATCACTGATGCCGCGTTTGATGGATATAAAATAATCACCAGCCACTTTTCTGAATACAACATCTCGGCTAGACGCTCGAACATTCCAGTTCTTGAACTTTTCTATTATTCAAAACAGGCCAAATGGTATCATCGCACTTCCAGTGTTGATGAAAAAATAGACGAGTTAAACAAGACTATCCAAGCGAGACTCGTTGCTTCTCCTGATGAATTGTTTCTTGAACAGTACATTGATATGCAGCAGCAATTACATACTCTTCCTGCAGACATTCTGTTACCGGAAATCATAGATATCAGCAAGAAAACGTTTCAATCAACTGTTATAGCACGGTGCCTTACATTGACACTACTCAATCTTGGAAAGCAGGAAGAAGCATTAGAGTCATACGCACTCTATTGGAAATATAATCTTAAAAAGCCCGATCGCCCCAAAGATATTGTCCATGTTCATGAACGTCTTTCTGAACTGGAATCTCAGATTGGCCGCGACCTGGAGACTAAAATGACTTTCAGTCTACGAAACTACACTAAACAAGATAAAGCAAATGGTTACTCAGTAATAGCCCGGGCATTCGAGGAAACTAACAAGGAGAAGGCAGGTGAGTTTTACTCTAAGTCAATTTCAGCTTACAGTCCAAATATAATACCAGATATATCGCTTCGATATGGAATTTTACAAGCAAGAAATCGTCATAGTGGGCCTTTTAGTAGTTTGGATACAGTTAGGTCTGCGCTTCAAAAATGGGAAAACGATGTTAGACTATGGCATCTTCTGGCTCTTGTTCTTTCAAGTCTTGGTGAAGATAAAAAAGCGATGATTGCCATTGAGAAAGCCCTTGAGTTACTTGATGAGATTTTCCAAAACCTTGGTATAGGCACAAAAATTAAATTCCGTGGGCTATCGCAAGCTGCTGCAATTACCGACAAGAACTGGCGTGAGCGGTATATTGAAGTCAAATGGACTCAACTGGCCCTTATAGAGAAACAAGATCTGGATCAAGCCCTTGTTCAAATTCCTGAAGTTTTTAATCTTTACTACAAACTTTATGGCGAAGACCTGAGAGACCAGGAGACTGCTAATGGCTTATCTCACACCAAAAAGAAACGCCAGAGTATCGTGACTCGGACATTATCTAAAACTTTTTCGGTTACTGTCGAGGCATCTCGTACACTCTCTGGTAAAAAGAAGCATAAACAGCCTGGGAGCATTTCCGGGATCTCAAGCAAAGAAAATATAGAGGAACTACGGATACTGAACACGATATGGCTTCGGACAGCATCTTTGTACAGACGTGCAGAACTATACATAGAAGCAGAAAAGGCCATAATTCAAGCAGAGGCTTTGATTGGACCTACGAATCAGTCACATATCGAGCTAGGCTATCTGATTTTACGGTCACGGCCGTGTTTGGCTATAAATGAATTTGAGAAGGTGCTTGAGGCCGATCGGACAAACCTTGCTGCTGTTATAGGTTTTGCAACACTTGCAAATGATACTGCTGATGAGACTATTATTGCTAACAATATTGCTAGTGGCAGTAAACTATTTGGCAACGAATTTGACAGACAAGGTCTGCTACAACGCAGTTTGGCGTTACTTCAGACGGCTCTAACCAAAACAGAGAGCAGTGAGGCTTGGCTGCTACTTGGTCAACTCCGCGAAGTGGGTGGTGATATTGATGGCGCCATAAAGGCATATGAGAACTGTGAATCTATTGAAAGTAGAAGAAGCGTTCGCGACTATGCCGTCGCTTTTATTTAATGTTTTTTTTTCTCTTCTTCCTGTAATATGTAGATATGTATTTCATCATTTAGCTTACTCCATAATATATTTACTAGGAATACAGCAACGAGACAAATAAGAACGCTAATTAAAAACAAAGTAATATATGCTAAAGATAGGTATGACAATGAACTGATCATGCATCGACAAGATTGTAGAACAAAGTCCACGTCAGTACGAAACTGCTCACGCCGCCAAGAATCCCTTCAACCCATACATCACTGCGCTTGTTGAGAAAAAAGTCCTGAGGCCGGCTCTTTGCAACCCAGAAGTGGACGAGCGCCGATACAGCAGCAGATAATCCAATGTAATAGATAAAACCATATTGAAACTCTAGCCGTAGCACACCAGCAGAGATACCAAATATCAGCGACGTAACATTTCGAATAAATTCAATGCTCTGGAAACAGGTTAGTGATAATGTGTGGGCGATGGAGAGAGATATGGGGTTCCTTACCTTCTTGTTGTCAATGATATTGCTGTTGTAAAATGGCGAGATGTGATACTCCTTTTCCTTATTACTAACTTTGGCCATGATTGCTAGATAATGATGCTGGTAGTTTGCTGCCTCCTCGGTCTTTCGGTCACTACTGATGACGATGGCAAAAGGCGTCAATCGCGTTGATCTTTTCAAAAAAAGTGATCACATGATATTCCAAACCCTGGCGGGATGGGGTGCAGTTTTGCCTTGCGCTCTGAGAGTTTTGCCAAATACTGAAATTCCACTCACTTTCACTATCAGTTATTTTCTCAACCATTGCCATCCGCATCTACCCTTTATCAATACCGCTATCTACAACTATAACTATAACTATAACAGCCTGCAGACAATGGCCACCACAGACTTTCTCAGCAAAGCCATCGAAATTGTTCAGAAGGCTATTGAAGCCGACACTGCCGGGCGATACGAAGATGCCTACACACTGTACTACAACGGCCTAGAGTACTTTATGACTGCCATCAAGTACGAGAAGAACCCCAAACGCCAGCAGCTGATCAAGGACAAGGCAAAGGAATATATGACCCGTGCAGAGCAGCTGAAGGACCATCTCGATAAAAAGTCTGAAACATCTGAGGGTAATGCGGCTAATGGCGCCACAAAGGCGAAAAAGTCCAGCGCCGGGGGCGGCGGCGGCGGCGATGACGATAGCGACACAAAGAAACTGAGAAACGCATTATCAGGAGCTATTTTATCTGAAAAGCCAAATGTGCACTGGGAGGACATTGCCGGTCTTGAATCTGCCAAGGAGGCGCTAAAGGAGGCTGTCATCTTACCCGTGCGGTTCCCGCATTTATTTACTGGCAAGCGGAAGCCGCTTTCTGGTATCTTGCTATATGGACCCCCAGGTACCGGTAAGTCATTCCTCGCCAAGGCTGTAGCCACCGAGGCCAACTCAACATTTTTTTCGGTCTCGTCTTCTGATTTGGTATCGAAGTGGATGGGTGAGTCTGAAAGACTCGTGAAGCAGTTATTCAACATGGCTAGAGAAAATAAGCCCTCTATTATTTTCATTGATGAGGTCGACGCGCTGTGCGGACCACGTGGTGAGGGCGAATCTGAAGCATCTAGACGTATTAAGACTGAGCTGTTGGTACAAATGAATGGTGTTGGTAACGATTCCGCAGGTGTGTTGGTTCTTGGCGCCACCAACATTCCGTGGCAACTAGACGCTGCCATCCGTCGTCGTTTTGAACGCAGAATCTATATTTCGCTGCCTGACGTTGAAGCACGAACCCGCATGTTTCAGCTGAACGTCGGTAGCACTCCTTGCACACTCACGCAACAAGACTATAGATTGCTTGCGGAAATGACAGATGGTTACTCCGGCCATGATGTCGCCGTGTCCGTTCGCGATGCGCTAATGCAGCCGATTAGAAAGATTCAAATGGCTACTCATTTTAAGCCTATTAAGGTTACAGATGAGGAAACTGGTCAGACCTCAACCAAGTACACGCCATGCTCACCGGGTGATGCGGGCGCCGTTGAAATGAACTGGATGGAATTAGGCACAGAAGAGCTCCAAGAACCACCACTAACAATTAAGGATTTTATCAAAGCCGTGAAATCAACTCGACCAACTGTCAACCAGGCTGACATTGCTAAACAAGAAGAGTTCACAAACGACTTTGGACAAGAAGGCAACTAATAGTTGTTACTGCCATATACAAGTGTTAATTTTTATACAACTTTTTTGTTATTTTTTGTGTCATTGTTTACATTTATTATTTTATTAAAAGCGTTAGTAGTCCACAGGGTTGACAGTGGTACCTTGAACGATTGAACCCCAACCAATCAGTCTCCAGTGCTTGCCGACTCTCCGCGATAACGCAATCTTCTCTCCAATCTCTGTGCAGGCAGGCTTCGTCAGAGTCAGCTTGGCCATATCAGCCTTGACGTTGGTCACCACAGCACCAGCAGTTGAGGAACCAATGTTAACCATAATGATTTCACGCTTAGCAAGTTTTTCAACCTTGGCGTTTTTACCATCTTCAGTCTTAACACCGAGAAGCCGTCTAAGAAGGAAGTAGTTAACCTCGAGCTCAATGTAAATCTCAGGAAGTTGACCACGATGACCCAGAACTTGACCGACCAGACGATCAGCTCTGCAAAGGGTGGGGTCAACTCTAGTACCAACACCAATCAAACCACCGGGAACAGCAAACTTGAGGTCGTTGTTTTCAGCAAACAGGGTGACAATGCGGGATCTAATGGGTCTGCAAATGACAGCACCATCCTCACCCTTCTCAACAATGCCGGGTCTGATCTCAATCTCGTCACCTAATTTCAGGACACCGGACAGAATAGAACCACCGGCGACACCACCCTTGAGCTCGTCAATTTCAGCACCAGGTTTGTTAACATCGAACGAACGAATGACAATGAGTCTAGGAGAAGCAGTGAAGTCACGCTTAGGAATAGGAATACTGTTAACAATGAACTCATTAACAGCATCGATATTGTACTTCAATTGAGCGGAAATTGGGACGATGGGGGCATGGTCAGCAGAAGTACCCTTAATAAACTTGAGAATACTCTTCTGGTGCTCAAGAGCTGACTCCTCTCTCATCAAGTCGACCTTATTTTGCAGAATAATGATGTGCTTCAGCTTCATAATTTCGATGGCAGCAAGATGTTCAGAGGTTTGGGGTTGAGGACACGATTCGTTACCAGCGATCAGAAGCAAAGCAGCATCCATGACAGCGGCACCGGAAAGCATTGTGCTCATTAGAATATCGTGTCCGGGACAATCAACAAAGGATACGTGTCTCAGCAGCTCATATCTGCCTTCATGACCGGGTATCTCACATTTAGGGGAGATTTCCTTGCCTGAAGGGAATGATTTGTAGCATTCGGGTCTTGGGCAGGTGGGATCTGTGCTTCTGTAAATTTTCGCATTGGCATAACCGAGACGAATTGTAATGTTTCTTTCGAGCTCACTCTTGAATCTGACTGTCTGGACGCCGGAGATGGCTTTCACGACGGTACTCTTACCGTGGGCGACGTGGCCAATAGTACCAATGTTGATAGTG
>Ga0160505_100468_pt1 | contig 23370 bp, 12 predicted proteins | sample DIDeMG_FD_108225 | JGI IMG/M metagenome (GOLD analysis project Ga0160505, IMG submission 108225) | Enriched chicken feces microbial communities from UW Madison campus, WI, USA - DID2874_E49_Stillage MG | ecosystem: Host-associated > Birds > Digestive system > Large intestine > Fecal ... | reverse complement strand
TATTGCTGTCTGGACAAATTCTCACCGCCTGCCTTTTCAATCATCTTTCTCATGACAGAACCGCTAGGTCCAACCAAGTCACGGTGGTACTTAGGAGCGACATTAATGGTTACAGTCACAAAGTTCTCTGCTTCTTCAACAATCTCGTTAATCTTCTGAGTAGCCTCTTTCAATGCAGACTTTGATCCAGTCAACTCAACCTCGACGTATCCAAGCTCTTCTTCTTCCTTTCTGTCTCTGTTGAATCTGTACTCGACACCAGTGCCATCAGCAATATCGGTGATAGTTTCACCATTTCTACCAATGACTCTGGCAATGGCCTTGACCGGGATCTTGATACTGGACTTGAATCCGTTCTCCCTCTCGAACTCGTACAATTCCTTCAATTCCTCCTCGGCTTTAGCGACGCTCTTGGATGGACCCCTGATGGTAACTTCATCCTTGTTTTTTGGAGCATCAGCAAAGCTAGTGTTGTTCTCAGATGGGAAGCGGATCTTGACATTGTACTTGTCCTGCAATCTGTTGATGAAGGAGAAGCTTGGACCCACGATTCTTCTGTGGTACTGGTTCTCGATTCTCAATCTGGCAATGGTATCGTCAGCAAACTTCTTGGCCAACTTGCTGATAGCCTCCTTAGCAGCCTCGGCGTTTCTCTTGATACCTGCAACAGAAATCTCGGTTTTGATAGACTTGTCAGTGACCTCATCATCTCTGGCCTCACCGGCAATGTCAATCTTGACGCCATATTGATCTCTAATGGTGTTCAAGTTGGTACCACCCTTACCAATGACTCTGGACAAAACAAAAGTTGGAACTTCCAAGGTAGCACTAAAGCCACCGGTGGCCTTGTACTCCTCTGCCTCAGCCAAAATAGACTTGATATCCTTAACAACAGTTTCAACCTCAGATTTAAGTCCGTGAATGTACACTTCGTTGTCGGAAGTGCCAGAAGCATTAGAGTGCAATTCCACAACAACCGAATCTGGTTCAACGTTAGCTAAGATGCACTTCAAAGTGGTATTATGAGGTCCAGAAATGTGAGTCTGCTCGCCAGATGGGACCTTCAATACGACAGTGTCCAAGGAGGCCTGCAACTCTCTCAAGTTGTCAAGAGCCTTGTTGGCAACCTCCAAGGCGTCGGATGTCGAATCTTCGAAATCGTCAAAGTCATCACCGCCCTCTTTTTCGGCAACATCAAACAAGATGACCTTATCATTGAGAATGACATATTGAGCCTCCACAGCATCAAGAGTCTCTGGGACCTTGGCAATGAAGAACGAGTCAATGTCAGCCACAATCTTGGCTTGAGATGGTGTGATGTTATTGACGGCAGCGACAATGCTTCTTCTGGCACCCTTGGCCTTTTCGGAATCATCGTTCTTAACAACAATCTCAATTGGAAGGGAAGTTTGGGTCTCGTCAGCCAAGAACTCCAATGAAGGTGGGTTGATGACAACTTCGTTCTCGGAGGCAATGGTAGAGAAAGTGCCGTTCTTGGACAACAAGGCAGCGATGGCTCTCACATGTTCCAAGTTACCTTTGTGGGCCTTGCTCATGTCCAAAACTTCCACCTTGTACTGAGAAGTGGTTTTTCTGGCCTTTTCTTGGGCAGTCTTGATTTTCTTTGGTTCACCAATGAACTTGACATCGGTCTCACCCTCCTCAGGCAACTTAATCAAAACGTCATCTTCTTCCAAAATAAGGTCAACTGGCAAGAATTGATGCTTAACCTTTGGAATTGGGACGCTTTCGATGACAAGCTTGGACTCCAAAAGGGCAATGATGTCTTTGATTTGGTCTCTAACTTCCAAGGCTGTTTCTCTGTCACCAGAAATGATAACAGACTTCGAGGAGGAGTAGTATGGAGGCACAGAGATATCAAGCTGGGGGTAAGTTTCGATAACCTTCTCGATGGCTTTGGTGACAAATGGCTTGACAAGATCATCGACAGCAACTTTGATCAGCAAGTTTTTGGTCTCTTCCTTGACGATAGCCAAAATTTGTGCCTTAGCACGCTTAGCACCCTCGGCGTCTCCATCGATAGTGACTGTCACAGTCAGGGCGTAGATATCGTCTTCATCTTCAGGCTCTGGAGATTCAGAACCCTCCAAGTTTCCAATGTCAATCTTGACCTCGTTTTCCTGAATGATAGGCTTCAAGTTACGGCCCTGGGCGCCAATGACTCTAGATCTAACCTTGGCAGGAATGTTGAAGGTCAAAGTCACTGGCTTGGTCAACTTCTTAATAACAAGTCTCTTGGCGAGCTTGACCTGCTCAGGCTTTCCAGTGATCAAGAACGTTCTCTTCTTCGTATGCTGCGACGTAGTACACTCGATGTTCGTCTTAGTGGAGGTCTTAATGGAGGTCAAAATCTTAATAAACTCAGGTCTTACCACGTTCAATTGGTCTTCAGCATCCAAGGAGAATGCCTCTTGGATGGTGGATCCCTTGAACTTTGGAGCGCTAGAAGACTTAGGCACAGGGGCAGAGAGGGAAGGAGTAGCAGAGGCGGCGCCACTAGCGTTGGGGCCCCAAGAGGTGGAAGCACCAGAAGCTGGAGTGGAGGCTCTGGAACCTCCACCTAAAACTGGGAAAGCAGACTCATCACTCACGGAACGGCTAGAACCATTGGTCACCGAAGGTTCAGAGGAGGTAGGGGCAACAGCCTCATCATTTTTCTCGGATTCCACGTAGGTCCCGTTGACACGAGCAGCAATAATTTCAGCAGGAGTAGCCATTGGTGGGGGACAGGAGATAGACAAAGGGCAATGCTAAATAAGCAGAGGGAAGGGGTCGAATGAAATTCAAAAGGGACAGCGGGGCAAGATACTTCCTTTAGGGACGAGAAGGCTTGCGGCGAGGTTGGGAGGTAGAAAAGTGAAATCACCACGAATGTGTGGAAAATATTGATCCAACTGCCGGTGATTCCTGCAGATAGGTCTTTGAGCCACGTCACACGTTCCCAACCTGAGCATAGACACAGCGTAAGCGGAGTTAGTGTATGCAAGAGTCAAGGGGACTTTTAAGCAAGTGTGAGTAGATCGTGATCATTGGGTGGGTCAAGATGCACTAATGGCGGGGTGTAGTGTCAGTTGGACATTGTGTGTTTGCTAGGAGGTCGGAAGAGGGCTTTACTTGAATAGGATTGGGATTCAAATTTGGAAGTATTTCAGATCGGGTGTTGTAACGGTAGTGTCATTTTCTTTGTTACAATCTCATGTTGAATTCTGGTTTTCATTTTCGGTCATTCTGGGCTTCGATTCTTTCTTACCTCACAGGGTCAAACCAATCTGTGGTACTTTGTTATCTCCTGGTATAATCAACTTCGTTAACAATATCAATGGAAACCATAGATCTCGATATTCATTGGCTAAAGAGTCTCGTACAACACTTCGTGTAACCGGTAATCCTCGTTCACCTCATCAATGTATTGCCAGTTACCAATGAAATCATCGCCTCTAACAACTCCAGGCAATGTCTTTCCTTGAGCAAATCTTCTCCAGAGCTTTTTTGCTTCCTCATCTGTACCCAAGTCTCTGTACTCAAATTTGATGCCATTACCTTGTAAAATGGTTGCTAAACGGTTAGTTTTTTGAATGATCTGCATTCCTCCGGCGAGAGACGTGAAGAGGTAAATCGGCAAGCTCTCTAGGTGCTTTCTCAACTCCTCTGGCGATACTTCGAAGTCTTCTTCTTCTTCAGGTTTAGGGACTGAGGCTTCTGGCTCTGTAGATTTGGATTCTGGCTGCTTAGTCTCGGTTTCGATTTCGGTTGCAGGCTCGGCTCCGGTAGATTCTTTAGATTCAGGTTCCCTCACATTCGAGGATTCTTTACGTGGTTCGAGTTCCTTAGAAAGCGTCTCGACCTCTTCAAGTACTTCAGTTGGTCCAGATTCAGTCTCTGCTGACCTATCCTGAGTCTTCTCATCCTCGGACTTTTCTTCGGCCTTCGCAGGTGAAGTGGCATTGGCATGAGATTTGATGTTGAGAGGTAAAGTCTCATCCTGATCAGCTACACTTGCAACTTCTTCAGTCAGATCTAGTTCTCCCTTTGTCACTTCCACGGACTTCTCCAGTTCAAAGGTGGATGTAGCAGCGTCTAATTCCTCGGCTTTAACCTCGAATTCTTCAACTGTCTCTGCATCAGTGACTTCTTTTGCCTCTATTTCGCCTTCCTCATTCTCCTCCAAATCTTCACTTTTTGCGTCGACTGAACTAGGGTCAATTTCTTTCGCACTTGCTGAGTCAACCTTGTCTTCGGTCATATGTTCGTCCACTTGGGTGGCCTGAGACACAGATTCGGGTTCGGTAAGCTTCAAGAAATTTGTTTCTGCCTTTGAAGATACGGAATCGTCAGTTTCCTCAATAGCCTTGGGGGCGTCGGATACATCCGAGTCAGCTTTAGTAGCTTCAAGAGCTTTGAGCGAATCAAGAATCTTCGAGTTATGGCGATTAGAAGTAGGAGGGTCAACATCTTTTTTCTTTTCTTTTTCTTCTTCAGCTTCTTTATCATCAGCTTTTTCTACTTGTTTCTCAACTTTTTTGCCAAATTCGCTCTTCCTGACCTCATCTAACTTGATATCTTTCGCCGTTACAAGCGGGGCCTCTTCAGCAACAAGTTGTTCATGAGCCTCCTCAACCTTAATCTCAGCAGGAACATCAACCACGTCCCGCGTCTCTTCGATTTCCTCTTCCATCTCCGCCTCAATAATCTTCTCGACATACTCACTTGATTTGGTGGCCTTGTCAGCCTCTTCTTCATTCACCTGAATATCAGCAGCAGTAAGGGTTGGGGCCTCCTCTGCAATCAACTGCTCTTTAGTCTCAGTAACTTTTTTTTCGGCAGACACATCATTGACTAATTTTTTTGAAGACTCAGAGAAGTCTTTAGGAGCCTTCAACACCTTATCGACCATGGCATCCAAGCCAGTCATTTGGTCGTAAGGATCATCCGAGACAAGAGCACCCTCCCTGGCCAACTCCTCGGGATTAGCGTCGTTCTTTTCGTTCAACAACGACCGGTCTCTGGGTGCTCTCTTTTGAGGCTGTCTAGACCTAGAACGCGAGATAGACCGCAAGTAGTTGGTAGAAGATTGCGAGCGTACGGAGAACAAACTGAGGTCTTCCATTCTCTGGCTTGGCGCATCACAGTTGAAGTTGGTGTAATCACCCGTAGTCACCAAAGATGGGTCTCTGGTGATGTTCTCACTGTGGTAGTCACGCACTTCTTGGGCCTCGGCAGCAGCAATCGAATCTCCCATGGTTGGACGCGACTGTCTAGATCTTCTACTATCCTCCTCTTCCTCCTCAACCGCCAAATTGGCCGGAAGCTCGTACTTAGCAGGTGCATCCTCGTGAGTGCTCTTGTAGGAATCGCCACGAGCCAAGTGGGGCTTGTTGACGGATCTGGAGCGCGACGTGGACCGGGATCTGGATTCATCGACAGGCAAACGGCCTGCCCTAGATCTGCTGGGCGATCTCTCATCACGAGGGAAGTACGGAGTGTGTAACGAGTCGGAGTTGCTAATACGGGCATCGTCCGGCTTCTCTACGGCAAAAACAGGGTTTTTCTTTGCTGCAGTTACCTTCACCCCCTTTGGTACACGCTCGCTGGCAGCATAGAGCTCGCTGGTCTTGGATCTCTCTCTGTCGTTGGAGGAAGGTAACTTTTTCAAGTCGTACGACTTTACCAGGTCCAACAACGCAGAGTGATCTGCGATCTGGTGGTCGAGCTGGTATTCAGACAAGTTAGGGGCTGAGTAGTTCTCTGTGGAATAGAGAGAATCGCCAGCGGGCACAGCCGAGTCGGCCAGGGCCGAATTGTCGGTCTCATTAGCAGCAAAGTCTGCGTCCACAGGAGAAAATACCGCAGAGCCAGGAGAATCATCTGGCCGCGAAGCTGAAATCCTAAGTGGAGACGATACAGCTGCATTCTTGGTGGTGGCAGCTGCACTAGAACGTTCAGAGCTGGAAGATTTGGCCAAGTATTTGGCGTCGTTCTTGACGTTACCCTTGTCGTCCAAAAAGCGGTCAAAGTCCTCCTCGGAGCCTAAAAGGGCACCCTCACTGATCAAATCATCCAAGGAAGCTCCAATCGACGAATTCAAGACGGAGTGCTTACCAGGCTTTGATTTCTTGCCAGTGTACTTCTCCGGGTGAATGTAGTTCTTGTGGGCAGAGTCATCTGCGGATCTCAAAGATGACCCTACGAGCGATGGAGATTCCAAACGCTCGGCTTTTTCTAATTGCTCTTCAAAGTCCATTGCGGCAAGAAGTTGGTGGAGATTATCAGTGGATTTGATAGGTTATGGGGTAGTGGACACTCTGGTTGTGTGCAGGAATGAATGTCAGCTATTGGAGATAGGAGCATGAGACGGTCAGGTTATACCAGAGAGGTGAAAGGGTAGTGGGTTCTTTTCTATGGAATTCGAGGATTTCAAATTGAAGAAGAAGTAGTAGTACAGACGTTTTTAATGGAAATTTCGGCAATTGCAGCCATTTTGGTTATTCTGGATATTCTGAGTCTCATTGAGTATCGTTCATCGTTAGCAACTTGGAAACAGGAGTGCATGGACAGGTCACAACTGCTGATCTAGACCGATGATAAGAATCCGGCATGGCGCAAGGAAGTACGACGGGGGAAAGGTCAAATGGTATAGCTGGAAGTTGATGAGGATAGGTGGTACTCAACGATACTGTTGGATCAGAATATATAGACAGCAACTTCCATGTGGACCACTATGGGTCGGTCTGTAGTGCGCACTGCCTAATATAGTAATGACCTTGAATTGATAAGACCATCAAGCAGATCGAGATGAAAAATGGGGAAAAAAGAATAAAACAAAAATGTGGAACAATGAATATAGGAATACAATCATTGACACAACTAACCAGTATGACCCAACCAACATGAAATAGAATTTAAAATTCCAACAATGTGATGAGAATCTTTGGGGCCTCACTCAACAGCATAAGGACACTCTTGATCTACTGACACACTACACAGTATGCTGTTTCACTGTGGAGCTGTGCATAGAGAAATCGTGGAACAATTGGTGAATGGAACTACCAGGAGCGGCAAGTGGTCAGGAATACATTTACTCATGTCATCTCCCTAATAACCGCTATACCTTCCCCACTAAATAAATGTTTGTACAAATGCCGTATTGAGGTTACCATATGGTCACGTGATACACGCCCGTTGTTTGCCCATCGTCCATTTCAATGATTATCTTTTAACATATATTTGTTACCAAAACCCAACAAAAAAAAGAAAAAAATTAAACACTGAAATAGTACAACCTTCATCTTCCTAAAAAACCATCTTTTACCCCCATACCTCCCGTTCCCTGTCCATTTTCTGTCTGCCTATTTCCCAGTGTTTCCCTCTGACCCATAGCAAAAAGAAATGCGAAAAAAGAAATCCGCACACTCGGCTACCTCTGACTAACTATCATCAACCTTTACGTACTCCAGGGTCATTCGGCTTTATTCACACAAACCGCACATTACTCATCTTTTTTGAGTCATCATCTTTAGTGAAAACCGTACCTAATCCCAACTTTTCTGCTTCGTCAATACCTAATACACTTGCCCCACAGAGTTCGTTGTTCCCCCTTTCCCGCCCTTGTGGAGTATTACAAATCGTTCCAAAACATTTCTAAACATGAGTTCCAAATCAGCGGCAGCAATCTTGCAGCGGCAGTACAAAGACCTCACAGACCCTAAGAAGGGCATTCCAAGCTTCCATATCGAGCTCGACGATGATAACATCTTTTTGTGGAACATTGGCATCATGGTGCTTAATGAGGATTCAATGTACCATGGCGGCTTCTTCAAGGGCCAGATGCGTTTCCCAGCAGACTTCCCCTTCTCGCCTCCAACTTTCCGTTTCACCCCGGCCATCTACCATCCGAACGTTTACCGTGACGGCCGCTTGTGCATTTCTATTCTCCACCAAGGCGGAGACCCCACACTGGACGAGCCCGACAGCGAGACATGGTCCCCTGCGCAGACGGTGGAAAGTGTGTTGATCTCCATTGTGTCACTTTTGGAGGATCCGAACGTCAACTCGCCCGCCAATATCGACGCGTCGGTGGAGTTGCGCAAGAACCCAGAGGCTTACAAGAAGAAGGTTTTGCAGGAGGTGCAGCGGTCCAAGGCCGACATCCCGGAATCCTTTGTAATTCCTGAAAATGAGGTGCATGCTTACGGCGGTGCTGACGCCGGCAACAAGGAGCTTGAGCAAGAGCCAGTTGATGAGGATTTCTGGTATGACAGCGAGGAAGAGAGCTTTGACGAGGAGAGCTTAATGGACGACATCGATGACGAGGAGGATGACGTTGAGGAGGAAGAGGAAAGCGATGTGGACATGGTGAAATAGGGTTCATTCTCCTAAGTTTCTATCCTCTGTTCAATGATATTTTCATCGTTGCTTCATGTCTTACCTCAACTTGCCTAACGAGCAGCATCTACCTACTTGCTATAGCCTACCCGGTCCTTCAAATAACTGCCACATCCTTCTTGTTTGTGCGCACGTTTGCCAGTGTGTTTCTGCTTGCTTCCTATTTACTTGTTGCCCAAGACAACTGTTCCTAGATCTAAGGTGTCCCATGGACATCTCTCGCATGGGTGTGCCAATCACTCGTATATCTTATATTGTTTAGCATAATAGCATTTTAACTAATGCGACATGTAGCCACGAAGCCCCTCTGCCAACGCCAGGGTCAACAGATCAAGTCTCACCTTGGCCAACGCATCTGAATAGTCTCCACTGTAGAATAAAACAACAAACATATCGTTATGGTAGTTTTCTGAATTGTTTTCCAACGTGGAAAACTTGCGGACCATCGCCCGTAGGCTCCCGTCCAAGTCGAGAAGTGCCCAATTGTCCACATCGTCGTCTCCACATTTAGCCTGTTGATGGAACGAGTTGATTGCCAAAAGTGAGTACACTCGCAAGTTATCTGCGGTGAGTGTAGTATCCGCAACATGTGTAGATGTTACCGTTGTCAAAGGTAGACCTTTTGCCGAGAGAAGTGAAACGGAGATGGGACCTTTGGTGGATGCATTGTCTCCAGCAACTACCTGTGCGAGTACCTGCGACACCTGTTTGGATTGCAACATGGAAATGAATGTGACAGGGGTAGGTAGGGGGATAAAAGAGTGTTGAAATTTGAGTGGAAAGGAAGCTTTATGGGATGAAGATATTGGGTGCCTTGAGCAATAACTTCAGATAGGGTAGGTGCAGTCTACTGTAGATGTAGTGGAGTGACTGGAAAAGTGGAGGAGATGATGGAGGAAGGAATCGTTGTAGGGATAAAGCAAAGTTTTGATGATGCTCAGTTTTGTATTGAATACTGTTTTTCAAATGGACCTTCTACCTTTGGTGTTTGAAATAGGTGGGTTGATGCATTACAAATAGGTCAATATGTCAGGCATGATCAAAGAGGTGAAAACACCATGAAAATTTTTGTAGCTTCTAGTAATAAATGACATTGAATGTGAATGATTTTCTGGTGGAGTTTCGGAGTTTTTTGCTTGGATTGTGATTTTTTATGAAGAAGTGTTTTTGTTTGGAGATAAAGAGTTTCGCAGCCATAAGGTGAAATGTGAGAAATTTTACTGACAAAGAAAAGAATATGAAAATCGAAAGAAACTGGTGGAGCCAAAAAAAGAATGATTTCAGAGACAGAGTTGTTTCCCGAATGGATCACTAAAGTAAAAGATTGGCGGCGTAAAGGCACTGGGTGTACGAAAATAGAGACATTCTGGGGCAGCTTGAGATGGGGTATTTTGAACGTAAGGCGTCCAGAACTATTATGGGTAGGTCCGTTGCTAAGTTAATGTCTTTGAAGAACGACAGCTGTTGTGAAAGTGAATCTAGATTCACCGCACCACAAGAGCTGAGATGGAGACATGAAAAGGTATTTTGTCGCAGGAGGATCACCTGAAGCGTTTGTTCAAAATACGTTTCTGACTAACATCCAACCCTGGCAGTATTACAGCAAGGAAGGATCCCGCCAAGACATGTATACCAAAGACAAGAGCATCGAACAAAAAAATCAAAAAGCTTAAGAAAATAAGCTTAAATGGGTTTGTTCACTCAGATGAATCAAAAAATGAAACGAATGTACTGAGAGATGTGGAAACCCTTTTATGAGACGCCGATGAAATGCATGTAACCGGAATATTTCGTAGGCATGAGAGTCGGTGAAGTGTCTGTAAATTAACTTGCCTAGGGTGTGACCAAATGGTAGAATTTGGTTTGGAAATGTCGTCCATTAACTCAAATCCAAAATCATCGAAGCGAATTCTTTACAATCATAAACAGCTTCACTTCCGAATAAGTGATGTTTCAAATGAAATATCAAATAAATTGCGGTCAGTATTGGATTTAAGTGTAATGGAATGGTTATCAAAGACTATTATGAGAAATACACTTGAAAAACCTAGTGAATACTTCGACCAGTCAAGGAAAACAGTGAGAGAATCATCGGAGAGAAGCAATACAAGGAAAAGCAATTTACGGTCATTTCAGTATAGATTGAAAATGAGTGAAGTCAGTTCATGGTTATTTTTTTAATTAGCAAAAGTCAAGACATGTCAAGACAAATCCAAGCGCCTATCGTTTTCTCCAGATTTCCTTGTAGTGAGTACTCACCACTTCTACTACTGACCTATAACCACTCAGACTTCCAGATATTAGCATTCACTACATCCATCAAAATTAAAGTTGCCTAGAACTCCCCATTATCTTTGCAAAATCTATATCCGCCAATCCCATAATTTTCAAATTCTTTTTATTTTCATCAACTCACCCTAACTTCTCCTACTAGAGCAACCCATTACCTGCACATAACAATGCAATGCATGCACTCCCAACGCGAGATCTCCCTCACCGTGATTCTCTTCCTCCAACAACACACCTCTACAACCAGCAAATTCTCACCCACTCTCCCAATTCACGGCCAAAATTACCGTCTGCACATACACAGCACCGCTCCCAACAATAAACTCAACTATGCATCATGGAGCACAATAGAAAGAGACTAGCAAAAAGGCTTCCCTTAACAGAAACTAGCGCCAATGTGCCGCTGCCAGTACTTAAGAAGCCCAAGCTCAGGGCTATCACGACTGGCTTGGACAAGGATCAAAACAAGGAGAACCACGTTGAAGGTGGCGAGAAGGAACGTGTAGCTCGCCAGGACCCAGAAGATGATCGAGAAGAAAAAACAGAAAAGTCAGACAAGACAAAATCTGCCAGGCTCGTGGGCGATGAATTGAAGAGCTGGCAGTCTTCATGGCGTAAGATTATGCGTGAATCCGTGGTATATTTCGACACACAGGGCTGTGACACCAGTAATCAAGCACAATACCAAGAACAGAAAAGAGCCCAGCGAGCATTGAAACTGGTGGGATGCGATATCGTACCTTTCTATGACAGAGATGTCAGCATCATCGTCAGCAGAAGACCTTTCAATAGTGCCAGAACGTATGCGGCCAATGACATATTCAATGACGCCGTCAATCTTAAAATTAAGGTGTGGGATTACGATAAGGTGTTTCGTTTTCTTAAAAACTTGGGAGTTTCAGAAACGGTCACCAGTGAGCGCAGCGGAAACTTGTTGCACTTGTTAAAAGAAGAGAAGATCTTCGGCTCCACAGACAGAGACCCCAATGCTCGACGCGACGATTTGTACTACTTAGAGAAGAATTTCTTGTATGTGTACGATCTTTCACAGGCAGTTCGTCCAATCGCCGTGCGTGAATGGCTGAGTAACTCATTCCCATCGTTTCACATGACCCTAGATGGCAAATGTCCGTTTATTCCAGATACTTCTGATAATCTGGAGCGGAAGAAATTGCGTCGTCAGCAGAAGTTCGAATCTACCAAAGAATACCGTGAACATCTCAAAAAAGTCTCATATGACATAATCAGCAAGGCCAAGGATGGCTTGACCGGAGAGTCTGCCCTCACTGAAACAAATACAAGCACGAATTCTCTGGATCATGATGAAGACAAAACACAAGGTTCTGAAGATGGAGCCAACGACACCATTGCCGAGCAGAAGACTTCCAGCGATAAGAGGATCTTGTCGCTTTACGACTTTAAGGCACCGGGCTTAATGAGAAATTCTTCAGTCTTCCCGCAGGGCAACAACTCAAATTCAAAGTTCTACGATGTCGCTGCATCAGGCTACAACGGTGCATCCAATGCCATGCAATACTCGATGGATTCGACTTTGAACAGTACTGCCCAGCAGCAGGCGGCGCAGGGTAACGGATTGGGACCTGCAGTGTCTCAAGTGCCTTCTAAGAACATCAACAACTTGAAAAGACGCATCTTCATGAAGAGGCAGTTGCAAAAGCCAGAGGCCAGGGAGCGCGAGAAAGAATACAAACCAGGCTACTGTGAGAACTGTCGTGTCAAGTATGACCATTTCGACGATCACATCGTTTCCAACCGCCACCGTAACTTTGCATGCAACGATAAGAATTTCAGAGAAATCGACGAACTCATTGCTACATTGAACGAGAGTAAGTCCATGGGCTACGTGTCGTCTAACGGTGACTTCAGCTTTGCCAGCTAAAATTGATGCTTTCCGGCACCCATTCCATATAAGCCGTACGCATTTTCCGCATTTTCAAGGCAGGTTTATCATAATTAGCATATAACTCAGAAGTGTACATTGTAGTAGGTGCGAAATCTGCAACCCAATTTTTCTACAGTCTACTACCAACCTATGTTCACCCGTTTAAACCCAGCACAAACTTGCGCATGGCGACGTTGGTATGCCCTGAGCATAAGAAATTTGCCTCGAGTTGGCAGTGGGGTAAAAAATGCCGGATCGAAAGATGATGTGGCAGAGAAACGGCCAAATAGATTTGCTGATATGTACCTGAAGAAAGCCGGCCACCATCCCAAGCCGTCGAAGCTTCACCAGGGCAGAAAACAGAACCAAATGAAAGATGACTTGCCAACCCCCACTGTGGTGCAGCTGGAGTCGGCAACAGTGCTGAAGGAGGTCCAATATGAGGAGTATTCTAGAATTAGACAAAGATTGAACGAGAAGAGTAAACAGCAACAGCAACAAAAGCTGAAGCGAGCAAAGCCTTCTGGTGGCCAGAAGAGTGATAAGTCCACAGGCGTATCAAGGAAGGCTAACAAAGAGGAGAATATTAAGATCAGTATTCCAACTTTTGTCACAGTGTCTAATTTATCGACCATCATGAATGTTCCTTTGAACACGCTCTTGAGCAAATTGGAGACACTTGGATTCGAAGATATGACTCACAATTATATTTTGGATAAGGAGAATGCATCGCTTATTGCCGACGAGTTTGGATTTGATGTGACCATGAGTGATGAAACTGGACTTGATCTTTTCCCAGCTCCCGAGGATGCTCTGAAGTTGAAGCCGAGACCACCAGTTGTGACCATCATGGGCCATGTAGATCACGGAAAAACCACCATTCTTGACTATTTGCGGAAATCTTCCATTGTTCAAGGAGAGTTTGGAGGCATCACGCAACACATTGGAGCATTTTCTGTCGTTACGCCTATTTCCAAAAAGAATATCACATTTTTGGATACCCCGGGTCATGCAGCATTTTTGAGTATGAGAGAAAGAGGCGCAATCGTCACAGACATCATTATTTTGGTTGTTGCAGCTGATGACTCAGTGATGCCTCAAACTATCGAGGCTATCAAGCACGCGAAGAAGTCAGGAGTTCCCATTATTGTTGCCATTAATAAGTGTGATAAGCACGGTGTCAAGATTGATAAAGTTCTCGGTGACCTTGCCAGATATGAGATCGACGTTGAAGACTACGGAGGAGAAACCCAAACTGTGCAAGTCAGTGGAAAAACTGGAATGAATATGGACAAACTAGAGGAGGCCGTCATCACTTTGAGTGAGCTTAGTGAGTTCAAGGCTGAAGCAGTGGGAATTCCTGCTGAAGGCTGGATCATCGAGTCTGAAATGATGAAAGGTTTGGGTAACGTTTCTACAGTTTTGGTCAGAAGAGGTACTGTCAAGGTGGGAAGTTTTTTGGTTGCAGGAACAACCTACTGCAAAGTCAGAGGTATGAGGGATGAGAGAGGAAAGCCGGTCAAGCAGGCGGGCCCATCGACTCCAGTTCAAATTTGGGGCTGGAAAGAGCTTCCACACGCTGGAGATCAGATTTTGGAGGCCAAATCGGAGCAGGTATGCAGAAAGGTGATTCAAAACAGAGAGAGCCGCAGAAAGCAGATCCAGGCCGCCAAGGATATTGAGACAATCAATGAAAAGAGACAAGAGGAAGTGAAGGAATTGCAGAGACAGGAGAGAATCAACGAACTCAAGATGGCCGGTTTAGATCCTTCAGAGTTGATGGGTGCAGATGAAGACGGCGCCAAGCAGGAGACTGTGAAATACATCATCAAAAGTGACGTCTTTGGATCTGCAGAGGCAATCAAGGAGAGTATTGACGGTTTGGGTAACGAAGAGGTCAAGGCAGTGGTGATTTCCCACGAGGCAGGAGCACCTACCGAGTCCGACTTGGATACGGCTGAAGCTCTTGGAGCCAAAATCTTGTGCTTCAACACTAAAATTCCTAAGGCAGTGCAGAGTAAAGCTGACAAATTGGGAGTGCAAATGAATGAACACAATATAATCTACAGATTGATTGAAGAAGTTACGCAGGAGCTCACGGCCAAGTTGAAGCCACATATCGAGATTAAGGTTTTGTCGGAAGTGGAACTCCGGAGTGTTTTCAAGATCACTACGAAGAACAAGTCCACCATCAAGATTGGTGGTTGCAAAGTGATGAGTGGAACCTTGAAGAGAGCATCTAAGGTGAGAGTGATGAGAAAGGGTGAGATAGTGTTTAGTGGAAATCTCTCATCCTTGAAGCATGTGAAACAGGATATTTCCGAAGCAGCCAAGGGTTTGGAATGTGGAATTGCGTTTGAGAATTGGGATAAGTTCGAGGAAGGTGATGTCGTGGAGGCATTTGAGGAGATTGAGATTCCTCGCTACTTGTAAATATGTACATAGATTTAGAATGGGAGGCAGTTACGAAAGTGAAGAGGAAACTGTGGAAGGAAAAAAAAAAAATCATGAAGAAGAGGTTTAGGGAGACAGGTTGAATACTCACAAAATGTTTTACAACTAGTCTTCTCTGGACTGCACCGTAGTCTTCATCTCGAAATAGAAACCATCTAACTATTCATCATGTCTAGCCACGACGAATATTCCTCAGATGAGGAGGACTTGTTTGAGAACAAATCTGAGGTGTACTTGGGGTTCACTGATATCCCCTTCGCAGAAGAAGACGAAGAACCCACTATCGAAGATACTTTCATAGGCGGACAGCCACTTTGGCTCCACCCTGAATCTCGTCCTCTGGACAAAGAGCTCCAATGTGACAACTGCCATAAGCCAATGGCACTCTTGCTACAAGCATTTGCTCCTATTGACGACAAGCCATACGACCGAGTCATTTACATATTTGGGTGCAAAAACTCTGCGCAATGTTCCAAGCAGAAAGGCACGGTGAAAGCTTTTAGAGGCGTGGACAAGAACCCCGAAAGGATTGCAGAGATCCAAGCGGAGCAGGCTGAAGAGGCACAAAAGCTCCTCGATGAGAAGCTTCGCCTCGAAGACAAGAAGAAGTTGCAGATCGAGATGACGAAGGATCTTTTCGATGCAACCAAGCCATCTTCAAATCCGTTTGGTGGGTCAAGCAACCCATTTGGAGCTTCCAATCCATTTGCAAATCCTTTTGGATCAGAGTCTAAGGAGGAGCCGAAAGAGGAACCAAAAGAGGAGCCAAAAGAGGAGTCAAAGGAAAACAAGAAATTGAGCTACGCAGAGGCCACAAAACCAAAGAACAATGCTTCACCAGCATCAAAGAGAGCCATCAAGCTCCCAGAATACCCAGGCTTCTTTGTGTTTACCGAACAAGAGAAGTTCAAGAAAGTGACCCTCGAACCAGAGTTGGAGAAGTATAAAGACTTGATAGACAAAATGGACCCAGAGGAGACCTCCAAGGAGCGCAGCATGTCTACTTCGTCCGGAAGCGGTACCTCTAATGTGTTGAACCTGCAAAACCAGAAGATTTCAAATATGTTGAACGATTCCTACTTTGAGAATTTCTCCAATGTCGTCAACCATAACTCCTCACAGGTACTCCGTTACGACTTGGGAGGCAAGCCACTTCTCTACAGTGGACGTGATGAAGTGGCTAAGACGTTCAACTCTAATACATTGCCAGATCCAGCTTACAATCCTTCGTCGCATCGCCAATTTGAGCTTCAGCTCATGCCCAAGGCTATCATCGACTTGGAGGAACACAAGAACAAGTCGATTACCGATATTTTGAACGGCATGTCATGGGGAACTATTATCGTGGCCACAGACGTCGAGGATTATGTTCCACAGGTAGATGAGAACCATGTTGGGTATGTTCAGGAATATTGTGGGGTGCAATGGGAGGAGAGCGTTTAAGCTGAGAGTTTCTTGAGGTGTTGAGATATGTGATTTTAGTCATTTTAGGGTTTTGTGCTCTTTACAAATTGTAGAAATTGCTTTGGTAGTGCCGTGAACACACACTCAGCAAGATCACTTATTTTAAGAAGCAGGCAATCAAGCAGGCAATCAAATCTGGAGATCTATAATTCATAGACGAGTTGAGTACTTGAAATCAAGAATAATGATTCGGTATTTATTTGCGAACCAACTCCTTAGGGCAAATTGTGGCATTCGGAGTAGATGTAATTTTTCCGTACAACTTTTCTAAAATATAGGCACTGTCGAGGGTAATGCAGGATTTATGAAGACGTCAAGTTATAATAAGAACCTTGTTTAACCAGTTTATGATATTCTTGATGGCGCTAAATTCACTGGGAGCCTACATAGACTTTCAAATTACTATGATAGACAAAATTTTGATCTTGATGCAGCCAGGTGGATCTCAAAAGCTACAAATGTAGTTAACTTAGCAAATCATTAAGAATTCCAGCTTATGCCTCTAGCATCTCAGTTTATCTTACAATCGACTTAAGAGTGTAAGGTTTCAACTGACATATGAGAATGGGTTCATTAGCAAGATCTGTTGATGTGGCATATATACATCCAGTTCGCTGGTTTCATGCCAAAGAATAACTAAGGTTATTCTGTTGTATCTCCTTCACAGACAAACTGTCTATGTCAGCAGCAACAACTCAACACAAACTGAAATTAGTAGGCCAAATCGCTCTTTTCATAGTGTGGATCTGGAATCTATCGGTCCGAAAATAGTGCTCACATTGCAACCCATAAATAGACAAAAGCAACTTTCAGGCACGAAGTTCGATGGGGGAATGCACATGCCATGGACGCGAGCAAGCAACATAGCGGAATTATTAGATCTGCACCGCCGACTTCTTGGACTGCAAGCATTTCTTGGACCTGCTAGGAGGTATCTCGTCCCCTTTAACCGTGACAATGTCTGGAACTTTTAGTAACCAAGGGTGCCGCACTAGCTATGATTTGCTACTTCCAAGTAACAGCAATGCAGGAATTGTATGGATTATTTATTTGATGAATGAGCATATTTTCCATCAATTCAATTTTCCAATGATTTTATCCACCTTTCCTTTCAATTTCATTCCAACCATCAAATTTCCATCTGTCACTTCCCTTCCCAACATCGTCAAGTCGCCAAAAGCAAGTTTCGCAACCAGTTGTCAAACCACTTATATACAGATAAAAGCCGGCACACATATCCCAGTGAAAGTATGATGTAAGCGTGCAACCCATCAGAAAGTTTTGCCAAACCACTTAACTACGTCGAATTTCGCTCTAATTTCTCTCCTCTTTGACACGTCAAATGAGTAGATCTGAAGGCTTTTCCTCGTCCGACGAGGAGAACTACGCCCCACGAATCAACCTTCCCAACGTGAACTTGGCCTCTAATCGCAAGAAGGACAAGTCCCAGTCCAATTTCTCCAAGGCCAAAAAGAAGTTCTCAACAAACAAAGCGATAAAGTTTCCCGATCTGACCAATTACAGAGGCTCGTATGTGAGCAACTCTTCCAACGTGTCGTCGACTGTGTCTTCTGATGTCGAATCTGACCCTGGCAGCTTGACTGCCCAAACTCCGGAAGGTGGCTCGCTTCCTAACTTCTGGTTCAATCCGCATCTTCAGAACCAAACGATCCAATCTGAAGATTCGGAGGCTTCTGATACCGATCACCACAATTACCCTACTAATGTTTACGATGTGGACTCTTCAGAAGATGAGGGCCCTCTAGATACCCACTATTCCAGAAGACTGCTGAAGTCTCTGAAATCCAACCGAAATGAAATGGATATCACCGATATACAGCGAACGGAATCTGGATCGCATCTGTACCGGTCGTCTGAGTCCAGGAAGGGAGGAATCAAGCTGATTTTCAGAAAGATGTCCTTGGTGGACCAGGCCATGCAAGATGATCCGACTGCTCCGTCCAGATCAGACACGTTTTTGGGTCGCGTGCTCAACTTCGGCGGTGGAGGTATGTCTGGTGGAGGTTTGGCACCTGGAGCAAGCAAGAGTGGTGAAGATACCATTGATGAGGAGAAAGAGATCGGTGGACAGCCTGAGGATCACCTGGTGGAGATGAAGAACTTGAATTTTGCCGAATTGAATGAGGAAGCCCAGAACTTGATCCTGGCCCATGCTCCAGAGGTAAGAAACCAAGTCAAGTTTCGGGAACCATCAGCAGATGCAGCTGGCGACTCTGCGGTCCGATTGTTGGATGAAACTTACAACTCTCATGAAGGAAGTTCCAGTGACCATGATAAGACCCACTCACGTACTCCCACCGACACCTCCTCACATTTCTACCAACCAAACCCGGACTTGCTCAGGGAAGACTTGGACGATGATCTTCGAGATGACGACTATTTCGAAGAGAACGGTTATGTTGCTCCACCCAAGCAGGTGCACGCCGGTGTTCTATCATCCTTGTTGAAGTTGTACCAGAACACCCAGGGGTCCAAATCTACCTCAACATTTGCATCACAAGGAACTACGTTGGCCGATGAGCAGTTTGGAGGATTCGACAGCGGATACAGCCTGAAGAATGTCAGCTCTCACGACTTCACTCAACTCAGGTCTCATTTGAAGCTGGGACCGAAGAAGCTTGCTGGCAAGTTTAGACACAGTAAGTCACCACCACAAGCGTTAACGTCTCCACAAGACTCGGACGATGCTTACGAAAAGGATGATTTGGACGGAGAGGCAGCACAGTTGCCTTCGTTCCATAATGCCAAACCAAAAGTACCGAAATCAGACAAGAAAATGCCTCAGAAGTTGGGTAAGAAATTGAAGAAACGTGACGAGAAGTTGCGTATTACAGTTCACATCGCCGATATCTTGCAGAGGCAGCGCTTCATTATCAGAATGTGCAGAGCTTTGATGATGTATGGAGCGCCCACGCATAGATTGGAGGAGTATATGGTGATGACCAGTCGTGTGCTTGAAATCGATGGCCAGTTCGTCTACTTCCCAGGTACCATGATTGTTGCATTTGGTGACGCTGCCACCAGAACTTCCGAGGTTCACTTGGTCAGATGTGCTCAAGGTCTCAACTTATCGAAATTGTCTGACACTCATAAGATTTACAAGGATGTGATTCATGACTTGATTGGTGTGGAAGAAGCAAGTCTGAAGTTGGAAGAGCTCATGAAAAGAAGCAACAACTTTTCACCATGGAAATGTGTCCTTCTCTATGGGCTAGGTTCTGCCTGTGTGTGCACTTGGGGATTTGGTGGTGGATGGCTAGACATCCCAGTTGCATTTGGAATCGGACTTATGATTGGATACTTGCAATTTTTCATGTCTTCCATGTCGAATTTGTACTCATCTGTGTTTGAGGTTACTGCTTCGATCGTGGTGTCTTTCCTCGCTAGAGGTATCGGCTCAATCAGAGGAGGCAATCTTTTCTGCTTTGGAGCTATTGCTCAAGGTTCACTTGCGTTGATTTTACCAGGCTATATCATTTTGTGCGGGTCACTTGAGTTGCAGTCGAAGAATCTCGTGGCAGGCTCCGTTAGAATGTTCTATGCTATTATCTACTCATTGTTCTTGGGTTTCGGAATTACTTTGGGTGCTGCACTTTATGGTTGGGTTGACTCCAATGCAACAGACGCAGCAACATGTTCATCTGATCACAGTCTCGACGATAAGTGGAGAATCTTGTTCGTTCCATTGTTTTCACTTTGCCTTGGGTTGATTAATCAGGCTAGATGGCGCCAGACGCCTGTCATGATTCTAATCTCTTCCATTGCTTACGTTGGAACATATTTTGCTGGTAAGCATTTCTCGAACGTGACGGAGTTCACCGCTGCTATTGGTGCTTTTATTATTGGTATTTTGGGTAATATGTACTCTCGTCTTGGAAGGGGTATGGCGGTGGCTGCCATGTTGCCTGCAATTTTCGTGCAAGTGCCATCTGGTATCGCTTCAAAAAGTACGTTGTTGGCTGGAGTTGACACAGCCAATAAAATCACCAACTCTTCTTCTGCGAGCACAGATGCCTCAGATATTAGTTCATTGAGTTTTGGTGCTACCATGGTGGAAGTTTCTATTGGTATCAGTGTGGGGTTGTTTGCGGCTGCCATTGTGGTGTATCCGTTTGGAAAGAGAAGAACTGGGTTGTTCACCATGTAAATGGCGACAGTCATAGATTGGGGAAGGTTTTTGTATGTTACTTAAGAAGTCGATAGAATACAATGATGTATAAGTAGCACATACTCTCCAGAAAGTTGAGGCAGGTAGTGTAAGCAACTGATAGTCGAAGAATTCAATACTGAAATAAATTGTATGGGAGAGGGTTATCTTTTTCATGTTTTGTCATTTCTACTATCTTCAGATCGCAGTCACCAAGTTCTGAGATAGTTTCTCCACTTTTATAATCAAGTGAAATGTGACTCACCCATCTCATTTCCAATCAATTAGCTTAATAAAATATTTCGATCAAAGAGCATAATAGGAGACTTCGGATTGTTTAAGTTTGGAGGGGAGTTTTTGTAAACTTCACTTCTTGAAATTTACAACCTACAAGCCATTAGCCAACTTTGCCTACTTAGTATCATCCCTTGCGTACAACGATCTACTTGTGCCTACCTAAAATATTCGGGAAATTGTTAATTGAAACTCTTTATTAGACCCCCTCTTCAATTGGCATTTGGTGACAGATCAGTCAACTGCTAACATCGTTAGTTCACACCCAGTAAACATCAATTAGCCACCTAGTACTTCGGTTATGTTTCACTTCTAAATACCAGTAGGCATGCTAACATCCACTTGAGGAACTCACTTTCTTCTCATTAGACCTACGTGTATAACGTTTTGTTCTACTATATCGACGTAAGCTCATAGGGTTTCTGGCAATTATGAAATGATGCCATCATCAACCTTCTTGCCATGTAAGCTATCATACTCTTCAGGTTGCAAACTTCATTCGATTGAACATTCAAGGTATGTTCCATTTGAAATTATTTATATATCTATGTGTATTGAACTTGTTTTTCAAAAGGCATAGTCATAGATACAGATAGCAGCTTTCCTATAAGTTTGTTGTGTTGATATCAACATCACCTAGTATTTCCCTATTTTGCTTGACAATCATTTCCTCCAGAGCAGAATTGGTTTTTAATCATAATAAATTTGGTACTTTTTCTGGGCCCATACTATAGTAGCATGATAACAGCCATATTGACAGCAATTGAACAGAGAAAATCTTTTTTTTTTTTTTTTTTTTTTAAAAATTTTTTATTAATAAAAAAAAAAGAAAAAACCAAAATGGAAAATGGTAAAGTTTTTTTTTTTTTTTTTTTTTTTTGGTGAATGGTTGAGAGTTGATAGATTTTGCAAGGTGTAAGCTATAGTCAGGAACAACATTAAAACTTTGTAATGGGGGTTTTGTTATCACTGATTCGTGAAGAGCTTTTTTCATAATAATCAATAACGTCAGTGTAAATGTACTATTTCTAGAGGGCTAAAGCAGTTACCTTTCAGCTGTCTGGGGAATCGTTGATTCCTTTTTACTTTTTCATTAGAAAAGAAAAGAAAAAGAAAATCAGCCTTACGACTGATAGTGGGGAATTAATCAATATAACCAAGTATTCTTACTCTAAAGGTCACTGAGTCACTGGCTTGTCTGGGTCTTCAATTGCTTCAAGTGATGTTTGACCAGGGATTATTTTATTATGAAGAAGTAAAGATGCTTATTCCAAAGCTGATTGAACAATAGGTATTGTATTCAAAGAACAACCAACCATACACTATTTACTCAATGAATTAGCTTTTGTAATTTCATGTGTGCGAACGGTATATGAGTACACAGGTCTCATAAAATGTAACGGTCTTCCAAACGAATTAATAGAAAAATGAAATTAAATGCCATGACTCTGTAAATTCAGATCAGCGCCAATAAAATCAAAAATTGCCTAGTGTACACAACAGACTTAAGGCAGGAACACACAGTACCCAATATCCATAAACACTATTCAAACTATGAGCCCCAACAGAACCTCCACCTACTTGAAAGTAGAGGTAAATGAGCAACTTTGGGATATCGTTTGAGTGCTGTTTGAGTAAGAAAACAAAATCAATTTACCAAGACATGTATTAGAGTAAGCAAGTTACTGTAGGCTCTGTCATAATAAAACTATATTGAAAATATTCTCACAACAGCAACGCGCAAACATGATTCTTTTTTTCCATTTTTTAAAAAAAAAGCCTCTCGGGTATTTTTAGGACCTACCGGTAGAATTAAACCAGAATATGATTGATAAGCTTGGTCATAGCTACCATCACTCGACAAAGATTAAATATTGGTAGTTGATTTGAAACCATCACAAGACTCGATAAAAAAAATTGCGCTTTCTCACAATTCCTTAAAAGGTTGCCACAACAGAGTCCAACCCATTCATTATATGGATTTCAAAGTATCTCTCGATGAACATCGTTAAAGAGTAAACTTTCCTCATCCTTGAAGGTGGGAAACTTTGTTAAACCCGCCTGGAAAGAAAATCCTGCAACCCCCACTCCACGACGACACAAAGAAAATATACCAGAAAAAAAAAACGAAAAAAAGAAGGGTGGGGGAGACTTTCTCGAAACTTAAAGACTCAAGTGCAAACCACAGGGCTCAACTGTCTCGATTCTTGGCTTTTTTAAAAGCTCATTATTGGATAAGCAAAATTTCGCAATTTGCTATTTCATGTACTTTTACATAAAATTATCTCATATTTTCATTTATTTATTTCTTTTTTTTTTTTTTTTTTTTTTTTTTTTAAAAAAATAATTTTTTTTTTTTTTTTTTTTTTTTTTTTTTGTTTTTTTTTTTTAATTT
>Ga0160505_100467_pt1 | contig 23375 bp, 13 predicted proteins | sample DIDeMG_FD_108225 | JGI IMG/M metagenome (GOLD analysis project Ga0160505, IMG submission 108225) | Enriched chicken feces microbial communities from UW Madison campus, WI, USA - DID2874_E49_Stillage MG | ecosystem: Host-associated > Birds > Digestive system > Large intestine > Fecal ... | reverse complement strand
TAAAATGTAAAACGTAAAAAAAAAAAAAAAAAAAAATCAAAATAATAAATTTAAAAAACAAAAAAAAAAAAAAAAAAAAAACATAAAAAAAAAAATTTAAACAAACAAAAAAAAAAAAAAAAAAAAAAGTACAATATTCTACATAGATCTTTAATTATCCGGGGAAACAATTACGTTTCCAATGCCTCAGAAATGCCACAGTAAGAAAACGCCGACATTTTTGACACATTTGACAGTCTTGGCAGAAACATGGTATAAACCACACCGCGTATGAACAGAAAGAATGACGAGATTGAAATGAGGAGAATCGTCACCAAATCCCCTGATACTCATTTCATGAGCTCATAGATAACCCTTAAAAAAAATGCAATCGATATCTTTCTCGGATAAGGCACTATTACGATTGCGACAGAAAATGCAACCCCGTGAAAACTAGCGTGCGGCATTTGACCACCTTATCGCGAATCAAGATTGTCTGCAACATGAGTTAATGGGGTGGAGAGTTGCCGGAAAACCCGAATCACAATCGAATGGGCAATCCAAGCCCCTCTGAAAAGGGGCATCGGGCTCTTGAGCGCAATTTAGGCTTCTCAATTATGGGTAAGGAAGTTGGTCTTTTGGGGACAGCAAATGAGAAATTTGACACCAATTGTGCCAAAAGTCAGGCACACGAAAAAAGAAAAGACCAATAGATAATCGTTTATAGATATACTGTGAATGGCGCTTTCAGACCGCCACATTTTCAACGAGGCTTACCTGGAATGGCACCCTTTTTTTTTGCAGCCGTGCAATGAATGGGATCGTTATTTACGGTGAAAGCACCTCTCAACTACGATGGCAAGACTCAATGAATAGTGACATTTAAATAGACGTATTCATCACTTCTGAAATGTGTGACAACATCCAAAATCCAAAATGGTTAAAGCTGTAACACTGAGAACACCATCTGAGATTCAGGAGAAGACCGTTTCACTGGAGAAGCAAGTAGCTGTTGATTCCAACACTTCTGCTAGTGACATCTCCCTTCCTAGAGATGATAATTACGATTTCGACGACCCTTCCAACTATTTCACGGAATACGTCGATGAGTACAACCCCCGAGGCTTAAGAAGACCAACTTTGGAAGAGTCTGAGACTCTTCGTCGTATTCTTGGCAGGGCTTCGTACGCTACATACTTGATCTGTCTTATCGAATTAGCTGAAAGAGGTTCTTATTACGGTGTGCAAGGTATCTTAGCCAATTTTATCCAGAGACCTTTGCCACCGGGAAGTACTACTGGAGCTCCATTATCTAAGACATCTTCACAAAATGCCGGAGCTTTGGGTTTGGGAATTACCACATCTTCTGCCTTCACATTATTGTTAACATTTTTGGCCTATGTGGTGCCCTTGTATGGTGGTTTCATTGCTGATACCAAGTTGGGTAAGTTCAAGGCTATCTGGATCGGTGTGATTGCTGGATTCTTCGCCCATATTTTCTTCATTATTGCTGCCATTCCATCTGTCATTGCTAGTGGAAAGGCTTTGGTGCCAACTGTGTTTGCCATTATCACTTTGGCTTTGGGTACTGGTTTCATTAAGCCTAACCTTTTGCCTTTGCTTATGGACCAGTACAAATTCAAGCTGGACGTAGTTAAGGTGTTGCCCACTGGTGAAAAGGTTATCGTAGACCGTCAAAAAACCTTGGAGAGAATGACATTGGTGTTCTACTGGGCCATCAACATTGGTGCTTTCTTCCAGTTGGCTACTTCTTACTGTGAGAGAAGAGTCGGCTTTTGGCTTGCATTTTTTGTGCCAATCATCATGTACTTGCTTGTTCCATTGGTGTTGGTGTACTTGCAACCAAAGCTTATCAAGGAGCAGCCACAAGGTTCGGTGCTTTCCAATGCATGGAAAGTCTTCAGAGTTACTTTCAGAGGAAACTGGTTTTCCAGATACAGAGATGGTTCGTTATGGCAATATGCTAGACCTTCTGTCATGTATGCTCGTGGAGAGAAGTGGTACAAGGAGAAGAAGCTGATTCCAATTAGTTGGGACGACCAATGGGTGTTAGATATCAAACAGACCATTGAATCATGTAAAATTTTCTTGTATTTCCCAATGTTCAACTTGACCGATGGTGGTATTGGAAATGCTGAGAACGCACAGGCTGGTGCAATGGTGACCAAGGGTATTCCTAATGACTTGTACAACAACTTCAACCCATTGACCATCATTGTGTTGATTCCCATCTTGGATTACCTCGTGTACCCATTTTTGAGAAAGCACAAGATTCCTTTCCACCCGGTGTGGAGAATCACCTTTGGATTCTTCTTGAGTGCTACCTCGCAAACTGCTGCTGCCATCCTCCAACACTATGTCTACAAGACCTCACCATGTGGAAATCAAGCCAGTACCTGTGATACTGTGTCGACAGTGAATGGATGGTGGGAAGTTATTTTGTATGTATTGGGTGCTGCTGGTGAGTGTTTCGCCAACACTACTGCCTACGAATTGGCCTACACTCGTTCTCCACCACAGATGAAGGGTTTGGTGATGGCCATGTTCCTTTTCACTTCTGCCATTTCTGCTGCTATCGGAGAGGCTTTGACTGCTGCACTTGTGGATCCACTTTTAGTTAGAACCTTCATTGGAACTGCAGTGGCTGGATATGTGTTTACTGTTGCATTCTTCATCCATTTCAGAAACTTGCACAAGAAGATGGCCATTGAGCAATTAGAGAAGGAGAGACTCGAGAGAATTAACGGTGGTGAACATTCTGATGCTGAGATTGCTTTTGGAGGCTTGGAGAAGAGAGAGGACTTGGAACCTGTGACTTCGATCAAGTCTGCTGTGGGAAAGTAGTGTGTTATTAAGAATATGTAGAGTATATCAAAGAGCTGAAACAGAGAGTTAAAATAGAGATGTAGGTGGGGTCGAAGAGGAGATCGAGAAAGAGTTCGGATTTGAATGTTTTTTGTCTGAGTATTTTGGCAGTACAGCTCTTCTTCAATCCATATTACAGCTCACATGCTCGCCCAGCAATCTATCCACCATCTAAATCATCTCATTTCATGTATTGACTCCACCACCTCTTTATCTCTCGAGCTGTACATCACCTCTTATCTACCCTTTACATCGTTTCCTACTAGAAAACATCAGTTATCATAATAAATATATAGGCTTCTAACTTCATCTATTGCGGAGTGGGTGGGATAAACGGATCGTCCTTCGACGCAACCATCTTGTCATATAACATCCGCTCCAATTTCGGAAACATCTTCTCGGACAACTCAACGCCCTCGCTGAGCCAAATCCCCCATGCTCCCATCATATTGGCCATGAGCATATCCGTAAAAAGACGGTCTCCCACAACGGCAATTTCGCTGGGCTTGGAGATTCCCTGCTCGGAAAAGTACGCCATGATCTCCTCATGACATCCAGGCTTCTTTGTTGGATGGCGAAGCACCGTCACCCCAGTGTCGGTCTCAAGCTTAATGGCCTGGGCATAATCAGCGTCGTCATTAGTACCTGCGGAGTTGGAAACAATGAGCAACCTTTCCTTAGGATATGCATCTTGGAGCTTTTTCCACACCTCTGCGTAAGCTGGCCACACTTTATCGTCGTGGTCTTTGGCGAAACAGTTATCCTTATCCAACACTACACCTTTGATCTCGGTGGTATGGCCGGGGATTCTCAAGGGAATCGGAAGATTATCGAACGACTTTACAGTCACGTGTGGGAGACAGAGTGTCGGGTTGTAGATCAAGCGCGACGCGTTAAGGGTTGCAGAGGCATTGAAGAGTTGCATGTTGGTGATAGTATGTTGGGAGTGTAGATAGGAAAGTCGTGATAGTGGAGGAAGAGCATAGATAATACTTAATATTTGACTTGGTTTCTTTTTTTTTTTTTTGATAATTATTCTCATCAGAATTTGAATTACGATCGATCACTTCTGGTAAGTATTTGTATTTCGAATCTTATCTTTTTTTGTAATTGCTCCAAATCAAGTAAACAGAGATTGCTTGACTAGCATGACCAGCAACCTAGGTGATCTAATATACCAAAGATACAAATAACAAGCTTTTCTTTCCTTCATCCATATTGTTCATATTTCATTTAGAACAGCCAAGATCAGATTCTCCTACTTTGTCACAGTTTCAAAAAGTATTCGATTAAGATTCACAACTATAGATTATGTCCTACGTCCTCTCAAATGTACCACCACAGTAAATGCTCCTCCGAGAGCAACTAATCCACAAAGAAGACCTGCTCCGTTTGTGTATCCCAAGTTTTCAAACAAGATTGGGAAGTAAAATGGTCCAACAAAACCGTAAACTTGTCTGAACAAGTTGACATACAATCCGACATCAGCCGCATGCTTGGGGTCATTGTCAATTGCAAATGCGGTTCCAACAGTAGATATCATGTTCTGGCCAGCTGCACCGATAGCTGCTCCGATGATTGGTGAAATGATATACTTATTGTCCTTCACCTTGTCCAAACATACTCCAAACACAATCAAACCAATCATTACCAAAATCACACCTGGGTAGATGATCCACAACCGATCATAAATGACCTTGACTCCTCTTCTCTTTAACAGCATAGCCATCCACCAATCAGAAAGAGGTCCTGCAAGGCCTTCTCCGATGAATGATCCAATAATAAGTGCAATGTATTGCAAACTTAATTGTTGAGGTGTCAATCCAAAAAGTGGCTCGAATATGATGGGAAGCTCAACAATGAACGCAATATTAGCATAAGCAAAACCGAGCATGATGGTGAAACATACCAAAGTGATGTTTATGTTCTTGATAGGTTTCAAAGGATTGAGCCACAACTTATAGTCGAATGGGTGTGCTGGAATTGTCCATTTGGGTGCTGCTTGGCCAGGGAAGTACACTGTTTCATCCACAATACACCACGAAATGAACTGAAGAAAGTACATGATGGCAAACATGAAGAAGACCCATTTGTAGTCATCAGTATGTTGGACAATAAATCCAGTGATGATGGGACCCAAAGGAGTTCCTACCACTAAGCAAGTGGACCAAATACCGTTGAAGGTTCCTCTTTGATGAGCAAATGTCAAGTCTCGAACAATACTAGACCCTGTAGCAACTGCAAAAGAGTTAAACACACCCACCAAACATCTTGTTGCGATTTGCTGGCTGTATGTTTTACAGTAAGCACCGGCAATACTCAAGCCAAAATTGATCAAAGTCGAGACAGCAAGAAACTTGTTTCTGCCGTATGTGTTCATCAATGGAACAAAAATGATTGGGAGAACACCCATAATCACGATTTGCACAGAAGTTGTATATGACGCCTCGTTCATGGAAACACCATAGTCTTCGGCAAACTTGATATACACCTGAGTGAGTCCAGCAGCCACAAAGGTGCACGTCATAATCTGGAAGGAGATCAAGGCAATATGAACATACTTTTTCTTGTTAGGCCAATTCAAGGGGTCATTAGGGTCACTAGAAGGAATTGGATCCAAATTATAAGTTCCATGTCTTTCGACAAGGTAAGCTTTGTGAGCTTCATCCAAACCAACGGGCACTTCTTCAAAGTGTTCGTCGGTGGCCTTCTCGTAATCAGTCAGAAACTGTGACATAATTATTTGGTGAGAATTACCATGACTACGAAATCTTCTGGCTTTAAAAAGTCTACTTGAGTTCGGAAATAGGTTTAATAGATCCCCACAACCCCCACAAATATCATAACCCACAGATGGCTTAGTCCCCCACTAGGCCCCATTCTGCATTGAAAACAAAGAAAGGCGTGTGACTTGACACGGTTTACTAATCGGACACCGAGGTGGGTTCGCCGAAGATTACGTGCCCTGATAAATCGAACAATGAAGCAAGGAAATACCTTCCCAGTGGAGCATGGCTCACTTTTCGGAAAATACCTATTATCCGTGAAATTGTAATATTAGTAATGGTGTGATATCTAACAAAAAAATTTCATCATCTGTGTGAGACTTTTAAGATCTCTGGCCAATCACACATAGTTGTCAGGTGCCGAACTCATTGCTACCTTTGATCTCGGAAATACATTGTTACATATATGGGTAGACCTACAATTGCGGATATTGTCATAAGATTGGAGATTTTCAAAACTTCTTCTGCTGTAATCGCCGATTCCAAAACTATCAGTGGATCGGGGAAGATAGCAGAAGATACCGAATCATAACGTCTTCCAAATTTGGTTTTCAAAATTGTAATTTTAAATCCGTTTTCTCTTTATTACCTGAGAAGCAAGTGTTTTCAAGAAAAACTGAGTTCAGAAACCCAAGGGATGATTCTCAGCCATGGAGCTCATCTCAAAAAGTCTCACTATATTGAGGATGGGAAAATCGCCGGGATAGTGTCAGAATGGCGTGAGGACCCTTGGACAGAACATATCAATAGCAACTCCGCTTCTTGTGCGCATTTCCGCCCCGGGCGGTGTCTTCTTAAGTCAGAAGTAGTATGTTGAAGTTAGGCATGTGATGTTCATTGCTATCAATGGTCTATTTTATCTGTCTTCTCCATTCTTGTCAAAAGACTTAGTTCGTACCATTTCTTTGAAATTTAAATCTGACATCGGTGAAGGCTCATCCATTGCCAATTATGAATATCACCTCTACCTCCTTGTTTATGCTGGTTGCTGACTTGTCAATCACAGTAAAACAGAATAAATAGGCATGAAGATTAAGAATAGATTATGTATGTATGGTGAAGTTCTCTTTCTACCTCTTTTTTGTTTTTTCTCTTCTTCCACCAAACGGAAGGGGGGCTTGAGCTCTCTATGATAGCACTATCTGGACACTACTATATCATGTATGAATTGATCTCAGCATCCTGATCCATAAAAGCAATACGGAGGAGTACTAAGATTTTTAGCTCTAAATAAATGAATTAAATCAGTATTGCAAAAATGTGATTAATTGGAACTCCCAAAACAAAACCATTGTAATGATACATATTAAATTTTCTACCTCTAATTTTTAAATGGAGTAATTCTGAGTTATCTCCCTCTAACTTTCCATTACAGGAGTTAGTAGCAAATGTTTCTTGTGGGGTAATCCAGACATGCGGCGAAGAAGTTCCATAAAACAAGCTGGCTCTGCAGATCTCCCAAATGAAAAAGCATTTCCGATTGCTTATTTTTTAGCCTTTGTTTTGTTGATTCCAGTGAAGCGCAGTTGGTTTGAAAGTATTGCTTCGAAGAAGATAAGCTTACAGTAATGAGTCCAACATGACTGCCTCGAGCCAAACTTAGCAAATTTTTATATCAAAAGAAACTCAAAGGCGAGTCATTTGAAGTTTTAAGTATAATCGTGCTTATTCCTTTCACAAAATATGTCGTTCAACTTTCTAATGTGGATTAACATTGTTTTAAAAAGTTGACCTGCCAGCATGTTGGAGAGTGGAATCTAACATCACCTACGAACTTCCGAGAAGATGTGAATTAGATGAACGCTTCCGCAAGCGATGGCATGTGACACATTTGGACGCTGCTCTGTCATAATTTATATATAAGTCAAGTCCGACAAAGAATGGATTTTGTTGCTTAAAATTTGGTCCAAACTTGAGTTTACCACTGACTTGGAGGTGGAATTTCGACGTCGTGGTTTGATATCTGAAATGTATCTCTTTCAAAATTCTGGTCATACAAACTTGCGGTTATGGGTTCTCAATGATATCAGTTATCAGAGATTTAGGAAGACTTCGACTGAAAATACTTATTTCTTGCACGATTAAAACTCAACGTGGTCACTCAAAGACAGGGAGAGCCGTTTAAGACAATTGTTAGAATTTTCATTTCGTCTAAACATCATGAATGATGGTTAACTGGGGTTGATTTTTCTCTTCTTAATTAGCGACATACATCATGATCATTTAGATTACATGAGAAGCGATTAATTTGCCTAGATCAGAAACTGAAACGGAAGGTAAATGAATGTTTATACGTGAGTTGGTATACTTTGTGCCCATACTCAGAAATGCACCGTTGAAGAAAGAGTTTGAAATTCACGGCTTCTACGATGAAAGCCAGTCATATCTTCGGAGATTCCAACAAGAAGACTATTTCGGTTCCCCAATGGTCCTAGGTAGGAAACGACTCATAAGAATGGTGTATTTATGCTTATGCTCCACATGTAACTCAAAAGTTTTTCTTTTGCGCTTTAATGTTCCAACCTCGTGTATCGAGGTGACCCTTGCCATCTCCTAATAACCGGCAAACACCGCCAAAAATTCAAAAAGTTTCCTGAATTCACTTTGTAAAGTTCCCTAGGTTGGTCAAAGCTAGTCCTCAAATCCATTTTCGGATTCGTTGACTAATTTCAAATCTGTGACTTAATATGTAACCTAATAGTGCAAGCATGACTGACCGGATTTACCACTAAGAGCAATTGGTCAGTTACCTTCCATAAATCGATCTGACAATTTCTAAATGTACCAATTCATTCAATCCATTTAACCCTCAAAATTTCCATCCAATCCCGATTATCAGCTCTGATTAATATATACTATATTTATAAATGTGTCAAATATCACCAATGCTACCTACATAATTCAGTTCGCACACAAATTTTTCATATACATCCACCTATAAATGTCGGGACCTCGCCGAACGAGAGACAAGAACCCAAAGCAACAGGGCCAGGCCGCAAGTCATAGCTCGAAATCGAAGGTTCCAGCTTCTTCTGACCTTGACCATCTGTGTATCATTTGTGCTGAGCCAATAAAGTACTCCGCAGTTTCTCCATGTAACAACGTTACCTGCCACCTCTGTTGCTTCCGTCAAAGGGCTCTTTATGGCAAGAGAACTTGTTTAGTGTGTCGAACTGAGCACGATGATGTGATTTTCACTGAACAGCCCACCGTGGATGACTCTCGTTACGATGCTTTCTTCGAAAAGTCTCGAGGAATCGTGGATGACAAAAACGGCGTCCATTTCACCGCACAATACGTTTACGACGACACGGAGAAATTGCTCCAGGTGAGCTGCACCCTCTGTAATGAGATTTTTGCTAATTTTAACGAGCTCAAAGCACATACAAAGGAAGTTCATCAGCGACAATTTTGTGACATCTGCGCTGCTCATAAGAAAGCGTTTGTGTGTGAGTTGAAGCTCTACACGCAAAAGCAACTCCAAACACATCTTAATGAAGGCGACAATGAAGGGTTCACTGGCCATCCGCGGTGCCGTTTTTGCAGAAATCATCGTTTCTACTCGGAAGACGAGCTCAATGTGCACATTCGTGAAAGACATGAGCGTTGCTATATCTGTGACCAGGATAGAAACGCCTCGCATGAGTATTATCGTGATTACGACGACTTGTACAATCATTTTCGTGCAGCCCACTATGTTTGTTCCATTCCATCGTGTGTGGAGAAGCGATTTGTGGTATTCAGAGAGGATCTCGACTTAACGGCTCACATGCTTAAGGAGCACGGTGGTATCACGGGTCAAAACGGCCGAGTGGTGATTGGTGCTACTCTGTCGCAGTTCCAATCGCAACTCCTGACGTTTCCACGCAAGAATACCCCGAAAACCGATACAGATTCAAGAGACACTAAGAAACGAAGATTTGATGAACGAGCAAAGCATTACCTTAACAACGACACAGTCGCAATTTCCAAATTCAACCAGCTTAACAATCTGTTTAAACTGCGCAGGTTGACTGTCGATGAACTTGTGGATGAATATAAAACACTTTTCACGTCCGAGAGTCTGGATGTGTCACTTTTGATTTATGAGCTCGCTGAGTTGTATCCGGAGTACTCGGAACAAAGGACCCAGCTTGAAAAAGCATATAACAGCCTCAACCCAGCTGCTGCTGCCCCTAGCATTGGTGAAAACTTTCCTATTTTGGGCAATGGACTGTCGCTGTCAATCTCCAACTCCTCCTGGGGTGCTGGAGTAGCTAGAAAATCTAGAGAAGAGCTCTTCCCTGCACTTTCCAAGCCATCTCGAACCACTTCTCCTGTTATCAAGAATGCTCCTGTCAGATACACAGTTTTGAAGAAGCCTACTCCAAAACCTAAGGTAACCATCAATAACTTCCAGGGTAACTCTGAATATAAGCCCAGTTACTTGGACAATCTTACGCGTGGCCAATCAGAGAGCAGTCTACCTATCCTTGGAAGCTCTAGTGTGTCTTCAGCAGTCTCTGCCTCGAGTTCACGTGGTCTGTCTCGTGTGCAGCTGCCTGTTCCAAGACCTTCCTCTGCCAATCTTTCGGAAGACAAGTTCCCTACGCTTACAAAGAAGTCCACGCGCAAAGAGATTCCTCCTGTGCGGTCACCAGTGACAAGCACCGGGCAGTGGGGTCAGGGGCTTACTGCTGCTCCTGCAAAAGAGGAAGATACTTGGGGTATTGCCATCATAGATAAGAAGGCTGAGAAGTTGAGAAGGAAGCAGCTAAAGAAAAAATAAGTAGGAAGCAACTGAAGGAGAAACAAGAGATGATATTTGGAAGAATTCCGACGGATTCTTTGTCCTTTAAAATACTCCGACCTATTCAATTCCACTGTATACTTTCTTATTTCTGATCCCTTGTCATGGGTGACAGATACTTCCAGAACTTTGTCGTGCAGGAATCTGCTACTTTCTCATCTACTTATATATCTTCTGTGCATCTTGATTCAAACTTCCACCCTTCCTAAAATCTTCAATAAACAACAAAAACACGCATTATGTTTCGCCATCTAATTCGTCCTATGCGCCAATTACCCAGATCTACGCTAGCCAGTGCGCTTCGTAAGCCCCTCCGTCCTATGATGAGTCCATTGACTTCATTTTCTCCAATTTCTCCACTCAGACACAATTCTTCCAATGATAAAACCGCCACGTTGAAGATGGACCAGCCACAGCTCATGATAGCGTTTACTTGCAACAAATGTGATACCAGATCCTCGCACACATTCTCAAAACAGGCGTATTCAAAGGGCACGGTACTCATTCAGTGTCCAGGGTGTAAGAATCGTCATTTGATAGCAGACAACTTGAAGATTTTCAGAGACAACAAGGTCAACTTGGAGGACATTTTGAAGGCCAAAGGTGAGTCTGTAGCAACCACCACGGACGATTTAGCGTTTGAGGACATTCCTGAATCCTTGAGATCAACTTTAGGACATCATGCTAAAGATGCACCTGAAGAATACCAAAAGGAGCCGGTGAATACAGACTTGCCGGAGCCAAAGAAGTAGGGATTGTATATACGGTTACGTTCCTTGGATAAGGACCGTTGGGAACTTTGGCAAAGATTGCTTGACTTGCATTTCAATGTATAAATGTATCAGAGATTATAAGTTTGCCTAGCCATTCGAAGTTGATGTTGATGGTTTTTTTTTATCTTCAAGTTCTAGTGTAAATTCATCATCTTATTTCTAGCCTTATTTCCCATTCTGTGTCTGCTCTTTAATAGATTCCAATACGAGGACTTACATCAATTCTTCCTACATACTGAACCCAAACATCCAGACTTTCTTCTCCAGACTTCTTCTCCAGACTTCTCCAATGTTAAGATATATTCCGAGACTTGCCACCAGATCGACTAGAAATATTCGTTTCTTTGCAACGAAAACTCCTTCTAGCCATGATTTGTACATGGAAAAGCTTCAGAAAAAGGCTACGGCCATGGGCTTGAGTTCTGTGGAAGAATTGAAAGCTAAGTTAAAGGATGACATTGCCCAAAAGAAAAAGGAGTTCAATGCCTTGGATCCACTTAAGGAACTTGACGAATTTGAGCAGAAACAGGCAGAGATCTTGAAGCAGAAAAAGAAGAGTCTGGCTGCAGACAGAGGTCCAATTGATAAAAGTGAACCTCAAGCTCCATATAAGACTCTTTCGTCGTTCGTTGATGTGGAGAAAGTAGTAGAATTGCCTGAAAAGGAATTGAAGTTCATCTGGAACGCCCGTTTTCTGAACAAGGAAGGTGCCATGCATGCTACACTCAATGCAACTCAATTTGCTAATATTTATGCGAATGCTTTCAAGAATCCTAACTTCATCTTGCCTTTGCCCAGAGACGGACAGGGTTACGAAATGCATTTCGTGCAATGGGCGTTTGTAGGACCATACACCACTCACTGTATGTTAACCTCGTTGGCAGAATACAAGCTTCACAATGAATATGCCAAACCACACACCACGCTCATGTTCCATCAGGAATTGGTTGATGAGACTGGATTGGTGTTGATGAACGGACAATTGGAGAAAGACTCGCTGATGACCTTAGACGAAGCTCAGCTTTTGGTGCTTAATGTTCAAAGATTCTATGGCGGATTAACCGAGTCGCTTGGCTCTGCCAGAAAGTTGGCCTTGTTGAAAGCATTTACTAGCGGAAGTGAAGACTTCGACATGGACAAACTCATTGAGGAAGCAGCCTCGTTTGATTAGCTGTACATATAATATCATGGTGTTTTCTCATTTACGTCATTCCTACCCTGCTAAACTGAGAATGTCATCAAGCATAGACCCCAGATCGTCGTCCTTTTTCTTGCGTGTTGCCCTAGACTTTGTAACCCTCTTTGCCGGTGCTTTGCGTGTTTTAGCCTTTGGTTCTGGTTCTGCTTCGTAGTCGCCTTCTGAAAAGTCACTCACGATTTCAGCAGATTTGGTGGGTTTTCTTCGAGCCGGAGCTTTGCGAGCAGCCTTACGCAGCTTCGGTTCAGGATCTATCATCTCAATATCTGAATCACTATTGATTTCAGCTTGCTTGATGGTCTTCTTTCTGGTAGGTTTTGGTTTTTTCTCAGTAAAATCGTCGTCTTCGTCGTCATCAGACAATAAAATACTCTTCGATTTAGGTGCAGCTTTCACAGGGCGAGCTGGTGGCTCTTCCCATGTAGAATCTTCTGTGATTGGCTTCCTCTGTGAATCCATACGAAGCTTATTCAACAACTGTCTGAAAGATCGTTTAACATTTCCTTCATCTCCAACATGGAATTCTTCCTCATCGATATTCACATCAAGCAATGCTTTGGCAGCATTGTCAATAGTCTTATCCACGTAATCGTTGAATATCTGCTTGTCTTCTTGCTCTATGAACTTTTTCGTTACATCAAACATTCCATCTTCAGGAATCAAAAAGAGATTGGACTCGCCAAGAACCTGCTTGAGAAGTTGCTGAATAGAAACCTTCAGAGTATTGTCTGAGTCAACGGTAGGCTCATGGAGCTTCGGCTGGCTCTCTTGCTTCGAAGCCTTTTTCTTATGGTAAAGTAAGATATCATTAACATTAGCGATCTTTCCCACAAACTTGTTGGAGAAGCGACGCGAATTTTCCACCTCGTAGTCGCCCGTATGATCCACACGCAACCTAATAAGCGGAAGAATGTCGATGTCTGTGGCTCCTGTCGACTCGTGCTCCTTTTTTGCATCTGCGATAAGAGATTCCACTTGCTGGGTCAAAAACGTCTGAATGTCAGCCTTCGACGCTGGACCTTCCACAAAATTCTCCTTTGCCAACGAGATTTCCTTCATAACAAACGGACGCACTGACTGGAGTGCAATGGGTGTGATCAGGTACTCTTTCCCTTTGATGTCTAGGAGAAAAACGTGTTTGGGAGCAGTTTCTCCCTCACTGAGCGATGTGGCCACTGTAGAACCCGCCTGAAGCGTATCAAACCCCGTTGTTGGATTGTATTGAGGGAAGGGAATGCATTCGTGTTCGTGGCCCCAAAGCACAAAGTCTAGAAAAGACGGAAGAAAATCCTCTGGAACATAAGAGGTCATGGTATGCCGAAAATGATTCTGATGAATGCACATGAGATTGAAAAAGTCTGAATGCTCTTTGGGACGTTGGAATGTCACGTCGCCATTCTTCATGATCCGCTGAAGCCGCTCATCCCTCATATTGTTGATTCCATATAATGCCAACTTCGAGGTACCTTTCTGGAACAAAAGTGGAGTGACCTTAATTTTATCTGACTGTGGGATCTGACCAAAGTAATTGACCAATCCGGTGGCAGCCATCACGTCCAATGGCGAAAGCATGCCTTCTCCTGTAGCATCGTCATGATTTCCTGAGATAGCGAACACTGGAACGGCCACATTTAAGTTAGGATCCTCATAATTGACGGTCTCGCCAGAACGGAGTGCCAAAGCAGGATCACTGAGCAATTCCAACTCACACGGCCTGTCCCCGAGGCAATTGAGTCGGAGTGATTGGATCACATGGAATAGTGACTTTTTCAGTGGTTTCGTCACATGAAACAAGTCTCCACCTTGCACTAGCATATCTACATCATGTGATTTTGCTAAGTATGTGACTTCTTGAAACGTTTTCCATGAGTCGTCGCCTCGCACAGGGTCGTTTTCAAGGTATCCAACATGGTTATCTGTAGTTAATAAAATCCGGATTGTGTCCGGACCTGGCTCGATGTGATCCACAGGCGGCATATTAGAGGTGTAATATAGAAACCTTGGCCAGATCCAATGCAAATTGTTTGATTTGATCCCTGGATTTCCCTATAATCGGTACTTCCCCAGACGTGATGAGTAGCTCGTTTAGTTGATGGTAGATTGCACACAACATCTCGCTACATCATCTAGTGACCAGATCCAGAATCTCTCCCTATTTCACTGAAGTTCACGACATCTGTCTCAATTGATAGAAGGACGAGTCCTGATAGGTGAGCTGATCATTATTTTGTGGCTTCTATATTTCCGTTTCTTCGTGTCCCCTATACTCCATGGCAGACTGCGAGAGTCGCCAGAGGGACGAGATTGAATCTCTCGAGTCCATCTATGGCGACATTTTCACAGACATTACGCCTTCCAGCACAGTTTGGAACAAGAAGGCTAGTCCCCATTTCCAGGTGGCGCTTCTGTCCCAGGAAAACCCTGATAGACCCGTGGTTTCCTTGATTCTAGATGTTCAATTCACAACAACATATCCAGTACTGCCGCCCATTGTGAAGGTTATAGAGCCCAAAAACTTGCTTAAGGCGAGTCAAGCCAAAATTGACGCCAAGATTGCCGATGTTTTGCGAGAGTATGCGGGCGAAGAGGTGTGTTTCACTATAATCATGGATGTGAAGGAGTTGCTCGATGATTTTCAACAAACTACAGAACAGGTGCTCTCTCTCGAGGAGGAAAGAGCCAAGAGACTCGAGAATGAGCGCAGATTGCTCGAACAGCATGAAAAAGAAGTACAGCGAAAAGAGCAGCTGGCCAAACAACGACAGACCATGGAAGCCAATGAGCAGATTCTCCAGATGAGAGATGATTATGGAAGTTCACAGTATGAGGGCTCTCCTGATGTTATGGATGCTGCAGTTGACGTTTCAGACCATTCGCTAGTGCCAAAATTGGTTTCTGGTCAGATATTCGAGTTTGCCAATGCTCTTTGGGGAAATGTTCCAAAAAGCAACTCCAGATTCCAGTTCAAAGCCGTTCAGGGCTTCATCCGAGCACATACACATGATATCTTGCTGGATATCGGCACCCAGTACATAGTCAAGCCGTATCTTCCACCAGATTTGCAGAAGAAGTTTGATGATCGGAATATCGATGTTTCATATCTTCTAACGGTGATTAACTTGAATAACCATCGGTGGCTGACGAGCGATGGAAAGTCCGAAATCCGTGCTTTGGAATTGGAGCTTGAGCAGGTTATGGCATTGAGTTCTCTGTCTGTTCTCAAAGTATTTGGCTTCCAGATCGATCAACATACACAGTTCCCATCCAAATGGACCATAAGATTACTTACAGAATTGCCCGTTGTGCTGCAATCACTTGAAGACATTCTCAGCACCACAGATTTCATCCATTGGGGACTTGCAAGAAACTGGTTGATCCAGTTGCTTCCAGCATTGGAACACATGCACGATAATGGACTATGTCATCGCTTAATTTGTCCATTGAGTGTTCTTGTGTGTGAAACTGATCTGGAAGACCTGACACAGCATCATGTTAAGACGTTGAAGTTATGTCATCCGGCTTACGGGTATTCTCTTTTACGAATGGTCAATTCATGCAATACTAAGGCCAATGGTGACGATTTCGTTTACAAATTCATTCCTAAAGCATGGATGGACCCTGATCCATCTGGTGGTTATATTAAAACCGATATTTGGGAGCTTGGGGTATTGTTCATGAGAGTCATGTTCAGTTATGATGTCCTCACCACTGAGTATCATACACCCGAAGAATTCTTCTCCAATTTCGATGTTAGCGCGTTTCCAGGTCTCGAAGAGTACTCAGAACGAGTCTATGATCTACTCACAAAGATGTTACAACCCAAATCTTCCAAACGTCCCAGCCTATTGGAACTCAATGCTCTTAAGTTTCTTCGATCTGGAATAGATTTGAGTATGCAAGGACTTAAGTCCCGTTTGGCAGAAGTCTCAAAAAGTCTAGACCAAAGCATGATCCAGTCGACTGTAGGCATTCAGAATCGTGTGAAAGGTGATCCTATTGGTTCATCAAAATACCAAACTTCAGCATTAGATGCAGCCAGAAGAAACTTGGCAGTTTCTCAAGTTTCCAGGAGAAGATATTCTAACAACAACCAGAGCCCATTTTTCTCATCTGAACTCAGCGCTGGTGGCAATACCCAAGAATCTCGGTATGAAAGAGAATTTGAGGAGGTGGGCAAGCTTGGAAAAGGTGGATTCGGTGAAGTGGTCAAAGTTCGCAACCGGATGGAAGGTACTTTTTATGCCATCAAGAAAATCAAGCACCGCTCCGATAAGTTGGAGACTCTCCTTTCAGAGGTTTTATCCTTGGCCCGTTTGAATCATCAGTATATCGTCAGATATTATGGATGTTGGGTTGAAGAACTTCCAGATACACCAAGCAAATCTCACAGCGCAATATCCTCAGAAGAAGATGATGAAAGCAGCTCTTCAGATGACGACGAAGAGTTCGAAAGTAATTTGAATGTTCGATCCACATCCTTCTTGAAGAGCCACGACAGTTCGTTCCAGATCGACTACTTTAAGGACTCCATGGACCCACTGCTTGATTACGATGATAGTGATTTCGACGACAGAATTGTTTTTGCTAATAGCAGCGATGAGGACACTGGGAGCGGGGAGGAAAACGAATCTGACGATGACGATGATACTGAGGAGATCTCAGAAAGCTACACTGATGATTCCTCAACCCCTAAAAATGCTGTCCAAATTACAAGAAGTCGCAGCAGGGTTCAAGGTAAGTCAATTTTATACATCCAGATGGAATTCTGTGAGAACAACACATTACTTAATCTCATTGAACGTGGCCTACCTGCCAACCCTAACGAATATTGGAGGTTATTCAGACAAATTTTGGAAGCAGTGTCTTACATTCATAGCTCTGGTTTCATTCATCGAGACTTGAAACCCACCAACATTTTCATTGATAAGTCGAATAACATTAAAGTGGGAGACTTTGGTCTCGCCAAGAGTTCCCGATTCTCCTCTGCTGTTCTGACGAATAACCAAGTCACACCCAAATCAAACAAGGATCTTTCTACGGTGGTGGGAACATTTTTCTACACGGCCAACGAGGTTGCTTCAGGAGAATATGATGAGAAAATAGACATGTATTCTTTGGGGATCATCTTCTTTGAAATGTGCTACCAATTGGGTACTGGGATGGAGCGTGCAATGATTCTTAATGACTTGCGATTGGCAGATATAAAATTTCCATCAGGTTTTGCTGAGTCTCGCAAGCCTACAGAGAAGAGAATTATTCGTCGTTTATTGGACCACGATCCACATAAGCGGCCAGGGGCAATGGAGCTTTTACAAAGTGGATTAATACCTCTTGAACATCAAGATATTATCATCAAGGAAGCTCTCAAGTCTTTGGCGGACCCTGCCTCTCCGTGGCAGCAGCAGGTGAGGGAAACATTATTTAACCAACCATACTCATTGGCACAAGATTTGATGTTTGAAAATGTGGGTAAGAATTCACACAGCGAAATTCTCGACAATTCAATGAGTGACTTTCTTGTATTGAGCCAGACGCTCAATGAGCTCTCTCGAATTTTTGACAACCATGGTGCCATTCAAGATTACGATGGCAGTTCTTTGCTTCCAAAACTCCAAGCGCAATCTAAAAAATTGGTTTATGAGTTGCTAGATCGAAGTGGTTCGGTCTTGACATTGAGCTATGATTTGGTTCTCCCGTTTGCCCGCTATTTGAGTCGCCATAAGATGCATGACTCCAAGATTTATAGACATGAGTTTGTCTATCGACCAAACTTGAGAGGTGTGGGCAAACCTGACAAGTACTATGCTGTTGCGTTTGATATATTTTCCAACAATCTGCCTGGTCTAATTGCAAGCAGTGCCGAGTGTATCAAGGCTGCTGATGAGGTGTTGAGCACCTTTCCTTGTTTTAAGACAAAGAATGCCCAAACTTTCATTATTATCAACCACTCCGATGTATTGAACAGTGTTATTGACTTTGCATTTGGCAGATCTCAGACAATATCTCAATCAAAAAGATATGAACTTATGGGTGTTTTATCCCAATTGGGCATAGAAAGAGGAACTGAGGATGTCAAGACCTACTTGCGTAATGACTTCAAGATTCAGCATACAGTCATTAAGGATCTAGTCGATGTGTTCAATTTCACTGTGGAGCCGGAAAGGGCCATGCAGAAGTTAAGAAAGATCATGGTTGACTCGCCTCTTTTAGCAAAAGTGGAACGCGCTCTTGATAACATCAGAGACATTTTGGAAATTGTCAACAAGCTTGGAGTGAAGTCAAAAGTCTCCTTCTGTCCTTTGAGCAACTACAATGCAAAGTACTACGATGGATCTTTCATGTTTCAAGCGATTCACAGAATAGACAAGAACAGAAAGTTTTCGAGAGTTGCTACTGGTGGCCGCTACGATAACTTGATTGACTCTCTTACGAACGACGGTCTTTCGAAGTCCAGAACTCCTCATGGTGTAGGGTTCCAATTGACAACAACGTTGCTCTTCTGGTTGATGAAGAACACCTTGAAACGTGCCAATACTTCTGATGGTGTTTCCAAATCTGTGACTAAATGGAAAAAGGTGAGATGTGATGTCTTACTTACTTGCCTGGAAGAGTCTATCATTAGAGATTCTGGATACGAGTTATTGAGCCAGATGTGGGCTCGGAACATTAGCTGTGATTGGTATATTTCGTCCTTCCAGGAAAACGTTCTCAACAAGGCAATTGACGAAGGATCGAATTGGATTGTTCAGTTGAGACAGCCTAACTTGTCGCGAAAGAAGTTGAAGAAGGGCCTGTTCAAGCCCATTCGAGTGAAAAACATTTGTTCTAACAAAGAAACAGATGTTGATTATTTCGAATTGTTGGATCATTTGAGCAACGAGATTGAAGAAAGAAAGAACGAAAATACCGAATCCATAATGGCTGAATCTTCTGGAAATAGTGGGGAGAACGCTGGAGAGTTAGGAAATGATCAAGCAAGGATAGGTGAGCCGATTTTTAACATTGATATTAATCAGAGAGTGATAGTGGTTCCAAACGCTGCTCCTCGAGGCAGAAAAAATAATAAGAAGGAGAAATGGGAACTTGAAAATGACTCCAAGTTGGCTTCTTCCAATATGATGAAACAATTGGCTAGTGCTCCGATTATTACTGTTGACCTGACTGATTCTGTACTTGACATGATCCTGACATCTTCAGTTCAAGTGCCACTTGAAGAATGGTTCAAGAAGTTGTTCTTCACCAACAACAAGCTTCCGAAATCGTATGCAAGTAACATTTACGATACTCTCAACAAGGAATCAGCAAAAGGCACACCTTGGGCAATCTTGCACTCTCCCAAAACCGACAAGACTACTATTGTGGATCTTCAAAGGTAATTATCTATGACATTAGGTTGAACTGAAGTCTATATAAACCATCAGGCACTCTTTGTAAGGAAGTTCTTTTTCCAGTCCCAATACTCTTCCAACCGAAGCCCACTGTATTCAGCGTAGTTAAAATCGATGTTCGAGAGCTCACTCTGAATCATTGCCCAAATTCCCCAGTAGAAGCCTGGCATACCGTAGTAACACTCAATTTCGTTTATCAACCCCTCAAGTTCCTGCTGTGAGACATTAATATCGTTAAGGTAACCTTTACACCAACTGACCATCACCGGGTTATTCATCGAGGGTTCTGGAATTGCTGAACGGTCACAATCAAAGCCTTGCCATTCAGCAAAATGGTTTGCAATGTCAAACGCTCTGGGAGCCGGAAGCATATACTCATAATCAATAAATTGGATAGGGTTGTCCTCAATTGGAAGAAGGCTAGCGTCAGAAACTCCCCTCTCGATCTTTGCTGCGAACTCCTCAGTCTCCGGAATGATAATATTGCCTGAGAGCAAATCACAATGAGACACCACCACAGAGGACTTGGTAACACGGTTGAGCGTGCTCTTGAGCCACTTAAACTCCTTATGGATGACATCGCGGATGTTCAGCTCCGTAATGCTATTATCATCTAAATTTGTCCTGAAGATATCAACGAGAGCTTCATTGGCCGGAACAATCAGGATCCAATCATCAATAAGGTCCCAGATACTGCTGATAATCTTCTTGACTTTCTTTTCACGCTTTGCGGGCTTTTGTGGGTCGTTTATGAGTTGGTACAGTTTCTTCAAGTTAGCAGTGTACTTTCTGAGTTTCTCCACGCCATCCTCGATGTAGTCGCAATCAACTTGGTGATGCCAATTGCCCAATTGCTGGGCGATCATTGGGTATAAGTATGGATTGCTGAGCTCCTTAGGCTCCAATGATCTTCCCGGAAGGAAGCCATAGATAAGACCGTTGGAAAACCGAGCATGAATAGGTGGAGCCAATTTGAGCGAATTGAGAACAAGATGAGATACGAATTCACGATGACGGTCAATAATAAGGTTAGTACCTTGTCCATACACGCGCATGAGCAAAGTTTCCAGCGATGGCGTGTGTGTGCACAGCAAGAGCATATTGGTGATTCCTCCCGTGAGTTGTTTCACAATAATATCACACGTCCACGAGGGAAATACCTTCGTAAGCAATGACTTGATCTGTGTGTAGTCACTATCGAGGTTAGTTTGGAGATCCACCGAGTACTGCGGCAAGTAGATGGCGTGGGTAGCATACTTCTCTAAAAGAGACTGAATATCAATTGGCAGCTGGTCCTCCACTGTGTTGAGCGCGCCAATGTCGATTTTAACACTGCCATTGCCAGCAAAGTTTGTGTAGTTAATATCAGCGGCTCCATTCACGTCAGATAGCTCTGAATGCTCGGGGATTTCGGGAATTTCGTGTCCATTTCCATTTGAGAGCAACTGGCCATTTCCATGCAGTGAGATCACAGAATCATACAGAGTTAACACATGCTGCTTCAGAGGCGTCAGTGGAGGCAGATCCCACGCATCCTCATCCTGAGAAGTGGCGCTTAGCCGTCTACTGTCGTTGGTAGCATGAGCATCTGACTCGAGATCCGACAACAGCGGATTGTTGAGGGTATATAGGAGATTTTTGTTTTTGATTTTCACCGCCGCCGGCAGCAATGTAAGCGGAGGAATCACCGAGTCTGAATGAGTGTTGACGGCAGGATTTCTGGAGAATTCAGCGGGCGTTTGAGAAGTAGATGTACTGCTGAAAGCAGTTACTGGTACGCAGTGAACTGCACCGCCAGACAAAATGCAGTATACTGGAGGAGCCATAAGTCCAGGAAGGTGACTAACAAGGGAAGGAGGCAGGAATGTCGGAGAAGCGGTGGTGGAAACAAGACGCTGGACGAGGTTATGGAATGGTAGACGTTTTAATAGGTATTATGTGAGGCGTACTGCACCCAACGCAAGGGTCCAAGAGCAGACGAGCACAAGGCTGGGAGGGCAAGGTATGAGATAGCATTCCTAGATTTATTTTTAGGACGTTCGCCTTCATATATGTACAAAAATGAAAGATTTTGTTTAATGGATTTGGTCTAATTTCTGTTCTTCTTTTGTTGGTTCATTCCCGGTTGATTTTTTTGTGTCTCTTGGACCATTAACGAACTGCTACAACGGTGCGAACTTCACATGTAGATTACCCAATTAGGCAATATGGTTCGTGAGGAACCGAATCAAAAAAAAAGAAAAGCAATACCGCAATGAATCTTGAGGAGAAGCAAGCTAGTGATGTCAACTGTCATGTTTATTGAAGGACTGCTAAAAATGGATAGTGTGATGAAACTACGATGGTTTGCTATGCTGTTACACCTGTACCTCCGAAGGCATTTCTGATAACTGCTATAGTCAACAGATAACAAACTATCATGCACACACAGGACACACGAATGAAGTCCAAAACAATAAAAGAATTGTCATTTATACTAGGTCAAAAAAAAAGAAATATGAAAGTCGAATTAAACAAATTGCTTCTCGTCCTCTACAATTGTGCCCGAGCCATGGACTCCATCACATACTGCATCATTTCCTCAATCTTCATACGAACTGGCCAATGTGATGGTGCATGGTGGATCTCCACACCCAACTGTTCAGCCCACTCGTAGACCAATCCTTGGTTGATAACAAAAGGAGTACCCACAAATGCAAAGTCGAATGCCCCCTGCTCGAGTAGATCGTTCACCTTTGTAGCGTCATTCAACCTTCCCACACAAGACACCACCGCAGTGTCTCTCACAGCTTCTTTCACTTGCTTTGCAATATCCACGTACATTCCAAAGCCTTTGGGAATTCTGAGGGCCATGGAATCGTTCCCTCCGGCTGAAATATCAAGTAAGTCGATGCCACGCTTCACCACCAAAGGAGCCAATTTCACGGAATCTTGAGCGGTCCACGAGTCTGGGTTGTCACTCAATTCAGAGGCACTCCATCTCAAGAAAACCGGATAGCTTTTAGGAACATTTGCTCTGACAGAATCGATCGTTTCCATCAAAAATCTGATTCTGTTTTCAAATGATCCGCCGTATTGATCTGTTCTCTTGTTGGAAAGACTCGACATGAACTCATTGATCAAATATCCGTGAGCAGCGTGAATTTCAACAAAGTCGAATCCAACGTCAACAGCTCTCTTTGCTGCTTGACCAAATTGCTTAACAATCACCTGAATTTCTTCAATTGTCAATTCTCTGGGTATTGGAAGTCTTCCACCTGGTCTGTAGATGACAGCAGATGGAGCTACCACCTCGTCCTTTTTACCTCTAGGGTCCCAGTTCTCTAAATATTCAAACAACGCTGACTGCATAGCCTTTCTGCCAGCATGACCAATTTGGATTCCGATTCTTGACGTATTGGCATGAGCATATTGGACTATTGGTCTGAATTTCTCTGCCTGAGAGTCCTTCCAAATTCCCAAGTCCACCACAGATGTCACAGCATAAGGAGCAACTGAAGTGGCCTCCACCACTACTAAGCCTGGTCCTCTGGTTGCAAGTCCCCCATAATGGACTTTGTGGTATTCGGTCACCTC
>Ga0160505_100466_pt1 | contig 23407 bp, 17 predicted proteins | sample DIDeMG_FD_108225 | JGI IMG/M metagenome (GOLD analysis project Ga0160505, IMG submission 108225) | Enriched chicken feces microbial communities from UW Madison campus, WI, USA - DID2874_E49_Stillage MG | ecosystem: Host-associated > Birds > Digestive system > Large intestine > Fecal ... | reverse complement strand
GGAATCTTCGCGAGCGCTTGGGGATGGGTCATCCGGAGGAGGAGGCGGCGGCGGACCGATGCCTACCCGTTCGGGATCGTGAGAACTTTCGGGAAGCTGGTGAACACTCAGCATAGAAAAGAAGTATTTTTTATCGATATTGGGAAGTTTTACTTTTCCATTATTATACTAGGATACGTTTATAGATTTGCACTCTATATAAAGGCAACTTGTCCGAGTGGTTAAGGAGAAAGATTAGAAATCTTTTGGGCTTTGCCCGCGCAGGTTCGAATCCTGCAGTTGTCGTTATTTTTTGGTTGCAACATCTTTTCTATTTGACAGACTAATTGGGTAGATTTGCTTTATTTTTACTCATGGCCCGATCGTTTGAAGAGGGTGATAAATTCGGATCAGCTTCAATTTCTAAACGTCGGTCGCCATTTCTTGTAGTTGGATCATTTCAATCAATTCCTCTTCATAACAAAGTTTTTTCTTACTCCATTATGCTGGTATAGTAAACTCTGATGCACTCTTCTTATAATCCACACTTTGACATCCATTTCTTTATTACCATATTTTTATTATCCGTACTCTTTCTCCATCCAATAATCCTTTTTTTTTTTTGTGCTTCAGGGTCCTTAACCAATCATCCTTGTTTCTTTCGTGTTATTCCATATCATCACCCACCCACGTAGAAATATCCTCCACGTCCTTTGCAATGTAGTGGCCCTCTATGTTCGAGAAATCTGCCCAATGAAATGTCCCGCAATCCTTATTCTGATACAGATTTTCACACAGCCAAAAGTAGCGGCCCCGGGTGGCTGGTGCCTTATATGATCGACGCAATGTCATGCTCATGTTACATTTGCACTTGGGAAGGTTGGCCAAAAATTTCTCATCGTAGCATCGAAATGTAAGGCCATACCGCGTCGTCCCCACCTTCGGATGAACTTCCAAAGCCTTCAGCATCGAATTTACGCAGTGTTTGAACTTTTCTTGACACCCAGGTTTCATCATCAATAGCGAATTGTGAGTGAGAGGAATCTGGTAGATAGTTCCGTTCGTTGACGAGTTTCTCCGCAACCGAAACATGCGTGTGGATCCAAGTGATACCGATGCAATGTAGTTATGCGGACCTATATGAGATAAACGGTCCGAGTGCCACTCCAAGTTGTTCTGGAGCTTCTGGTAGTAGTTGACAGCACAGAAGTTGCCAGTCCATGGATCTTTGCGCTGAAACGGAAGTCTTTTGTTGGATGGAATCACCACATCGTTCACATAGGCTTCTAGAATGTCTACGGCCCTACCAAACATGGCAGAGTAGGGCACGGGCTTGCGGGACTTGAGCCCATTATAGATGAGGTCGGGGTACTTGGAGTTAGGCTTGCAGAACGCACCAGTTCCGTGGTTCAGCACGCAGTAGTTGCCAAATAGATAAAACTCGTGACTCTTGTAGAGATTGGTATGAGTGGCCACGTCGTCTAGCAATTGGTCGGCAATTTCTGGTGAAAAGAAGTTTGGGTGCAACGATGCATATTCTCCAAGATGAGTTTCGACGTCACGCGGAGTATTGAGGGTTATAACATGCCCACGTTGTTTTTTGCCTGGCAGATTCAAATTTGATGATGCTACATTGTGTGATGTGGAGGGAGAAACATCTTTGGCATTGACGTTTTTGACGTCACCAGCCTCATTGGTGACAGGTTTGCGCATCTCACCAGCTTTGCGCATCTCATTAGCCTTGCGCATCTTGCCAGCTTCCACCACGGTACCAGCCACGGCTAAATCACCAGCCACATCACTACCATTTGCCAGTAGTTTCACCCTAATGTTACGACCCAAATTGCCCTGATGAAGTCCTCGCCTCTTGACACTACGCGGTCCACCGATCACCGCACGCGTAGCATCGATATCTCCTCTACATTGCCGTAGCAAGTCACCAAGTGCATCTCTCAGATAGTCTGGGTAATAAAGACACATCAACGCCAACTTATCGTTAAATAACTCGTCATGGCTGTCCATCGTACTTGTTAGCTTGAAATGTAAGATCTTGAGAGAATGGCCGGTGTACGTAGGTGTTGCGGGCCCAGGTCAATAACGGTGGATTTTTTCCGATGCTTCATGCCTGATCGTGCCAGGACGAAACCACTTCAGTAATTCTGACAACATTCATCATCGGTGTTTTTCGGTTTTCTTGTTTTTTACAAGTCTTCTTGTTGGAGTTTCTAGAATAGGAATTTTTTGCCTCCACCTCGTGTCTTAGTCTTGTGTTGTTGTCCATCTTGTTCATCAACCTCATCTAGTTTTCAAGTTTTCATTGGTCTTGTTTTCCCTGGTGCTTCACCTGTGTTCTTCTAATTTTCCCACAACATGTCCTCCAATGAATCTCTCCTGTCGGAGCCAAAGCAGGTCGTAAGCACCAACGCCAATGATCCAGTGGCCATCACCAGTGAGCCAAAACCTCAAACAATGGAGGCCAGACAAAGTGAAGATGGTGGAAGAACCATCTCTACGTACTCCGACAACGAGTCGGGCTATCAGCGTGAATCCAACGAGTGTACGGAATTCTGTATGGACTTTTTCATTTGTTTTGGTGCCTGCGATGCCTGCTGTCCTGCTTCAGGAGAGGGCTGTTTGAGTAGTCTCGCTGCTTTTGTGGGAGGACTCTGCTTCGCTTGTTGCAAGTGTTAAAATCAAGAAAATATATTCAATAAGAGAAAAGGAATTCCAGATGGAAAGGAAATCATGGAGTTGTTGGCGAAGAAAATTATGTGTTTAAATTAACCGCAGAATTGATAGAGAGAAACTGTTGATATGAGTGCTGGGAGCTTGGATTTCTAAACACTCTCATGGAGTATTTTATTAGAAAACCAGTCACATGTCGCTCCCTACAGAAAAGTATAGAGTCTGTGACAGTCCATAGAGCTTTTAAGGTGGTTGCGATTCTAATTTTGATTTTGATAATCTGTACAGTTTGAATTAAATTATGAAAGGATTGCGAAGATACCTTGTATTTGCCAATGAATTAAATCTGTAGTTATTCTGCTGAACCTATTCTGTTCTCTTTGATCTTTTCCCTCGATACTGCTCTCCCTGGTCGTATCTCCATGTTCCCTTTTCTGGCGGTGTTCTCACTTCCCGTTCGCAGCCAACTTTAACCATGCCTCTTTCTCGTAAAGAATTGGAAGATTCCACAAAAGCCGATTTTGCAAAGGCCAGAGCATATACAGTGGCCCTGTCCCATCCATCCATCGAATTGCTTCCTCCTCCACTCGTCAGGTCACTTTCTGTACCTGCCACAAACGGTGGTGACAAAGTCCCTTTAAACAATGTGGAACCCCTCATAGATTTACTCAGTGAGGCTTCCAAAGAAGATGTCAAGTTAGGTTCTGGAATTCATGACTTTGGGAAAGATTATGCCTCATGCAAACTTGCAGATACTCAATTCCCAGATTCAACGTTTCCAAATATCACCTTCCAGGATACAATCTTTCCAGATCTCGATCCGACAGCATCCACTGAAACAGTACGGTTACATCCACTCAACGAAATACTGCCACTCAGCAAGCACTCTGGTCCTTCAATTCAGAACTCGCCACACTCGCACAAAGAAGACACCAAAACGGCTACTCCCAAAGAATGCGACCAAAGTGAGAAGTCAGCTCCAGATAGTATCCGCAAAGAAAGAGTAATGGTCATTATTGCATTTGCCTGTATGATCGTGTTGTGTCTGGTCCTAATTCCTGCTATTCTCTTGGCCGTGTGTGGGTCTCGTCTTTCTCTGTGGAATTATTACAATTCACTTGACGTGGCCGCCCAAAGAGCACTAGTTGAGAAAATGAATGCAGTTCTCATCCTGACGGAGACACCTTATAACGGCGAAAACACTCCGCGAGAGTTGATCTTCGATGGAATTGTATACTCTCCCAGAAATACCATGGAGCCGGCGTGTGGTTTCACCCAACAAGATGCCAACTTGGATGTGGCACTACTCTCTTCTGTCACGAGCAAAATTAGAACGTATGGTACTCAGTGTAACCAAGCCACATATATTCTCAATGGAATGCACCAGATGGGCTTGAACATGACCATCATGCTTGGAGTATGGATTGGAGAAAACTCGGATGAAAACGAGTTGCAACTAAAAGAGGCAAAATCGTTGCTTTCCACATACCCGCTGAGGTATTTTGAAAGCGTCATGATCGGCAATGAGGCGTTGTATCGAGGCGATATCTCTGAAGCAAAACTCATTGATGCTATTCAAGAAATGAAAGAGTTTCTATCAAATCAAAACCTAAATGTTCCAGTGGGAACGTGCGAGATGGGTTCCTTCATCACGGAAAAGTTGCTTGGAAGTCTGGATATTGTGGGCGTCAATGTGCTTCCATTTTTCACGGGTCTATCGGTTGAAGATGCTGCTCAATGGGTCGGAGATTACCTCGCGACATATATTGTTCCGCTCAACAAAAACAACTGCTCTCTCATAATTTCAGAGGTTGGATGGCCATATTCTGGTGGCTCGTATCATGAGTCCATGGCAGACCCAGCAATATTTCAAGATTTTCTCAGAACTTGGGTATGCAACACATCCAAGTCCTTGCAAGGAGTTGATTCGTGGTACTACTATGAAGCGTTTGATGAGCCCTGGAAGGCAATCTTTCATGATAACGACAACAAATGGGAAACTGAGTGGGGGATATTTGGGCAATACCGTGATATGAAAACAAACGTGTCTTTTCCAACATGCTAGATCTTCCAAACTCTGTACAATAACCATAAGTAAAAAATAGCAAAACAAGCGAATGATATTGTAGTGTTGACGATGACCCAGAGATCTGGATACTGTGTTGGAGGTTCAAACTTCGCTTCCACAACGTGGAAAGCTACCACGGCCAAATAGGATCCTGTCACAACGATTTTATGGTAGATTGACAGATTGCTGGGCCAAAGCAAGTTTTTTTCCAAATCGATAGAAAACCCACTGATTAGCCAGTTGATCAATATCAATAGAACCGAGTACTGTAACACCAACCCATCCTTCTTTAAAAGTGGGAACAAACTGAAAGTTGCAATATTGTTGATCCACTGGATGATGGCAATGTCGTCCTTATCTGAGGTAAGAAGCAAGAAAGTAGAGGGAATCAAAGGCACCAACACCGACTTCTCGTGGACCTGGAACAGGAACAAGAAGAATCCCCACGCAGTAGCGCTAAATCCGTAGATAATGAGAGTAGAATGCACATTGGTGCGTTTGATCAACTTGAAGAATGCCATAAGGCATGGGGGGAAAACAGAAGCCAAAGTGAACGCCAAAGAAAGCTTCTTAAGTTGGTCATTGGTAAAGATTTTGTTGTACTTGACAACCAAATTCGATGTACACCAGAAATTTGCAACTTTATCCTCGAAAAGACCTCTCTCGAAGGGGAACATTCTGATGAGAATTTGTTTAACCATATCGAGGACCTCAGAATAAGTTGAGGACGCCAAAATGAACGGAGAAACCGCGACAATGATTGTCAAAACCACAGTGGCCCCAACGAGAATAAGTTTTCCCAAGTTGAAGGTTGCAATTGTGGTGTAAAGCGACTTTTTAGGCGTGAATAGCTTGGCCAAGATGTAGAAGAAGATGAACGGACTGTAATATAGGGCCATCTGTTTGAACAATACTGACGACATGAACCAAACAGAGGCAAGCACTAGATTTCCCTTGAGTAAATCAATAACCGAGAACAAAAAGAGACCCAACATCACGGAATTGTATTGGAAGTGGCCATGGTCGATCAAAATAAGTGCTGGTTGACTCAAAATTAATGCAATTACCACTAGCTGGTGCATTCTGCCCAATTTGGCTCTCTGACCACCCAAAAGTGACGTGAGCTGCATGATAGCAGGAATGTAGACAATCAACTCACTGATGATGCTTGAATAACGCATAAACGTCTTAATTTGAGGGTTTTCAATCCCTCTAGAAATGTCCAATTTGAACCAATCGGAATTGACGAGGGAACCCAATTTGCCAAATAACCACAGGTGATACGCGGTCAATGGCGGATAGTCCAATCCCCAGTACTGTAAGTCGTAAAAATACCATTTGGTGAGCGGTAAATTAATGGTGATTTCCATCCAATGTCTCTGGGCCTCAAAGTCTCCATTGATTGGTTTCTGGCCCTCGCCTGAGTATGACCCCAACCCTACTGCACTTCTCAAGAGAATGGCAGTCAAAATCAAAATGTAGCGAGCGGCCCACTGATCAGGAGCACGTTCGAAGACATGTAGAAGGTCATGAAGTGGAGTGGTGAGAAAAGGAGTTTTGGGGGCGAAGTTTGCTGGCTTCAGAGAAGTAGCAATACTCTTTTCCCGCCTCTGGTGGCCAGCAGTATTGCCAGGTTTCTTTTTGCTGGAAGATTTGGCCATTATCGTGTATAGAAAGTGCCTAAACAAGCGGTGAAGATTAAGTGGTGGTATTATGAATATGCAGGAATAATATTGAACAACCAGGAGATATTCAAATGAATGAAAGATTTGAGAGAGATTGACAGCATTAATTGACTTGAGTAGGAGAAAATAAGTGAAACCTCTGTTATTAAATTATGAAGCTAAAGTTAAACGTTGTCAATAGATAAATTTCACATGGAATTCGCCATCAAGCTTCCTTATATATATGTTGATATTTTTCAAAATTTATCGCACCTAGAGTCCAAATAGAGTATAAAACTATCAGCTACATATGAATTATACATTAAATTCCTTCAACTATGCACTTTTTTTAATCTACTAACTCATCATATTTAACATAGCCATCAAAAGTTTCATATCAAGGCAACTTGTCCGAGTGGTTAAGGAGAAAGATTAGAAATCTTTTGGGCTTTGCCCGCGCAGGTTCGAATCCTGCAGTTGTCGTTACTTTTTTTGATAGAATGTCTATCAGCTTTTCAAGCCAATTGGTGTAGGTGTATCTTTTTTTTCCAATGCCAATTGAAGATTTCTCCCAATTAGCTGATGAACTAGTTACCTGCTACGCGCAAGGTGTCCTAGAAAAAGCCCGTCAGACGGCTCGGAATCATGTTCGGATTGGCGACCAGAATTCCCGACTCATTCAGTCTATCTCGTCTATCAGCAACCAAATGCAACGGTACCAAGAGCCAGAATCGCTAGACGCTGCGTTGGACGCCATTGACTTGGCCAAAATATACGAAGGTGTAGAAAAGCGGGAAAAAGACGCTGCCAATGGCTCATCCAAAGACGTTTTGGGCTACGAAGATTATATAGTGTTGGAGACATTAGGCTACTTCAAGAATGATTTCTTCCGGTGGGTGAATAGTCCAAAGTGTGGCAAATGTGGCCAGGATGGTAGCAACATGGAGTTTCGGCGGTCTGAGGGCCCTCCGACGCCGAACCCGGACGAAATCAGCCGTGTGGAGGTGCATCACTGTAAAACTTGTAACGAGGACGCAACATTCCCCCGCTACAACAGCCCGGTGAAGTTACTAGAAACACGAGAAGGCAGGTGTGGCGAATGGGTCAATTGTTTCATGCTTATTCTACTGGCGGTGCTTGGATCTACGGCAAACATCAGGTATGTGTGGAATCATGAAGACCATGTATGGTGCGAGTATTACAGCGAGAAGCAGAAACGTTGGATCCATTTGGACCCATGCGAAAATGTATTTGATGAGCCTTCGCTCTATTGCGAGAACTGGGGCAAGAAGATGAGCTGGGTGTTGGCAGTCAGCGACGTCAATATCGCCGACGTTTCTGATAAGTATATCACCAAGGAGGACAAAAAGATCGCCAAGCTGAGCGTGGCAAACGAGAAGGAGGTGCTAGAGTACATCCACTGGGCACAAGAGAAGCTCTTAGTGAGATACTGGGATCAGAAAATCGACCCGTTTCTGTTATCTACCCACGATAAACTAGCCAAGTTATATGTGGAGATTGTCAAGCGAAACGACCGGCCCACTCGTACCAGTGGGTCTACGCCTACCCCTGCGGCGACAGAAAGAGGCCGACAATCTGGAAAAGGAGAGTGGACCAAATCACGAGGAGAAGATGGAAACAAGTAGACGAAATGAACGACCAACATTGATCTGAAATAGACTCCATAGCAGTACAAAGTAGGTAAATCAAATTATCATCCAATTATCATTATCATCCAACTATCAACCAATTTCCATAGTTGTCACGTCTGGATACCTTTGGACTGTTTGAACAACTTAAGTCCTACCCATGAGAAAAGTGCCCACCACCAAGCCACAACATAGACGCCCCATAGACTCATCACATACTCGTCGATAGTGCTAAACACAACATATAAATAATCGTATTCATGTTTAGTAGATTCTGTCCAGGAAAGTGGCTCGATGACAAACTTCCAGCACAGGAAGACTGTGTTGGCTGTGACGATGAAAAGCGTCCATGAAATCGCTAGCACGGCGTATCCGTACCAGAATAAAGTGGCTGACACATCCTGCGATTCTTCATCTGAGTCCAGATCGATACTGGGCTGTATTAAAGGGAGTGGGGCATCGTGATTCATGAGCAGATGCAGATAACAGTTGGTGAATGTTGCCAGATGTGCACCAGTGCATCTGGAATAGATAGTGAATATGGGAAGAATGGAAGATCATCAGAAATCTTATTAAAAGAAAAAAAAATCTTGCTTTTCCCTGATTTATCATAATAACGTCCAAATTGTTTTCCAAACTTTTTTTTTTGTCAACTTCTCCTCTACAAATTGTTCAATGTCTATCAGTGTATTGTAAATCTAATGGCTGCGAAATTTCCCCTCCGTTGACTTTTGCTCACTCATTAATGCTGATCTTGGTGCTACCAAGAAGATGTGGTGCGGCCTCCTGAAGCCAGCTAAGCTCAATGGCCGAACAGTTCCTACCATACGCCTTGGCCGTGTACACGTATTCGATGTACATGATGGCATCCATGTTGGGCCGGCCAAATAAGTTGGACGAGGGATGAATACTGATGAGTTGACCAGTGGAACATGTGCGGAAGGATCTGTCAGGCATTCCAATGGCAGTATTGAGAGCATAACCCTTGAGAAAAGACTTCATAATCAGTGGGATATCCAACAGCTTTTTGAGATCGGACATGTAATCCTCGTCGTCACTTGAATCTCCATCCTTCTCATGGATCTGGGCCTTGAGTTTTCTCAACTGCTGCTCTCTCTCATGCTGAGAAAGTGAATCATCTTGTCTGATAGTGGTGGTCATGTAGTCAATCAATTGCTTTCTTACACGCAACACATTCTTGAAGCCCTTATAGCTGAAGTGGAGCTCCTTGCACCATAATTTCAACTCGGTGGTGTTTTTGGAGTTGTTCAAGCTCTGAAAGTACGACAAGTATTCCTTGAGCGCAATCAAGTCACCCAGCTTATTTCCCAATGGACTGTATTGTCTTCTCTTTTGGTTGATTTCGTCTCTCAACTCTCCGTTGCCTCCAATGTTCAATATGAGATTATCTACCGAGAGACAAGAGGCGATGTCGATTACATCATGCAAAACTCCGTAATCCAACGCACTGATGAGGACGGCTGAAAGGGCTGGAGGTAATGGCAAGACGGCCATCTTATAACCAAGAGACGTGATCTTGCCGGAGTTATCCAAAGCTCCCAAAGAGTGCAAAGTGCTCAACGCACTCAAAATGGCCTCCTGACCAGGATGTTCAAGCCAAGTCCAATTAAGAAGATCATCGACTCCCAATTTCTTTAAAGTCAAAATTGGAAGAATCACATCGTTTCTCATGATTTCTGATTCCTGTTGCTTCGGAAGCTTGGACAAAAGTAGCTTTTCCGAGTAAAGGCGAAATACTTTACCTGCGCTCTCTCTTCCTGCTCTTCCTGCTCTCTGTCTGGCCGAAGCCTGGGAAATGGGTGTAGTGAGTAATGTCGAGAGTCCCAATTGGTGCTTCCATACCTTGACCTTTCTCAACCCAGAATCCACAACGTATTTAACTCCGCTAACCGTGATGGAAGTTTCTGCAATGTTAGTGGCCAAAATTACCTTCCTCTTACGACCCAGAAGCGATTCAAAGATCTTAGACTGTTGAGCAGGTGACAACGCAGCATACAACGGAAGAGGTACAATAAGAGGTGCTTCCTTCGGTAGCTGTGGAGCCACGGTGTTCAAAATGCTTACACAGTTGTCGATTTCCTCTTGACCAGGCAAAAAGCAGAGAATATCACCCTCCTGTTCTCCGGAATTAATTTGCACCACGGTACGGACCATAGTATCGACGATATCTTCAGAAGATCCACTTAAGTAGTGTCTGGAAACAGGATACATCTTACCCTCCACAAATAAGATTGGGGCATTATCGAAAAACTTACTGAAGAGTTCAGCATTCAACGTGGCCGACATGATGATGATTTTGAGGTCAGTGCGCTTCTTGCTGAGAATAAGCTGTTTCAAAAAACCCAAGATGAGATCAGTCAACACCGTTCTTTCATGCGCCTCATCAATGATCACCGTCGAGTATTTTGAAAGTGTCTCGTCCAACATCAATTCTCGGATGAGCATACCATCGGTCAAGTAGTTCAATTTCGTTTGAGAACTGGTGATGTTAGAGAATCTCACCTGGTAACCAATCTCATGGCCCAACGGCGTTCCATGCTCCTCGCTGACTCTTGTGGCCAACGAAGCAGCAGCCACTCGACGAGGCTGGGTGACGGCAATACGCTTTTTGTTGAGAGGAATAAGAAACTGGGGGATCTGCGTCGATTTACCGGAACCAGTCTCTCCAATGATCACATTCACCTGGTTCTGCTGGAAGTAGTCGATAATGGTGTCCTTATGCTGGTAGATCGGGAGTCTTTCACGGATGGAAAGCAAGTCTGATGCTCTTTCGGCCATGGCAGCCTTCAGTTTTCTCGACGAGAGGTTAAAGGCCAGGCTTGGCTCGTCATCGTCGTCATCATCATCAGCAAAAAACACTCTCTTTCCCTTTTTCAGGTCCTTCTTCTTATTCTTCTTGGGACTTGGAGTAGACACTTCGGACTTGGAACTGTCGATGACTTTCGTTCTGTCTTGACTTCCCGTATCAGGGCGTTTGGAAGCATTTGATTCAGACTTCAAAACATCAGTACTAATTTCAGCAGCTTCAAGATGTACCAGTTCATGCTCAGCGGGCACATCATGAGCATGCTCCTCCACCTCTTCCTTCACCTCATCTTGAATGTGCTCTGATGGCTCCAGATCTTCGTCAAATCGGATTTTTTTGTTTGTACGGTTCACATGAACATCCGTTGCTTCAGGCTGGTGGGCCACAACATTTTTCGATCTCTTTCTCTTTCTTTTGCGGGCGCCAGATGTATCGCCAGCCAGAGACATGGTATGGTTGTAGATTTTTTATGTGGAGTCGCACTAAGCTCATCGGTAGATGGATAACCATGCGATGCCATAGGAACTATCTGATGAAGGACATACGATTTTGCCAATTGAATTATTATTTGATTTTCCGTAGTTGAATGGAGTCCTGGAAGTCAGACAAACTATTCTTTTTTTTTCTTTAATGCTTTTGATTCTTGTTTTCTCTGAGTTAGTCTGTCTCACTTAGTTTCGCAACAATGATGCTCATTCCCACGTTAACAGAAACCAATTTTTAATGACCAAAAATTCCATCACATCATAAAAAAATCAAAATAAGACGAAACCAAACAAAAGGAAAACATAAAGAGAATGTTAATTGAATTAAGACAAGAAATCCGTAAAAACGAGAATGTAAAAACGAAAAATTCGACTCAATCCATAAATATCTCTGTATTCTCTAATTACTCACTTGATCTTGTACCTAACATTTCCCAAATTCTCATTAATCAAATCACTACCATGTTTCGCCAGTTGGCTAGACCAGCAAACAGCCGGTACATGCGCACATGGTTGGCCAGGTTGCAATCCACCGTGGCCACCACCGAATTGCCACCCGAAACAATCAAGATTGTGCCGTCTGTCGCCGACTTGACTCAACCTGACCATGTCGCCAAAGACTTTGAAGGGTCCCTTGTGGCACATTTACTTAATCGAAACTTGGTGGAGTCGCTCACTTCTGACGATTTGTACGCACTCACTGAGCCTGGTGCCCAGAAGTTGAAGTTGTACTGTGGAGCTGACCCCTCGGCTTCGTCGTTGCACTTGGGTAATTTGTTGCCCTTGATGGTTCTTCTCCACTTCACCTTGCGTGGCCACGATGTGGTGGGACTAGTAGGAGGTGCCACTGGTGCTGTTGGAGACCCCAGTGGTCGTCAGACTGAGAGAGATGAGATGGACGCCAACCAGCGTGAGTCCAACGTAGATATCATCCAGAAGCAGATCCTGGACTTTTTAAAAGGTGGAATTGAGTATGCCAAGCTGAGAAACATTGACGTTTCTCAGGATGGATCAAAAATCGGCAATGTGGAGAGTGTTAACAATGCAGAATGGTGGAAAGACATTAAGTTGTTGGACTTTTTGGCAACTTATGGTCGTCACATTCGTGTGTCGCAAATGCTTGCAAGAGACTCCATTCTGTCTCGATTGGAGTCACAGCTGGGCATAGGCTTCAACGAGTTCACCTACCAGATTCTTCAGGCTTACGACTTCTGGCACTTGTTCAAGAATAGAGGTGTTAATGTCCAGGTGGGAGGAAACGACCAATGGGGCAACATTACTGCCGGAACAGACTTGATTTCGAGGATTCAACGTCATTTTGGTGGTATTTATAAGGACAATAAGGAGGCTCCAGCTTACGGTATGACGGTTCCGCTTTTGACCACACCTTCAGGCCAGAAGTTTGGCAAGTCTGCTGGTAACGCCGTTTTCATCAGCTCCAAATTGACCACACCATTCCAGATGTTCCAGTTTTTCATCAACGCACAAGATGAGATGGTTGCCAAGCTCTTGAAAGTGCTCACCTTAATTCCTCTTGATGTCATTGAGGGGACCATCTTGCCTCAGCATAGCGAGGATCCTGGTTTGAGAATCGCTCAACGTATTCTTGCTAGAGAGGTTGTAGATTTGATCCATGGACCTGGTATCGGAGACGAAATGGCATACATTACCAGTTTCTTGTTCCCTACGCCAGACCAACCATTTGATGACGAGATCACTGCCTCCAAGTTGATATCGAAATTTAGCAAGTCTGGAATCATGCAGACAGTTAGCCTTAGCCAGTTTCCCGATGCCAACGACATCAAGATGAGCACATTACTCTCTGTGATTTTTGATAAGTCGAAGAACGAAACCAAGAACCTCATTAAGGCCGGAGGTGTGTACTTCGGTATTGACAGAGACCAATTTGTTGATCCAGATGACGTGGTGTTGTTCGACAGAACAAACCATTTGATTGACGGCCAGTTACTTCTTGTCAGAGCTGGTAAGCAGAAATACCATGTGGTCAACATCACCGACTAGATGAAGGAAAGCTTTAACTTCGACTTGGCTACAGACAGATCTGGAGTGGAACCTTTATCTTGTATATATTAAATAACACTCTATAGACTATTGGCTCAAAACGGTGCCCACAGCCTCAATCACGTTATCGAACACCTTGCTGTTGGCAGCGATGACACCCTTAGAGTCCAAGTGTCTCCCCTTGCCGAAGTCCAAAGGAGCACCGGTGATGTCACCAACTTGTCCACCGCTCTCGTAGATCAAGATGTTACCAGCAGCATGATCCCAGATCTTCTCTCTGTAAGTTTGACTAATTGGCAATCTCAAGTAGATGTCTGCCTGGCCCTTAGCCAAAACACAGTATTTGACCTGAGAGTCCAAGTTGACAGTCTGCTGCGACACGGTAGCATCGTCAAAGCCCAATAATCTCTTGATCTGGCTCTGTGTAGAGTGAGACGAATGTCCCTTCTCGACACCTTCAGCAACCTTCAACTTAGCTGGTGAAGTCTCGTTGGTCATGGAGATCTTCTCCTGGTCCTTCAAAGGAATAAACTTGTCTGTAGAGAATAATGAGTGGTAGAACGAGCCAACACCCTTGACAGCCGAAAACAAGCCTCCTTTGATGCCGGTCTGCTCCTCGTTGGACACGATGTTCTCAGCCAAGTTGGGACATCCAATGACTCCCAAAACCACCTTTCCGTCTTCGATCAACGCAAGACAGACGGCAAATTGGTCACCTCTCAAAAAACCCTTGGTGCCGTCAATAGGGTCCAAAGCCCAAAAACGTCCCTTGTCTCCACCCTCGTAGTTTCCGAGATCAATGGCCTCATACACTGACTTCAAGTCGGTGAGGGTACCAAGAACAGCATCTGAGTTGGCCGTTTCAGTTTGTGCATCGACAAGGATCTCCAAGATCTTGCTACTGAGGTTTTTGGCTTCGTCACTGCCGTCCTGCAACGACTCTGAGTCTTCTTCACCCACAATCTTGTCATTGGGGAAGTTCAACTTGATGGCATGGTTGATGAGGGCCTGCGAGGCATAATCGCCCACAGTAACCGGTGACTTATCATCTTTGATTTGGGTTCCCGATTTCTGGGTGGCAGCAATGGAATCGCTAAGCTTTTTGGTGAGAACAGATGCTCTCTTGACAGCCAAAGTAGCCACTTCCAATTCTTTGGCGTATGGGTGATCTGTAGAAACCATGAAGGAGTTGAAACGGGGGAAAAATGCAAGCGAACGCAGGAAGAAATGCAGACACAGGGTTCGAGGTGCAATAAGGGACAACAAAATGGCCGATAGTGCTAGACTCCAGAGAATTTTTGGAGTTGTCTTCATGAAGGCGTCGTGTGGAGCACAGTAGATAGATAATAGGTTGGAAGATTCAAACACAGATATAGATAGTTTTGGGAAGAAAAGATTGGATATGGATATTTATAGAAGACTGATTAAGGTATCAGGTGAGGAAATAAATACAAATCTGGGTAGAAGAAGATAAGAGAAAGAGAATTGCTAAGGTATTGAACATAATGACTCTGATGCGTATAAGCTGGAAAATGCATGTAGCTAGTGGCCAAGGACATCGAAGTAAGAGTGAGTCTTTCAAATATCTACAAAATGTAGAATAAAAAAAAAACGGGAGGAAACGATAGTCTCAGGATCGATTGTGGTAGTTGTCTTCTTTCTCTCTGACTATAATCATATGAACTCTCAGACTATCTTCTTATTCCCTCTACTTCATAGTTAGTGATCACTCCGATTGTCACCTGGATATACCCTCACCATGTTGCAACAATCCAACATGGTATCGACCTTTCCAGTAAACACTCTACGGACCAAAATAATGAACATCTCCAAAAGGATAATATTCCTCTAAATATCCATATCTCCAAAAATGAAAAGAACAAAAAATTAGCATCCACAACATTACCCTCATTCATCATCACCTATTTCACAGCCTACCTCCTCCCATATACCGGCCCAAACCACTCTTCTTATCCATGCATTCAGGCATCATCTTCATAGGATGCTTGAGCTTGGTCTCGTGGGTCGTCCAGTTTCTTCCCGTTATCTCCGTGCCAATAACTGGCCGTCTGATCAACTATGAACTCCATTTCTCCACCTTCAATAACTACACCTACGGAGTGTTTGGTGTCTGTGATATCTCCAGAAACGTATGCTCCCACCCCACCATCGGCTACCCTAGCAGTGATTTGTTCTACTATGACCATATGGGTGTTTCTGTGACCGACGAGGAACTCGCGGAGATCGGGTTACCTAGCGATGCTACGCGATCCATCTCTAAGCTACTAGTAGTCCACATCGTGGCATTCTGTTTCACTTCGGCACTCATGTTGGAGTCTATTCTTCTACTAGTGGTTCTCTACGTCCATGATAAACATCCTGGGCTGCTGCTTTTGTCATTGTTGCGGCGTCACAACAAGAACGCCACGGAACAACCCATCAAACCTAGAAAGAAAGACATCACGCCGTATCTTGAATGGATGCTCCTCTTTTCGTTGCTTTCATTTGTTCTGACGCTCTTGGCGTTTTTAGCAGATATTCTCTTGTTCATTCCCCGCCTCAGCTTCTTGGGCTGGATCCAGTTGCTTCCTATCCTGTTGATGGCACTAATAGCATCGTTAGTGTGTTTCATGAAACGGTCCATCTCTTCTCGTCGTCACTTGGAAGAGGAGGAGGCATATCCGGCCAATGAGATGAGAAGCAAGAATGGCATTCTGCCTCGCTGGGCTGATGACACCGGCTCAGACGATGGTTTCTATGTCTACACAAATGGTTTCTACACAGCAAACAACGACACCGACAGACAGAGCCCAGAGGTGCACATATTGGGGCCGGGAAGACACTATTCAGATGAGACTCGGCATTCGGAAGATTTGGGAGATGGAATCGAGTTAAGAAATATCAGAAGAGAAAGCTGATCAAAGCTTTCAATGATGCTACTACACCATCTACACGAAAACAATCGCATAAACCACAAAATGGGACATGTCACTAATAACCATCATAGCATGTACTATATCCAAAATATACGATACCAACCCAACAGATCTGAATAACAGCCTGTGCTACATCATTCACGTATGGCATATATTACCTAGCAATTAATAAGCCTTGGGACGAGCACTGGGAGACTCAGATCCGCTCTTTTGGGTTTGTTCCTTCTCCACTTTCTCGTCATCCTCCTCTCCTTTTGGAGTCTCGAAATATGGTCTCTCTCCAAGAACCGTGAGACGGAAGTGATGTCTAGGACCTGTCTGATGTTGGAGGAAATCAGCCACGGCAGTGTGAACCAGGAACCGATTGTCCCAGACAATCACGGTTCTGGAGTCTGTTCCACGGTGGGTGGCCCTGATCTGAAACTCCGGGTTGTTGAGCACATGGTCCTCCAAGAAGTTCAAAATGAAGTCCGACTCCGAAGGCTTGACTCCCTTGACATATTGGATGAATCCACGCGAAAAGAAAAGACTCTTCTCGCCTGTCACTGGATGGGTTCTCACCAAAGGATGCTCCGAAAATGAGGTCTCCTTAACTTTGGTTGCATGGTTGTTCAAGGCCGCAATCTTTCTCTGGTAGTGGTTCGAATGAACCACCGTCAACGTCTCGAAGAACTTCTGCAACTCAGGAGACAATCTCTTGTAAGCTTCTCTCAAATCAACAAACACAGTGTCTCCGCCAGATGGAGGAGCCTCCAAAGCTACGAAGAACGAGAACGATGATGGGTAACGTTCAAAGCTGACATCGGAGTGCCAAACAAAAGTTCCAGTTTTGTTCTTGAACTCCTTCTCGTACCGGGTCTCGTCACCCTCTTTACGAATGGTGACAAAAATCTCAGGGTAGTTCTCGGCTGCATAACTTGTGTGATGAATGTGCAATGGTCCAAAGTATCTGCCATAGTCTCTAACAAACTTAGGACCCTTGTCTCTGAAGTCCTGATTTCTGAACACCAAAAGGCCCCTGGTCTCAATCAATAAGGCCAAGTCATTCTTTGCGGCATCGTCCAACTCACTGAGCTGGATTCCGTCAATCTCCGTACCATAGTTTGGAGACAAGTCGAACTTCTCCACTTTAGTATTTCCCTTGAAGAGATTCTTGAATTCGGGATCTCCCAAATGGCCTTTGTCGTTCTTCTCGTGGCCAGGATTGTTGTGGTTGACAAATGCATTGGCATCTTCCAACTTAGTCTTGTGTAAGAATTCCGGATACTTAACAGTCTTCTTCTCCTGTTCGAATTCTTCATCGGTTAAGAAACGGCCATTTTGGCTTGCTTGCTTAAATTTCTCAACGAATTGTGGGTCGTCGAACTCAACTCCTGTGGGTCTCCAGTAGGTAACCATTATTGCTGATGGTCATCATAACAAGATATATGCTTAACTTATATCAGATCAAAATCTCAAATTGTGGAGGTGCAGCCACAGTGTGGCTTTTCCCCAATGTTTGCACATGGCCCATTCTAGCACCATTTGTAGACTCTCGCTTCAACGTATACGTCGTGTATATGACATACAAAGTCATGCGCCACAAGGAGTTTTGGCTGGGTGTTCTGGGGTTGACGTTATCTTTGGAGATAATTCGCAGCCATCAAGAGGAAAGGTGACTGCGACATATGGACCTTGTCAACATAGGAATGGGTAACAAACTTGGCGAATGACTACAAATGGCTAGAAACAGGAGAAAAATTGGCAAGTTTGAAAATTGGCAAATTGGCATGGGTTATTATTGGTCGTGCTATGGAGAGAATAATTCCTTATTTTCTAGTTTTGTGCTACAAGTTCGTTATTTCAGAGAGGTTGATTATGGATCAATTATTATGACAGATGTTGGTGCAGGAAACCAGTTCGGATAAAGATAATATCATCAGATAACTAATACAAAAAGACATTCACGGGACTATCGGGATTAGTAAAGTGAAGCAAGAAGTTCGAAATTTCGTCAACAAATTGCAAATTCATTTGGATTACGTTATCGGATCGTTGTTGGATTTGTGCCGAGGTGATGTGCAATGTTGCGATGTGATTGCAACATTAGACCCAGGAATTCCGATGGCGTTATCCGTTCTCGGACCTTCGTGATCAGAATCGATTGAATCTGGACTCCGATATGCTTGCTTTAGAAGATACAATTCGAATGGCACTGGGCATTTCGATTGTGAATGGATAAATCAAACTAGTCTAATGTGTAGATATTCTCGAGCAATTGAGTTAGATCTTTAACGACAGAGGTCTTCCCTCTACATTATCTCGTCTCGTTTATGCACAGACTTCTATCGTCTATTGTCAACTATGTACGGGTCAAAGTCAATTCCCAGCTCCATTCTTGCCAGTAAGCATCTCCATCACGTCAAGCTTCACCTTGGGAGATGCCCCACCATATTCAACAATTTGGTGGCCCAAGTTCGTAGCCTGAACAGAAGCAACTAGTTCAGAAATCTCAGTGGCTGTCTGGATCTCTCGAAGCTTGTGCATAATCTCCACTCCATGTTCGCCCAATAATTGCGGAGTAGTATCTTTCACAAGTTTAACCAAGTGTGACAAATCATAGGTGTTATCTACAACGTTGGAAAGCACAAGTTTGAGCAAGCTCGTGGTCATACCGTAATGAAATACAATTGGCTTCAAGGAGGATATGTCCCGAAGAATCTGCTTCTTGGTAAATTGCTGCTGTGTAGCAAGTTTGGTGTATCTAGCCATGTAGAGTTCAAAGGTCTTTTGGGCTGGAGCCACTCGGTAGTTTCTGCACAACAAAGTCAAGGCTTTGTTGGACGTCGAAAGGTCTGAAGATGCTGCTGTAATGTAGGCAAGACGGTCAAGTGTCACTGGAGGCAAGTCTTCCAACAATTGCGGCACAGACACCACCAACGTAGTGTTAAGAAACGTGTCAAAGATTTCAACCTTTTCAACAGATGCCGAAGCAAACAAGTCATCAAGAAGTATAGCCACGAAGTCGTTCATGACGAACGGATTGAGAAGGTGGGCGTTTTTCGTGAGATATTGTATGATCATCGTGTAGCCATCGACACTTGCCTTTGTAAGAAGGAACTGCGTGATAGTTTCGATGGTGATATTGCTGTTTGGGGTATCAATGAAGAAAGTGTAAAAGTTCTCGAGGCTATCGTACTGCTGCAACACGTCATCGGAGAACTGGTTAGCTATAAGTTTGTTTTTGGAGCTATGGGTATAGGTCAAGGTACTATCCGATTGTGGAAGCTCAGAAAGCTCAAAAATGTCCAGATTCAACTTGTTTAGCCACGAGGAGGCCAAGTTGGCGAAAAGAAGCTTGCTGCCGCTCACAGATGATTTGGACACCACCTGATATCCATCTTTTCCTGACAATGGACATCCCAAAGCCAAAGAGGTCACAGCCACGTCTTCGAACGCCGGGCGAATGAGCAAGTCACATACATCGGATGGTCTAACAATGTCTTCGTATAATCTTTTAGTCAGGGACAAATCGGGAGGGTTTGGGATGGCATCATTGATTTCCTCCGGTGAACGTTCAAGGTCAAAGTGGCCGAGACTTCCAGTGGGAGTGAAAGAGAGAGAATGACTGGACCGCTGAAATCGAAGACCGGAGATAAGGCCACCACGAGGAAGACTTCGAATCATACTGAAATGTTAAAGAATGTGGTGAAGGATATCGGTATGAGGTATTGATCGTGAAAATAAAATTTGGTGCGAGTATGTACAAGTCTGGGGAAGTGTTAAATGAAGTAAATGTCAGTAGGTTCAAAATGAAGATTACGAGAATCGAAGCGGGTAAAGAAAGTAAAAAAAATTCGGAAGATGAATTATGAATTACAAATTTCAAAAGTTATTTCATTGGGAATCATGCTAGATATTGTCAATAAGGCAGTTAATAGCGATCTGGATGCACATTCAAACTTAACTGAAACCTTACAAAAGGATTTATGGAACAATGACAACTTTGAAGAAATAAAAGAAAGAAAAAATTAATTTAAAAATCGAACAAGTCTTAAATAGAATCTCACAATCTCCGAACTTAGAAAGAATCGATGTTCGTTAAGTATTTCTTCATACTACTTCAGCTAGTATTCAGTTTAGCTGACTTCTCTGGAGTCAACTATGTCGAAGACACTTTAAATACCCTTGCAAACTACCACAAATCTCCGTGCTCTTACGATGCTCTAGCCGATTACATCGATCAGTGTTCGGAAAAGTCGTTTGAGCTTGTAGACTCACGGCTCAGGCTCCAACTGGCAGTAAGGCTTTCACTATGTGAGTTCGAAGAGGCTGGAGTGGAGTATCCAGACGCATGCAAGCATATCACCAGCAACGAAGAATTTTCAAGATGTGTGAAACTTTTCAGGGCATCCTCCCAACTCTGGACGACATATTCTGGAAACTATAGAAAGCTTAGAAGCGTGTGCTATGAGGAATCACTTCCATATACGAAATATCACATCATCGAATTATATACAAACATCACAAACGCATACTCGATGTTCTACGATGCCATGAAAGACTCTTTTGATGCCACCAGTGCCAAGCAGGACGAAGTGATGGCCAAGTTGCTCCAACTACTAGTTCTTGTCGATGAAGCCATAGAGAATAAAACAGCTCAGTTTGAAGGCTTCCACCACGCCACTTCACAGCAGATGCAAATTATGCTGGGGCTCTACCTCGACTTGCATGGCCAGTTTTCGCTGCTGGCAAAGCACATTTTAGACAAAACAACATCGTTGGGTGAGGACTTCCAAGGCGTGCTTGAGGTCGTTACCACCGGCCGAAAAGAGCTAGCTAACGCTCAAAAATTTGAATACAGTGCAATTCTCCACGACTTACATTCACTTGCACTGTTTCTACATGATAGTATGAATCATGCTGGCCTATTGGTTGATAGTCTCCATCACACACTGGAGCAGGGCCGAATTGTGAAGAGTATCATTCTGGAAAATACACAAAGATTCCAAATGTTTTTTGTCAATCATCTGGATTCGCTTATTGGCTATCACGATGTGGCCATAGATATTGTTTCCGATATTAACAATGAACTTGGAGAAATAGAACATCAAACTGGAGCCATTGGAAGGTTGGCCGGAATCACCAAGAACTTGCTAGATGAACATTTTCATGACATTTCAGAGGTAACTAGAAATATCACCCAAAGATTTCAAGTTGTTTCTGGCTATATATCTGAATTCCCGTTGTCCATGTCATGGATGTTCCAAAGTATTGGTGAGTGGTCTACCAAGTTATTCGCAGCCATTATCTCATTGGCTATGCTCATGACTTTGATCAGCACTTCCATGCGAAACCTCCAAGTTTCCAAATTCTTCATGGGACTTATCCCAGGGCTTTTCCTTGGACTTCTCCTCCGCCTATGGTGGCTGATGTACTTCCTGTCACTTCTCCACATCTGATCACTGTACATAGTGCGATAAGTCACTTATCACCAACTGGTTGGTCTCCAAGTGGAGACACACAAAGCAATGAAACCTACCTTGCTACTAACGTTGATAGGCCTATATAATTGGTCTTACGCTTCGGGTTTGTGGTTCAAGGCACCCTCGTACCATCCAGAACCAATCGATACTACAGTGTACTCCAATCTCTTCACATATGCACATCTTATTGATATTGCTTACTGCGTGGATAAGTTTCACCAGATAGGAGAGCCATTTGATTGTGAATTGGCATGCTCCTCTAGGTTTCCAAATATGACTCTTGTGAAGCAATGGTATTTTGATGATTCTGTGGCTGGCTACATAGCCACCACTCACTCCAACATCTTCCAGTACAAAGACCCAAGCACGATAATGTCTCGCAAAAAGAAAACAATCGTGGTGTCCTTGCGAGGAACACGCTCTCTCTATGATACTATTGCCGACTTGAAGGTGGATATGGTGTCGTACTCCAATTTGAGATACTCACTTCCATATTGTGGACTGAATTGTAAGATCCACATTGGATTCAATGAGTATTTTCAGAACACCATCAGGACTATCCACCTGGTGCTAGAGAACGAGTTAGAAGACCTGGAGGATTACGAATTGGTCATGTTGGGCCATTCCATGGGTGGCTCTGTGGCTTTACTATTGGCCCTTCACTACCTTGACTTGGGATATGGCAAGATCACCTTAGTGACAATGGGTCAGCCACTTGTAGGGAACCGTGAGTTCACAACTTGGGCAGACTATGTTTTAGGGAGCTACATGCCCGTTACACACAATACCTTCGACCGTATCTATCTTCGAGTGGTCCATAAGGGCGATATTGTCACCACCATACCGAAGAATGGAGGTATGCTCTTTGAGCACTACTACCAATTTGACAACCAGATCTACCTCAACATTTCCGCGAGAGATACCATGCCAGGGCCTCAGCAAGTGGTGGACTGTTTTTCAGGGGATAACTCTCGGTGCATAGCCAAAGACTTCCAGGCTCGAGACTTGATCTCGAACAATTATTACGAGAACCACAACACCTATTTCCGCCGGCTTGGGCTTTGTGGGATACTGCCGGTGTGAGACTTTGCATATTTCAATTCGAGTATTTATTTTTATTCCACTAGTGAATGGATTTTATCTTTGAGCATCTGTATTAGACTGAGAAAGGAGTTTGAAAGGCATAGGAAGAGGTATATGTGAAAAAGAGAGTCTGAATGAAGAGTATTTGAGAGACCGAAAGGTAGAACGCTTTAGCCAGTGTGTACATCTTCGTGGCATTGTGACAAATAAGGAGTACCGAACTTTTGGAGAGTAGGATATTAAAATATAAAATTGTACTTTCCAGTTCCACATAGACGGATGGATCAAAAACTTGATCCAAAATACAATGATGAGGAGATTAAAGGTTGCACAATTAGAATATTAGTGTAAACATTGTAGAAGGGAAAGTGTCAGATACATGAAGTTGGGAAATGGCCAGTCGTCGATAACCAAAGTAGTGACCGCCTGAAACATTCAGTTTATACTGTGAAAGTGTCTACCTAAAGAGAAGAATCGAAGAGAGAATATTAATTGGGGAATGAGGTTCAAGTCTGAAACTTATCTTGAACCGAAGCTAATTGAG
>Ga0160505_100464_pt1 | contig 23463 bp, 18 predicted proteins | sample DIDeMG_FD_108225 | JGI IMG/M metagenome (GOLD analysis project Ga0160505, IMG submission 108225) | Enriched chicken feces microbial communities from UW Madison campus, WI, USA - DID2874_E49_Stillage MG | ecosystem: Host-associated > Birds > Digestive system > Large intestine > Fecal ... | reverse complement strand
GAATATTTTTTTTTTAAATTAAAAATTTAAAATTTAAAAATTATAAAAAAAAAAAAAAAAAAAAAAAAAAAAAAAAAAAAAATTTTTATTTAAATAAATTAAAAAAAAAAAAAAAAAAAAAAAAAAAAGAAGCAAACGTGCCATCAAGACCTGGGTAGCAGGTCTCAGTTATAATGGGCTCTGCTAGTTTCACTCTGCTCTGACATGAGTGTTAAAAAGAGTGAGTGTTTTATGTAGTGCCGGGAAATCTACTCCAGCAGCTGGTACGGAAAATCTCAACGTAGTTTTCTTTTTAGTTTTTATTTTTCTTCTTTTTTTGGCCAAGGAAATTCGACATCAATGCAATTCAGAATCACCGTTAATTTTCAATCTGGGACAAAATTTTCAACAGATTGAGACTCCTTTGCAGGGAATTGTGTCAAATTTATCAGACTTTGGTGGGCTCAATTGATGACGTTGTGGCAAGTGTTGCCTCAGCATGAATTTCCAGTTCACTTTTTTTTTTGCTTACCCCGGGTGCCTCAGAATACTTGGTGTCATCAGCGTCGCTGGTGGTATCTTCCGTAGGCTTATCTTCACTCGGGAGGTTATCACCAATTGGTAATTCCTTGTCATTCGGGTTGATAGTGGCTAAAGAATGAGATAGAGAAGTACCATTTTCAATTAATTCCGGGGCGGGGGACTCGTCAATATCGGCGAATTTAATCGGGCTAAGTCGCTCAGTGACACTCTCAACATCGGTGTGGTCAAGTGTAGCAGTTTCTGTAGCAATAGCTTGTACAGGAACTTCAGTGCCAATCCTCTCAATAACACTATCTGATACTTCAGTTGAAACTTCAAAAAACTCTTCTGTATCCCTAGATGAAACCGCAGATATTGAAGTCTCAGAAGATTCGCCAAAAACATCAACTTCAGTTGCGTCCTTGGTAGCATTAGTCACCCCTTCGATCGGTTCAGCGTCAACTAACTTTTCAGAATTTTCAGCACCTGGCAATTCTTTAGCAGCTTCTGTTGATTTATCCGCATCATTTTCAAGGGACTGCGAGACAACATCCTTTTTAGTATCAGAAAGCGTATCTGTTTCGACAAGTCTATCTGCTTCCACAACAAGACTTTCCTCAGTAGATGAAAAAGTTAGTAAGGATTCCTCCTTGCTACTATCTTCAAATGTCTTGGATTGCTTGCTTGTGCCGAACTCCGGATTTACTTCAACAACATGAAACTTCTTACCCATAAGGGTGATTTTGTCACCCTTGTTGCGGATAAGAGAGGCAGAACGTTGGGTGGCAGAGTTGGCATTATTACCAGCATTGGATCCTGCCTGATTCTTGCGGCGCGACACACTACCGTCGCGAAGCGTGAGTGGCATACGCTTGCTCGGAATGCTGGCGTCGTCGCCAGTTTGATGTTCACCAGAGCGTCTGGGACTTAGTTGAGAGTGTGACCTACGATGACCAATAGAGTGTGATGGGGCCGTAGCAAGCCCTTGGGACCGCGATCGACTATGATAGTAAGAGCGTGAACGTTTAGGAACAACAAGCCGAGGAGTCGTATTATTGTCACCCTCAGATGAAACAGAAGAGTTGATGGAGGAAGACTTGACTGACGTTTTGGAAAAGAGATTCTCTGATGTAGTTGGTGATGTCAAAGGCTCATGATCCCTAACAATTGGAGCAATGGCTTCATGGACCTTGACATCAGTAGTGGATTCTTTACTTTTAGTCGACTTTACATCGTCCACGTCATCACTAGTACCGTTCACCAATGAGGTTTCAGTATCAACTGGCCTAAGCAACGAACAAAGCTCTTTCTCAACTTCAAGATCCAGCTCAAAGTACTGCTTGTAGCATAGCAGCTTGCGTCGTTGTAGCCATCTCCACTTTAGCGCTGCCGTTAGACTGGCAGCACAAGAGAATACTGCCTCTCTGGTTTTTAGTTGAATTGGAGCTAAAAGCTGCAGACTCTTGCGAGTTCGAATGTGCTCATTTAGCTGTTCTTGAATTTCATCTATTTTCTTTTCAATCAAGCTGAGTTTGTGCTCGACATTAGATTTTCGCGCCAAATGGGCATCGGAATATTCCTGTCGTTTATTGATAACAGATGAAGTGGTGGTACCTGAGACTCGCGTAGATGTTGACGAGTCGCTGTTGGTTCTTTTCAGAGCGCGCAGTTTACTCGTTAGTTTATGTAGAGATCCAGAAATACCCACAACGTAGAATGTGTTGAATGAGGCCGCAAAATTAATTTTGAGAGCCCAGTCGTTCAGGTCTGCTTCGTTGTTACTCGAAAACCACTCAAAGTCACCGCTCTTGTAAGATAACAAAAAGCAATTTTTGTTTTTTGGTGCATCGTCGCTCGAAAACAAAGCAACAATTTCTGTAGTTGGAATAACTGTGTGAGGATGGAAACCATCAACCATCGGTCGAATGATCTTCTGGGGCTCGTTGTCGTCGCTAACTGCTTCGTTTAACGTAGGCACCGTTTTTGCTCGCTTTGTCCGACCAGAAAAAATTGAAGACTGTTGTTGGTTCATAATGTTGCTTTTAAACCAGGAGGTGTCCTTAAAAAAATAGACCTGTGATGCTGTGAGAATGACTCCCCACTCACGCCAGATATTCTTTCGTTTACCCTCAGCCTTGAACAAAAACCCAGCTTTAACGACTTTAATCTCAACCACACCGGGTCCAGTCGAATTGGGATCATCTAACGAGTCTGGTGATAAGAATGCGCCTGGTCTTGATCGCTGCGAAATCAATTGTAGCGATTGACCATCTTCAAACTCCTTACGGAGTGTCAAAAATCCTTCTTTCTCAACTGGGGCAAATGAATAAGGATCTTCAAAAGAAAGACAGCTTAGGTCGGGACGAATTGAATTGAGTCGTCCCTCAAGCATCAAGGTATAGGGATCAGTCAAGTCCTTTGAGTTCCGGCCGAATGTACTACTGCGTCGTGGAGGCATCATCTTTGTAATTTGACCCGGCAGGATTACGTCTTCGTCCGTATGAATAAACGGGGTATAAGTAATGTTGTCATAGAAACACTAGTAGAAAAAAAAATAAGTTAGATCGATGATTTAAAAAAAAAAGCAAATGGACACATACACTGAGGATGTCTTTTGAAACACCGGAATCTTCAGTCATTTTAAAATAATCGATTTTTTGCATCTTGAACTTGTTGTTTTTATTAAAAAAATCCGTATGCAAGAGCATGAGCGAGAAAACAATCACATAGGTATTCTCAGCAGAAGCATAAATATCAGGATTGCACTCATGGTAGCGAAAAGCAAAGGCCTCAACAACGCGATCTATTTGCTGTGTTTCCTTAGGTAAGTGTACTGAAACTAGAAACTTCCGTAGGGCCATGTCAAGTGGATCGTCGGTAAAGTTGAAAAGTTCCAGATACAGCTTTAAAACCTCTCGATGGAAGCTATCTTCATGCTTTGACAGTTCACCTGCAGCATATCCACCAAGTCGCTTTTCTATAATTCGTTGTAAATAAGTCACAGCAGTGTCAGATGGCATGCGTTCTGGGAGAGAGATATCTATTGATGGACATGGACTACCTGGTCGACCAGCGGGATGGCTAACTGAAGTTGGAGTAGCAGGGTTATTTGGGCCTGCATCAGAGTCGCTTCTTCTGTTTGAAAAAAGGCCAGGCTTAGATGATTTTATGAAAGGGTTACCCTTTTGGTCTAGAGAAGAAAGAGTGTGGCTCCGTGGGCGCGCCGAAAGCAGATGGGGACTCGGTGTATCAGAATCTTCAAAGTCCTTGGCGCTAGAACTGTCCATTTGGCTGGAGTATGACCGAAGTAATGGAAATGGCATTTCTGTGTTTGAATTGGTAGGATTGATGGAGTGGGCAGAAACTGGCGAGGATGAGTTTGAGATTGATCCCGACCTTGATGGTGGGAGATCACTATCCAACTCAGACTTCGAGTCATTGTCATTGAAAAACAATCTAGACACTGTTCTTTTCTTGAGTTTCAACAAAGAAGATTTGTTTCGCTGTGTTTGTGGGAAATTATTAAGAGACTGAGCTGACGAGGAGCGCTTCATAGCTGTCGAGTCGTGGTTGGTGTCCAACAAGTTTGCAAAACTGGAAAAAAAGGAGGACTTTCTCTCCACTTGCTTATTTGGAAATGGAATCACGTCGTCATTTGAATCATCGGCCCGGGTGACAGTAAAATCAGGGACTTCGAATGCTACCTTCCCTGGCAATGAGTTTGAGGTATTTGTATCATTCGATGAAGGAGGTAAGAGGATAGGGGCATCAGAAATGATTGATTTGACACCAAAGCTATCAGAAGATCTTTTGGATGTGCTGTTATTTTCGCTGTCTGAGTATCTGGATGTCCTTGGTTTGGAGAAGTCAACGAGCGAGCGTAGTGAAGATGACTTAGGTATCGCCCGAACAGATGCAGGACTGAATGACGGAGCGTGTACATGTGACTGGTGTGAGCTGATAGAATCGGTGCGGTGTAAGTCATCTATAGAGCTGCGCTCATTGTTTCCATAGAGCAGGGCAGCGGAGTTGTTGCTGTGGGAAACTCTGCTTAGACTGGAAACCGAACCACCACGCGACCGTGAAAGCTTCCACTTGTTTTTGAGCTTGTTGGGGCTGTTATTGACTGGCATGTGCGGAAACTCGTGATCATCTATGGTCGGTGAGAGCAGCTGCGGCGTGGCGGGACGCGTTGTGGGCTGCGATTTCTTGAACATTGAAGTGAATCTGTTACCAGATGATGGAGTCGGTGTGGTATTGTTGCGTGGATGGTTGGCCTTGTTTTGAGAAGAAGAAAAAGAGAAAGTATTCACGAGAGATTCACCAAACGAAGATAATGCAGAGTTGGATTCAGAAGAATTAACCGATTTTGAGGACGTGCTTGAGAAGATGCGATGCGAAGAGGGGTTTTTTTTATTAGCCTGGCGCTTAGCCAAGTGCTGGCCACGTTCAGGAACGGTAGCGCTGTGGTAGTCGTCATTAGAACTTGTTATTACAGAGCCAACAGATACTGTCGTAGTGAGATCGTCATTGCCACTTGCCACCTCATCAACCGTCGGCAGGTTTTGGACGGGATCTGGTGGAACAGGAGTTGTCGAAGTAGATGCAGACTTCTTTTTCCGCCTTAGTGATATTGGCGCCATTATGAATAGAATTGAGATTGGACCTTATTACAGACACCACATGGACACGAACAGACTAACGAATAAGAAAAAAATAAACGGGTGAAGGAGGGTGATGGTCGTTCGGGAGGGTGGGTTAATACTGGGCTGTAATGGGAATGATGATGATGATGGGGTTTAAAAGTAAACAGAAAAGGACAGAAAATGACAGAAAAGGAGGAAGAAGAATTAAAAGCCCCCAAAAAGAAAGTTGAAAGGACACGAAAATTTATGTCAGGCAGGTCTCCACTATTATCTGAGCTCACATTCCTGATATCTCAGCCAGTCGCCATGTATATCACTCTGAGAAGATGAGAAATGAAGTCCTTCGCTGGGTTGTCTACGGGTCTTGGTCTTGCAGGTGCTGGTAAATCTTTTGGTGCCGAAGTGGCATCGGCGCTGATTGGTCTGACGTATTCAAGTGCGTCAGTTGAGAGGAGTTTTGTGAACTGCACAAGTAATGAACAAAAAAGTACGCCAGGCACCCATCTGCTACTATTTAAAGAAAGAACGAAAAAAAGAAAAAAAAACACAAGAATATTGAATGAATGAAATGACTGGAATGAACTACGATTGTCCTAAGACTCGATACAAATGCAGAGACGCTTGAGCGGCAAAATTGGTGTCCGACGTCGCTATAGCCATAATTAACGACTAGTCATGATAGATCTAGCATATCTGAGCCTAAAACCCAGGGCCATAAAGTGCGAATCTGGCATTTCTAGTTGATGTTGTTGTTACCAATTACAAATAGAGCACGATACTTGCAATGTCCATTGATTTTTCATCAAAAACGCCTGCCAATCTTCAGCTTCAGTCGAGTCAAGTAGGTCATCTTTTGTTTGTTGTTCATGTTTTGATGATGAATGATCCAAATTTTCAACTGTCCTGAATGCCAAAAACAAAGTGCCTCAAGACATACAATTTAGTAGTTAAGACATGAAACTTAATGTTTGAGTCCAACGGTTTTAACTTGGTGTAAAGACTTTTACCCCTTTGAAAATTCAAAATTCAAACACTACCACCATATTTCACGACAAACCAAACTCAACAGTAATGGCTGACTTGATAACGTATGTTATTCAAGCTGATATACCCCTTGATACTCTTAAACTAACCGCTTCTTTTTTTTTAGGTCTTACTATTGTGTCTGCTCGCAGCTGGTGCTGACTATTGCACCCCCAATCACAGCGCTCCCCAGACTCAAGACGTCGCCATTCAAGAGCCGCGTCATCAGCCATGCCGACTGCGTGTATTCGCTGACGTGCGTTCGCGACACGTTTCCAACAATTCTGAAACGCGACGATGGCATTGAGGAATATCATTACGTACATAGGTGCCAGCGGTGCCAGCTTCCCGTGGCCTACGACTTGGAGGAAACTCCAAGCAGTTTCACATTTCTGTACGATGAGAGCTGTAACACAAAGGGTTAGGGGCAGTGTCAGTAGCACAACTTGGGTTATAACAGTAAAGTCGTAGACTCTGTTGTTGTTTTTATAACAATATTTCGTTGCTTTTTTGGGGAATGAGGGGTTGTTAAATAAACGCTGTGTGTAAGCACCCGCAGACCAAAGTTTCGCCGAAAAACGACCTTTTCCGTCATTTGTCAGCCCTTATGTCATGGTGACTATGAGTCCTTCCGAAAGAATGATGACTTTGAGTCATGCCACGAGTCATCCCAAAGTTTTCCCCAACGAGTCATCAAAAAAAAAAAAAGATTTGAGATAAAACTGGTGAATCGGGCCTTTATAAACTTGAGAAAAGAATTGAAAATCTGTATATAATGAATATAAATTTTCATAATTTTTATTAAATAATATCATATCTACGATAGTCATTTTAATAAAGTATATTACTAGTTTTATGTTGTTGTTAGCGCAGTGTAGATTTTCATAAAGTTATAACATGGCTTTTATTTCAGACCCTATTCCAATGTATTATTCGGCGCTCCACTCGATGTATATCTTCAACGTATATTATTTGGGAAATTAATAATGATAATCAGACTCCTCTAATTGGCACATCCATATTTCTCTTGTTTTTATTCAACATTTTGAAAGCTATAAATACGCCTTTTTTTCTCTCCAATCTCAATAAGTTCTTCTCTGACATTATATTCTTTCCATTTTTTATTTACACACCTATTGATTCCCTCGAGCTGGATCTGTTTTTTTCTTTTTCTTTTGCAATATTACAATGTTTAAAAAAGCATCTAGACACATGGCGTCCATGGCTGCTGCCAGTGCCTCTAAAACAGCACCATCCAAAGCTACTCATGTTCCTTTTCCCTCTGCGCTCAACAAGTCCAACAAACTGCTGGCTGAATCTGCTGCTGCTGCTGCCCCTCGGACCACCTGGACACGCGAGGAGATTGCCAACATCTACAATACGCCACTGCTAGACCTCATCTACCATTCTTCAACCGTTCACCGGCGCTTCCATGACCCGTCCGAGGTACAGCTATGCACGCTACTAAGCATCAAGACTGGTGGCTGCTCGGAAGACTGCAAGTACTGTGCCCAGAGTTCACGCTATGACACAGGTACCAAGGCTGAAAAAATTGTCCAGGTTGATGAGGTCATAGAAGCTGCGCGGGAAGCCAAGGCCAACGGCAGTACCCGTTTCTGTATGGGTGCGGCGTGGCGTGACATGAAAGGCCGCAAGTCCAATCTCAGAAAAATCTCGCAAATGGTTAAGGAGGTTAACGAAATGGGTCTCGAAAGCTGCGTTACGCTCGGAATGGTTGATGCAGAGCAGATGAAGCAGCTCAAGGATGCAGGCTTGACGGCATACAACCACAATGTCGATACCTCGCGCGAATTCTACCCTAGTGTCATTACCACGCGCAGTTATGACGACCGTCTGCAGACAATTGAAAATGTCAGAGATTCCGGTGTTAAGGTTTGCTCCGGCGGTATTTTAGGTCTCGGAGAAACCCCCGATGACCACGTTGGCTTTCTTTACACTCTGGCCACAATGCCCTCGCATCCTGAGAGCGTTCCAATCAACAGACTAGTCCCGATCAAGGGCACCCCCCTTGGAGCCGAGCAGGAGAAGATTCAAATTCCGTTTGATGCGGTGCTGCGTACGGCTGCTACTGCCAGAATTGTCATGCCAAGCACAATTATCCGATTGGCCGCGGGGCGGTATACGATGAAGGAGACAGACCAAGCCATGTGCTTCATGGCCGGGGTAAATGCCATTTTTACGGGTAAAAAGATGCTGACAACCATGTGCAACGGGTGGGACGAGGATAAAGAGCTGCTACGAAAATGGGGACTGAAGCCAATGAAAAGCTTTGAGCGAACCGTGAAACAGCCAGAATTGGAGTTGTAAGCGCGATTTCTGCCCACGTTAACGCAGACAAATTGTCGTGTATAGATTACTCCGGGGGTGTTGATTAGTCACTGTCATCACCTCATCGGAACATTTACAATTGTCATATAACGTATACGTATATATAATACAAGGTATTTGAAAACCCATTGTGATCATTATTTACTGTTATGCGTGGGGCAGCCAGCATAGATGCCAAACCCCAGTTATTTCTCCAGTTTCTCCTCATCCAAACTGAATTGACAAACCTCCTCTATGATCATGCACTGTTATTATATACCATACATGCCTCTTGTTCGGTAATTTTGTCTGATTTAGAGTTATATCTTAGATGGGCTGCTTTTTATTGTCTCTCAATTGCTCATAGCCAACACTAACGGTAATATACCTTTGTTCACCAGCCGTCTATAAAAGCCATCGTTTCCCGGGCTCAACAAACTTGCTTTCTTACAATCCACTCATCACGCACGGCATTAATTGTCATCTTTCTTTAACCTTCTCTACAATGTCCAGCAAACAGTTTCCCATTGATCACGACATCGTGCTCCCCGCTCTCAAGGCGCTTGTTCGCAACAATCCCAACCTCAATCTCAATGTCCACGAGAAGGTCGTCTACTTGAAGCCATCTGGCAAAAAGGTCACTCTGCTTTCTGGTGGTGGCAGTGGTCATGAGCCCACTCATGCTGGTTTCGTTGGTGATGGACTTCTTGATGCTGCTGTTTCAGGCTCTGTTTTTGCGTCCCCCTCTACCAAGCAGATCCAGGCTGGGCTCAAGGCCATCAAAAACCCCCATGGTACTCTGGTAATTGTTAAGAACTACACTGGTGATGTTATCCACTTTGGTCTTGCTGCAGAGCGTGTTCGCGCGTCATCCGATGGTGCCGCCGGTGGTGTTGAGGTTGTGGTTGTCGATGACGACGTCTCGGTTGGTCGTGCCAAGGGTGGCAAGGTCGGCCGGAGAGGTCTCGCTGGCACCGTTTTGGTGCACAAGGCTTCCGGTGCCGCCGCTGCCCAGGGCAAAGACCTCCCTGCCGTTGCTAAGGTTGCGCAAGCCATTGCCGACAACACTGTTACAATTGCCGCGTCCCTCGACCATTGCAACGTCCCTGGCCGCCCATTTGAGACCAACTTGACCGAGAACGAGATTGAGATCGGCATGGGCATTCACAATGAACCCGGTGTCAAGAAGGTTTCTCCGATTCCCACAGTTCCCGATCTTGTCAAATCTTTGCTTCCTTACTTGATCTCCAAGGAGGACAAGGACCGTGCTTTTGTTGATTTTGGTGCATCTGATGAGGTAGTCTTGCTTATCAACAATCTTGGTGGTTTGTCTAACCTTGAACTGAGCTACATCACTGATGTTGCTCTTGAACAGCTCGAGCAGGAACATGGCTTCAAGATTGTCAGAGTCATCACTGGCACTTTTACTACTGCCATGAACGGCGCTGGTTTTAGTATTACCTTGCTCAATGCTTCCCTCGCCAGCAAGGCTGCCAATGCCGATGTTGTCGAATTGATTGATGCTCCTGTCAATGCTCCAGCCTGGACCCCAGCTCAATTGACCTCCGAAGCTAAGGCCCTTGCCTCTAGCGGTAAACTCAACGCTACCCCTCCCGAGGAACAAGCGCCTGCAAAGTCTGCTAATTCTGGCATCAAGGTTGATCTTGAACAATTCAAGTCATTGTTAAAGAACGGTCTTGAGGAGGTCAAGAAGCAGGAACCTAAGATCACCCACTATGACACCCTTGCGGGTGACGGTGATTGTGGCGAGACTCTCGTTGCCGGTGCCAATGGTGTTGAGCAATTCTTCGCCAAGGCTAAAGTCAGTCCTGATGCTGTCGATCTCTTTATCGACCTTGCCGAGGTTGTCGAGGATTCTATGGGTGGTACTTCTGGAGGTCTCTACTCTATTTTCCTCAACGCGCTTGCCCACTCTATCAAGAAACACTCTGGCAAAGCCTCGTCTCTTGATGTTGCCCTCTTTGCGGATACCCTCCCCGTTGCACTCCAGTCGCTCTACAAGTACACTCGTGCTCGCCCTGGTGACCGTACTCTCATTGATGCACTCGCGCCTTTTGTTGAGACCCTCAGCAAGACCAAGGACTTTAAGGCTGCGGTTGAGAGTGCCGACAAGGGTGCCGAAAGCACCCGTAACCTTGAGGCTAACTTTGGCAGAGCCTCTTACGTGGCCAAGGAGGAGTTTGAGAAGGAAGGTGGTATCCCCGATCCCGGTGCTATTGGCCTTGCTGCGATTCTCAAGGGCATCCTTGCCAAATATTAAACGACTAGCATATGAACAAAAAAAGTATATGATAATGAAGAAGACAGCAACAACGCTGTCCACAATATTTTTTATATAAATAACAAATGAATTAAAGATAGTAATGTTTATTTACGCGTCCCCGCGCGATCTACTAAAGTTGCGAATAATTAAACGGGTGTTGTTCAACAGATACCCAAACAGCAGCTCCATGTTGCCTGGCTCGCTGGCATCACGCGTGGTATTGTCCTGATCCAGCTGAAAGCACTCAAGAACAACGTTTGGATTAAGTTCAATCTCAATCTCCTTGGTGGCTTCATCCTCCTTTTTATTTAGGGCGCCGAGGACTGCCTGCTGCTTCTTTTTCTGCTGCATGGGCATATCAACGCTGGTCAAATCAATTTTAAGAACAGACTGCATGTAGGTCAGGCGTTTCTTCTCACGCTGAAACTTTGGGGCAGTCTGAGAGGCTTGTAGCTGGCTAAGCACTTGCTCCGGAACCGGCGTTTCAAGGTTGATTGATATCCGAAAGTCAACGAGATCGCCGGGCGAGTAGACCTCGAGGTTGGCAAGGGTGCGTTTGTTCACGCTTTCAACCAATTGATTGTTCTCGTTAAGTGACACCCGGACCTTGCTGCTGTCCCACGGGCTATCGTAAAAAAGGTCGAGGTTATACTGGGTTGGATACGCCTCGAGCTTGTCGCCATCGCCATTACTCCGTTTGGTCTTGACAAGATCGTCCAGGAATGACACTGTTTGCTTGTAGTACACCTCATTTACCGAGGCATTAAAGTAAATCGACGGGTCCTTATATCCCGGGTCAAGCACGCATTCCGTGGCCACGGGCAGACGCATTCGCTTTAGACTATTCTTCTCCGTGATGGTTCCTAACTTGACCTCAATCTCAATGTGCTGGAGGTCTTCCGTAGGCAGTTTTGTGAGCTCGCCGTGCACCCACTGTGCAACGTGCTGTGTCAGGAGGTCGCGCTGGGTCATTCCAAACAGACTGTATGGCAGTGATGACCCATTTGCAGGTTTGCTTGTATTGCTCCGACTTCTGTTGTTGTTGTTGTTGTTGTTGTTGTTGTTGTAGTTACTGTTTCTGTTGTTATATCCGCCACCGCCGTTTTCGTAGCGCTGGCCCGGGCCGTCATTGTATCTCTGTTGCCTGTATCCACCGCCTCTGTTTCCACCGCTGTTCCGGTGCTGGTCATGCTCAGACACCGTGATGACTGGTCTCTGATGGTGGATGGTACGGTAATTCTGCGCCCAGATCGGCGGGCCGTTCGGATATTTGTTTATGGTCATTAGTCGTGAAAAGTTTCAATCGTCCCTCTCTGTTCGTGTGTGTATGCCGCAGCGGGTGTAGTTATGTTGGTTCTTTCAATGGGCTGGTTGTCGACGACTAGTCTATGGCATGGACCGTCAAGGCTCTTTGCGTGGGTGAAGCGCAGAAGACAAAACCTGAAAATTGCTGACTTATCCGCTGCCGTGGTGCTGAGTCATGGCCTTTTCATTTTTTATTTTTTTTTATCTCAGCGGATCTTTTGGCCGATTAGTCTTTCTTTCTGGTAACAACAACAATCATATACTTGCTACTATCTACATTCCTGCACATATATTAATGAGTCTAATCAAGGCAATTCCTCTTACTTGTACTGGTCATTCAAGACCAGTCACTCACTTAACTTTTTCGGGTCAGCTTCCGCCTTCGTCTCCCTTTGACTACACCCTGATATCGGCATGCAAAGGTAAAGTTAGCACCTTAGGATATCTTGCCATAAATACAGTTTGCTGAACACTGGCTTTTTTCCTATCTTCCTCTCTATCATTCCCCCTTTCTCCATTTTCTGGGCGAATATTAACTTGCGATTTCTTATAGACGGAAATCCTATGCTCCGAAACGGTGTTACTGGCGATTGGATTGGTACATTTCTTGGTCACAAGGGTGCGATCTGGTGCTCACGGATCTCAGAGTTTGGCGATCTTGCGGTGACAGGTTCGGCTGACTTCACGGCCAATGTGTGGAACGTTAGTAACGGCCAGCCGATCATCTCAGTTAAGCATGGTCATATTGTGCGCAGTGCGGATCTGGTGGTAGCAAGCGGCAGCCGCACGGGTCGACTAGTTACCGGTGGCCAGGACAAGCTCGTCAAAGTTTGGAGCTTTCCGTCTGGCGAGAAGGAGCTCGAATGGGACGTGGGTTCGCCTGTTAGATCAACTATTTGGATTTCCAGCACGTGAGTTAGTTCATGTATTTTTGGCTTTTATATCAGCTTGCTAACTTAGACTATAGCCTGTTGGTAGTGGCGTCTCTGGATGGTACCATTTCTTGGTGGGATGTTAGCTCGAGTTCGCCAATCAAGCTCAAAGAACTGAAAGTTGAGATGCCCTTTATGCAATTAGAGAAAAAGGGTAACGTTCTCCTTATTGCTGCTGCAAACAGCGCTTATGTTCTTGATTCAGCTTCTGGTGAGATCACCCGTCAAATCAATCTTGATTACAAGATATCGGCATTTGCACTGAACAGAGATGGCACGCAGTTTCTCACTGGCACGAGTGAGGATACCTGGGTCCGACTCCACGACTACGCTAGCACGGATTTACTAGGTAAGAAAATTGGTTCACTTTACTAAATTCTTTACTAACGCTTTTTTTTTTTTTTTTATCTAGACACGTACAAAGGGCACCATGGTCCGGTACACTCGATAGCATACTCGCCTGACGGCGCCATTGCAGCAACTGGTAGTGAAGACGGGACAATCCGACTATGGAAGATGGTCGAGGGCAACTACGGTTTGTGGTCTAAGCCTGCTGAGAAGGAAGGGTTTTTTTAAGTATACCGAGAGCTCGAGACAGCCGAGATGTTGGAACAAATCAGTTGGGTTTTGCTGCACTCGACACACATCATCTGTAGACGCCACAGCACACTGGCCACGTATACTCCTAGCATTTATCTGTATCATAATTTTATAACACGATAGCTACATCTACAGCAGTCCTGTCGGGGACAATACCCGCGCTGGTTGAGTCAGGATCGTATACCCAAACCCTGTCTAGTATTGTTGGGCTTTGTGTGTGAAATTTCCAATGTTTTTTTTTTCCTGTCGTTCTGATTTTCTTACTTCTCCTCCGACACTTTTTTAATCGGCAACCGTATCAGGAAACTACCATCACCACCACCAACCAACCCACACCTCCCACCTAAATAGTTAAGAATTGCAATAAACATGGACAAGTCCTTGGATGAGATAATTGAAGGTCGTGTAAGTACTTTATATCTCTGATACAGCCACGCACGTTTTGTTCGCACACCAGACGCATAGGCTGTACACGCGCGTGTTTGGCCTTATTGGTCAGAACGTGTCACCGACTATCGTCAAATAGAAAACAAACACCTTAAGCTTGAGACCGTGCTTTGAACCGCACCAAGAGATAAGTTCACTAACAAGGCTTGAAGCAGCATGATAGACGGTACGCTGGCGGCAGATCTGACTCGCGCATTTCAAAGGTATGCATTTACTATCCCCCGTGTAATAACTTCACGGATGCCAGGCAGTGATCACCAGCCTTATTACGGATATTACTTTTTTGCAGAAGCTGACATACATGTTGCTAAATAGAGTCACGGAAGGGATTTTCACACTCGCAGACGGCCTGCGTAAGTACAACTTGAGACAATGGTTTTGTTTTATGCTTTTCTGCTTTGTTCTAACGGCTGCATTTCAGACCCCGCATCACTAGCATGATTAAGATCTCGAATCTTCATTACGAATTGACGGAAGACGACATATATGTAAGTAACTCCAGCGTTGATAACCGTCACCTTTTTTCCTCCGAGGATTATGCTGACAATTTACCATAGGATCTCTTGAGTAAAGTTGGCGAAGTTCGCAGTGTGCGACTTGACTACGATATATCCGGCCGCTCGATAGGCACGGCCATTGCCAACTTCAACTCTCCATACGAGGCCGAAGAGGCTGTTCGGCGGTTCAATGGTCGCAAGGCTGCTGGTGTTATCATCTCTGTGGAGCTTTATTATCATAACTCAGACAGAAGAGCTTCCCGGTACGACAGTAGAGGAGGTGCCAGCAGTAGCCACCGTCGCCGTGAACCCCAGCCCCGCCGGGGCAACGATGACCGTGACCGCAGCGATGCTAAACCATTCAGACGGGGTGAGCGGGCTCCAAGAAAAGCGAAAAAGACGCTTGAGGAGCTGGACGCTGAACTGACCAGCTACATGAACGGTGGCAGCGGTGACGCGCCCGACGCTGAGACGAGCAACTCCACCAGCCACCACGACAACAATGAACCCAGCAGCAACAACAACAGCAACGACCACAGCAACGATAACAATAACAGCAGCATTCAACCCAACAATTCCAGCAATTTTGGTGACAGTAACGCCAGCAGCACGGCCGCAGAAAGCAGTAATGACCAGCACCCGCCGGCCCATAAGGATGATGACGAAATGGTTCTGGATTAAGAAAAGAAAAAAAAGAAAAATAAGCCAGCGCAAAACAAATAAAGTCACATACTTCTTTTTTTCTTTTTCGATAAAGGTTATTTTCAATCCCATCTAATTATTATTATTATTATTATTAATTTTTTTTTGTTTATATGTAAATGTACAATATATCAAAGGATTACTACAGTGACGGATCACAACCAAAAGGGTTCAAACGGAACGAGATTTATGAGACCCAAGCATGGAAGAAGGAAAAAAAAAGAAATAAAGAAATAAAAAAATAATAGTAATAATATTAAAGTAGTTCCGTTTATCTATACCCACAAAAATAAACTTATTACTTAGTCTACACCCTATTGCGCGACGAGAGCCTGGATGTCAGCGGCAACATCCTTGAGGCGCTGCTCGCTGAGATCAATCTCGTTCGACTTGATAAAGCCTGTCACGGCCGCACGGCCCTGCGGTCCGGCCACGGTGAGCAGGGTGCCCACGGCCAGGAACAGTCTGTAGCGCGACTCACCGTCGCTGAAAGACGGGTAGAACGACAAGAGCTGCTTCAGGAGCAGGTCCGCCGCGGTAGACGCGGCCGCTGGGTTGTCGCGCTTGCCATAAGTTCGCACCGCGTAGTTTAGAGCCAGGGATGCAATCGCAATGTTGCTGGGAGTCGAGCTGACTCCGTTTTGTAAGAGCTCGCTGATTGTTCCGAAAACCGTGCTGCGCGTCGTTGCGTTGTCGACAAGCCCGATTGCCTGTGGGTTGGGGCAGGCAAAAAGATTCACAAGACCCCGGATTGCAAGAAGACAATGCTTGGGCACATTGGCATCCATGCACGAAAGCAATTGCTGCACGAGGGCCACAGGCGCAAACGAGCTAAGATGTGGGATTACAATCCGGAGGATGTCAAACGCAGGTAGCATTGAGGGCACATCCCAGGTGCTTATGATCTTGCTGGCAATAGAGTAGAGTTCTTTGGCTGTTTCGCTGTTTAGCGATGAGAGTGCAGGCTCAATGGCACCTAGCTCAATTTCATTTAGCTGGTTGGCGGTATCCTGCTTAGCGTTAAAGGTACGCACAGCTTTCGCGATTGGCGCTGGCTGGAACGCAACAAGAGTCACATAATTCTCTACAGGGACGACCTTAGTCTGCACTGTCTTTGTAACAGTAGTCTTGGGAGTAGGTGTCGAGGTGCTCTCACCGCCGGGGATATATCTAGATCCATAGGGGCTGGTTGCAGGAGCCTGATTAGTAAGATCAACTCCCTCAGAATTGGTTGTAATAAACTGGGCGACTTGGTCGAGATAGTTGGCGGGAAGCTCATTAGCTTCGAGGAAGCGTCTAGCTGCATCGTATGGATTTTCTGTCAAATTATATGGCAGTTTCAAAGCAGGAGCTCCCTCCTGGACATCAACATCAAAAACATAGTCGTATTCTTTGCCTTGGTAGGTTTTCTTGGAAGAGCTATTGCCCTGGCCAATGACCTCACCAATCTTGACCCAAGTTCCTTCGCTCCATTGGTATGCAATAACAGTGTTGTTTTCGGCCCGAATCATCTTGATCTCGCCTTCCTTCTTCCCGTTAACTTCAAGGCCCTCAGGGCCACTAAGCTCTTCTTTATTGATAGCACTCATCTGATCCTTGCCAATGGCAGAGTTAGCGACCGTCTCCTCCAGCTTCTTGATCTCAGCCTCTGGAGCAAATCTCTCGGTATCTCTCGAGAAAACCCTAATGATGTGATCACTGCCACCCACAGCAAAGTCGCCGGTGTCGCTGTTGACCGCAACACTCCATAACGAGATACAGGGCAAAGTGATGACCTGGATTACTTCACCATTTCGCCAAATTCGAACTGATCTATCTTCTCCAGACGAGACGATATCACCATTAGGCAGAACCTTGACAGAGTAGATAAAACTGGTATGTCCGTACAGCTCCTGTAAGCTTTTGTCAGAGTCGAGCGACCAAATCCGCAGAGAAGCATCATTACTGCAGGATACAAACATAGAGTCGGAGATAATGTCGAGGCCTCTGACCGCATCAGTATGTTCAGCAAACTCTTTCACAAATTTGCCATCCTTCCATAGCCGGATTGTTTTGTCAGCTGAGCCTGTTAAGATCAATGACTTGGACAGAATTGCTACACACCAAACGGCTTGTGAGTGACCCTTTAAAACATACTTCAGCTTGCCACCCTCCCAGACACGCGCAGTCTTATCCCAACTGCCACTCACGATCAAGCCGTGCTTAGAGTCGAGAGCACATACGTTAGACTCGTGACCGAGAAGGTAGTAAAGTGGCTCGAGACGTTCGTCGGCACCTTCGAGTGGCAGACTGGCAAATATAGATCCCTTCTGGTCACCAGAAACCACCAAGCTTTGATCATCGGCATCTAGCCAGCCAATTGAGTTGATATAGGGTGTTTCATGGTAGAGGACGCTCGAATTCCAGATGTTGACGTTTTCGGCGTCACGCTCACCAAACTTCCAGAGACGAGTCGAGCCGTCCCGCGACCCAGACGCAATTGTGTCAGAATGCGGGAAGGTAATTGCTTTCACATCTGATTCATGGCCAATGAGCGAGGCCGAGAGAGTATATTTTTCTTCAGTTTTTTGAGACATTTGGTGGCGGTTAAAGGTTGATGAGCGTGGATAAGTGCTCGTTGAATCCAAAAGATGTTTTGTTGTGGAGGTTGAGGTACCAGTACTACTATTACGCCGGTCAGACTGATTATTACCCTGTTCAGGGGTTTTGGTTCCAAAATAGAAAGCCTCGTGGCGGTGGCAGAGCAGCGACCTTGGCGTGCTCAAATTTCAACTTTCCACGTCAACGTGACATTTCCTCGTCTTCGTGTCTTTTGTATTAGTCGTGAACACGCTCGCTGGCCCAGACCTACTTATAGATACACAGCATGGCACCACTTCCGCTGCTCACTTACGTCTCCAACTCGGATGGCGTCTACTTTAGGTATGAGAACAGCCCCGAATTGGGCACGCTCAAGATCTCAAAGCCCAACGGCGAGATACAGCTCACAGGTATGGCTGACCGAATGAAATAAACAAACCCTCATTTTTGTTTATACTAACACCTCTATAGATGCACAAGTGCCGGGAAGGTATACTGATATATCCGGCATTATTGGAGTTATTAGACTTCGTCATGGTACGTTAATCGAACTACTCTCCATATGTTCAGCTTGTTAACACTCTCGCAGGACCTTACATCATTCTGGCTACCAAATCACAGCGAATCAGCACGTTACAGGGTCATCATATCTACAAAGTCACCGGATTCGAGATCTTGCCGCTGAAAGAATTTATCTTCTCCGACCCGATTGAGGACGTTTACATCAACCTTCTCCGGGATCACCTCAAATCTGCGCCGTTATATTTTTCGCGTACTTGGGATCTTACTAACGCATACCAGCGTCAGGGGGAGCCAGGTCAGCATATTTGGACCAACGCCGATGAGCGGTTTTTCTGGAACAAGTATGTCTCACAAGACCTTATTGACTCCTCGGCCCTTAACCCTGGCGTGGGTGCCTTTGTCACGCCATTAATTTACGGTTATGTTAATATTGTGCACACTACCATTTGTAACCAGCTGGTGACATTTGGTTTGATAACACGACGAAGTCGATGGCGTGCTGGTACTCGCTATTTTAGACGTGGTATTGACGATGACGGTAATGTGGCCAACTTTAACGAGACGGAACAGATCCTGTGTATCCCCACGCCTTCTACAGAATCAGATCTTGATGTCTCAATCTACTCATATGTTCAGACAAGAGGTAGCATCCCTGTACACTGGGCCGAGGTCAATCACCTCAGATATAGGCCCACGATGAAAATTGCTGGCAATGCGTACGAGAGCGCCAAGAAGCATTTCAGCCAACAAAAGAAAATTTATGGCAAGAATTACCTCGTCAACCTTGTTAACCAAAGTGGATACGAGCTGCCTGTCAAGCGGGCCTACGAGCAAGTCGTCGAGGAGCTTGATGACCCTGCGCTTACATATGTTTACTTTGACTTTCACCATGAGTGTAGCAAGATGCGCTGGGAGCGCGTACAGTTGCTTATCAACACTCTTGAAGATCTCGGCCTAGACGAGCAAAAATGGTTTCAGGTCAAGTATGGAGCCGAGAAGCGAGTCGTAGAGGCTGAACAGACAAGCGTTGTGCGCACTAACTGCATGGATTGTCTTGACCGCACAAATGTTGTCCAGAGCCAACTGGCCCGGTTTGTTTTGCAAAAACAGCTTGAGGCTGCCGGTGTTGTTGCGCCAGGTAGCAACTGGTGGATCACTGATCCGGAATTTGTCGTCATATTCCGCAACATGTGGGCGGATAACGCGGATGTTGTGAGTAAGTCGTACTCCGGTACGGGGGCGCTCAAAACGGACTTTACGCGGCTGGGCCGGCGCACTTATCTCGGAGCACTAAGGGACTTCCGGAACAGCGTCACGCGCTACGTGTGCAATAACCTTGGCGATGGACCGCGGCAAGACGGGTTTGATCTTTTCCTTGGCGCGGCGCGTGCTTATGACACGACCGAAGACCCCTTTGCTGACCGTCGACCGCTGCTTTATCAAACCGTACCATACTTTTTCTCTAGCTCCCTGGTGATGGTGTCAGCAGCCCTAGCTTTCCCAAAGGAAAACTCATCATGGGCGTTTAACCGCTTTTTCCTTGTGTTTTGGGTTGGAGTGTTGACCTGCTCACTCAAGTTCATTATTGATCATGGTTTGCAGTACGTGAATTGGCCGCGACTTGTGGGGCTTGACTTTTTAAAGCGTGTGGCAGTCAAGAACTCCAGGGGCACGCGCACTACTGGCTACCTTATGCGCGAGGCGAACAGCGGTCACAGTGCAAGTGCCAGTGGTCAAATCTCGCACGATCTCCGAAACCTCGAGGAGGGCAAGAGAGAGTAGATAAGTAGACTAGATGTAATAGTCGTTGTTTTTTGTTTTTCTTGGTGTTGTTTTTTTTTCTCAATCTTTGGTTTATATTATTTTTAACAGTAATTTGGTAATATCTATAGAAATTATTAAGGAGTACCCGAATCCATATGTATGATCTGTATCTGTGTGTATGTTGTGATAATATTGTGGTGGTTTTTTTTCTTGGTTTTTGGTTTTTTGCCTGGCGGCTTCGGAATAATTAAAAGAGAGAAACGTTTTGTTTTGTGTTTGCCAGCTACTCATTCTTGAGCTTTTGGTCAGAGTAGATGCCAATAATGTATGCTAATCTCATGACAACGAGGTCAATCGCCATTTTAATGCTATCCCTTGCCAGCTCGACCTTGGAGCCCTCAACCTCATGCCAGGAGATGGGCACTTCGAGCACGGGGATCTGCTTGCGCAGCGCAATAATGAGAATCTCAACGTCAAAAATCCAGCCCTCAGTGTGCATGTAGGGGAAGATAAGATTGGCGGCCGGGCGCGTAAACATCTTGAACCCACACTGCGTATCGCGAATCGAGCGGATACCAAAAATATAGACAAGGGTGTGGAGCCCATACATGAGGAAATTGCGAATAAAGGAGCGGTTAACCACGGCGTCGGTTTTGACCATGTGTGCGCGGGAGCCGATCGCCACGACCGGGGAGTGGGCGGGCTGGTCATCAATGGCGGCAATCAAGCGGGCAACGTCAGCAAAGCGCGAGGCGCCATCGGCATCCGCAAAGATGGCGTAGTAGCCGCGGAAATGGCGCATGCCGTGCGCAACCGCACCGCCCTTGCCACGGTTCTTCTCCAGGCGGCATACACGCAGGGTGCCGGGGGGAAGGTTCTGTTCGCGCGCCCAAGTAATGGCGTATTCGGCGGTGCCGTCGGTTGAGCCGTCATCAACAAGCAGCAATTCCCAGGTCTTGTCGGCCATGCTGTTAAGAACGGGCAGGGCGTCGTCGAGGAAGAGCTTCAAGCGTTTGGTCTCGTTGAAGCAGGGCACAATGACAGAAAGGTCAATGCCAGTAGAGTCGGCAGTGCCAATCTCGCGGGTAAAGGGAAGATCATTGATGGTTTGGTCTTCGGAGGAACCCTTGGTGTCGTCGCTGTTGGTGAGGAATGTGAATTCTGATGAAAAGGGCCGTCTGGGAGAGTGCTTGAAGATAAGAACCAATGCATAGACCTGGGTAAGAAGAGTTAGCGAGGGATTGATATGATTTCAAAAAAGCATCACGAATAGTTAAAGAAAAGGGTTTTATTGTTTCTTTATTCAGGACTTACAATGGCATAAAGAGCGACTACAAGTAAAACGACGCCAAAAAGGATGGTAAATGGCGTTAGCGACACCATTATGAATGTTGAGTTTTTTGGGGGGTGTGAGTTGTATGGGGGATTAGAGGATGCTTGGGTTGGTTGTTGGCAAAAAAGAGTGAAAAATTACGAGGTGTCAAGAAGTGAGAATCAAAAATCGAGGGAGGATGCGATTTTCAGCGTTCTTTCAAGGTGCTGAGACTACTCGCTGCTAATCGAAAATGAACACTTGCAAGTACTTGGAAAATAATCTCACAGGTCTTTTAATGCCCTTAATTTTGATCTGAATAGTTGGGCAAATGGGTTTGCCAGCTGGCGAAAAGAAATAAATAAAAAATGAAAAAATTAAAAAAAAAAAAAAAAAAAAAAAAAAAAAAAATTTTAAAAAAAAAAATAAAAAAAAAAAAAAAAAAAAAAAAAAAAAAAAAAAAAAAAAAAAAAAAAAAAAAAAAAAAAAAAAAAAAAAAAAAAAAAAATTCGTATTTTTCAAAGATGATCTTGATAAACAAAACGAAAAGAAATTAAATAAATAATAAAAAAAGGCAGGTTATAATGCTCAGGGCATGAATGATAACCAACAAACCAGACCCTCTCTGGGCGTTCTTTCATTATTATCATGCTGCTGATGTCGTGTCCATGTCTGCCGTCACTGCTGCTGTTATTGTTGTTGTTGATGTTGTCCATTTAAGGGGTCATTATAGGCCGTACTTTGTATGTTAATCCGTATCCAAACGGGTACCCTCCCCTTTCCAAGCGAGTCGTTTCTTTTCTTAGATCTGGGTTATGTAATAAAGTATGTAAGTCCTGTCGGCTTTTTGTTTTGTCAATTTGGCAGTGGACTGTCCCCTTTTGGGACAGGGAAGGGTGTCAACTGTGCCAAATTTGGCAAAGGGGAAAGGGGGGGAAATTAGGTCTTCAAGTATGCGTAAATTACAAGTCTCAAATAGTTTTGCCCATGTCTTATCTCATAAGATATAACCCTCTCCGCACTTTTTTAAAAATGGTCATCATCAAAATCATCATTCATATAGCAGTATCAAACAACAACAAAAAATAATAAAAAAAAAGAGAGCAAAGCAGTATCGACAACAGCAAAAGAAAAAATTATAAAAAATAAAATAAAAATATGACCTCTAAACAAAGCAGTGCAATGGTTATCATTTACCTGGAGAGCAGTAGGGTGTAGTGGTATTTTCAGCCTCCACATTGCGCTTACTTGAGAACCCGCTCCACCGTGTTTCGCATCAGTCCATCGCCGAGGAAAGCGTTCTCCAGACTAGGTGCCACGCTCGTTGTCACCAGCTGGTCCTGCGCAACTCGCGACTGCACCATGCTCCCACCGTGGCCATAATAACCATGGGCACCCCCGTTTGTACTCCTGCTGCTACGGCTGCTGTTACTACTGCTCTGGCCGTAGGTGCTATCGTAGTAGCCGTTGCCGTGGCCCGACACAATCACCTGCTTGATTGTGCCCAGTTTCAGACTGCGGGAGAGTTGATCGGTTTCAATGTATGCATTTACTAGCTTGTGCGACTTTGGTATTGGGTCCGTACTGATCACCTCCTGGCCCGATAGGGTTGATATGTTGCCCATTGAATTGAGCTTTTGAAACTGGGAGCGCAAGTGGTCGCTGTGGGTTTGTGTCATTATGGATATATATGCTGAGGGTCGATTAAAGTCGTGGATATGCGAGAGAGAGGGGTATGTAAGCAAATATTTGAGAGTGTCTAGCAGTCAAGATAAATGGCGTTGAATAGAGGGTTGATGCAAATGATTAGGTCGTAACTATATTGAGATATATAAATATATATAAGTACTAAAAAATGAAGAGAGATAAAAGGAGGAGAGAGAAAGAAGAAAACGTCAGTCTTATACTAAAACAATACACTAATTATCATAAAATAATCAAAAAAAAAAAAAAAAAAAATTAAAAAAAAAAAAAATATTTTCTTTTTCATTTTCTTCAACCTTTTTGTTTTTTTGTAAAT
>Ga0160505_100463_pt1 | contig 23527 bp, 22 predicted proteins | sample DIDeMG_FD_108225 | JGI IMG/M metagenome (GOLD analysis project Ga0160505, IMG submission 108225) | Enriched chicken feces microbial communities from UW Madison campus, WI, USA - DID2874_E49_Stillage MG | ecosystem: Host-associated > Birds > Digestive system > Large intestine > Fecal ... | reverse complement strand
CGTGGGGCGTGGGGCGTGGGGCGTGGGGCGTGGGGCGTGGAACGTGGGGCGTGGGGGTCAGGGGGCGGCGCGCCAGAGGTGGGTGACGGCGTAGGAGCGCCAGGGTGCCCACTCCGCTGCGCGGGCGGTGAGAGCCCGGTGGGCGGCCCCGCGGGGGAGCGCCGGGTCGAGGACACCGTGCGCGCGGGCAGAGGTGAGGAGCGCGGCGTCGCCCGGCAGCCAGACATCAGGATCCCCGAGCACCCGCATGGCCACATAGGCGGCGGTCCACGGCCCGATCCCGGGGCGCTCGACCAGGGCTGCGGCCAAGGGCGTGGTGTCCGCGCCGACGTCCACCTGGAGTGAGTCGTCGGCGAGCGCGGCGGCGGTGTCTCGGATCGTGGTGATCGATCGGCCCGGCAGCCTCAGCGGACGGTCCGGGTCGAGCTGTGTGCCCGGAGCCGGGATGCCCGCGGCGACCTGCTCGGCGGTCGGGAACAGCCGATCCAGCCCGGCGAACGCGCTGACCACCGGCGTGCCGATCAGGTCGGTCAGTCGGCTCAGGTGTCCCCGCGCGGCGGCGACGCTGATCTGCTGCCCGACCAGGGCGCGGACCACGAGTTCGTGCGGGTCGACGGCACCGGGTACCCGGATGCCGGGGGTGGCGGCGACCAGCGGTGCGAGGGCCGGGTCGGCGGACAGGGCGGCGTCGATCGCGACCGGGTCCGCATCCAGGTCAAGGAGTCGGCGGATCCGGGTGGTGGCGACGGCGACGTCGGCGAGCGAGGTGAGCTCCAGGACTGCCCGAAGTCGCCAGCCGCTCGGAGTGCGCTCGGCGGTCACCTCGGCCGCGCCCGGACCATGGGGCAGCGACAGGGTGCGGGCGTAGCGCAGCACACCGCCGTGCGGCTGTCCGGTGGATGCGCGCGGGGCGGATGCGGGCGTGGTCGAGCCCTCCGCTGCCGAGCGGGTCGCTGTCGGCCCCAGGTCGACCGATTCCACACCCGCGACCGCGCGCGCGGCGAGGAAGCCGAACACCCCGGGCGCGTCGTACGGCTGTCGTACCGGCAGCGCGATGGTGAGCCCGACGGTGGGGGCGGTGCCGTTCCGGCGCTCGCGCAGCGCGCGGGGTGTGGTGTCGAAGACCTCCCGCACCGTGTCGTTGAACTGCCGCACCGACCCGAATCCGGCGGCGAAGGCGACATCCGCCAACTTCAGATCCGTGCTGACGATCAGGCTGCGGGCGGTCTGGGCGCGTCGGGCCCGGGCCAGCGCCCCCGGTCCGGCGCCGAGTTCGGCGGTCAGGGTGCGGCCGAGTTGCCGCACCGAGTACCCGAGACGGGCCGCCAGCCCGTCGACGCCCTCGCGGTCCACCACCCCGTCCGCGATCAGGCGCATCGCCCGGCCGGCCAGGTCGCGGCGCAGGTCCCACTCCGGGGTGCCGGGGGCCGCCTCGGGCAGACACCGCTTGCAGGCCCGGAACCCGGCCTCATGGGCGGCGGCGGACGTGAGGTAGAAGCTGACGTTCTCCCGGCGCGGGGTGCGCGCCGGGCAGGACGGACGGCAGTAGATGCCGGTGGAGGACACCGCGGTGAAGAACTGGCCGTCGAACCGGGCGTCCCGGGCGTCGATGGCGCGGTACCACCGGTCGAAGCGGGGATCTCCGGGAACACAACGGGCGAGGGTCACCTCGGCAGTGTGACCCTCGCCCGCCGCAGGTTCTCGCGGGATTCGGACATCAGAACGCGCGGGTGATCATCGCGCGCTTGACCTCCTGGATCGCCTTGGTGACCTCGATGCCCCGCGGGCAGGCCTCGGTGCAGTTGAAGGTGGTCCGGCAGCGCCAGACGCCCTCCTTGTCGTTGAGGATCTCCAGGCGCTGCGCACCGCCCTCGTCGCGGCTGTCGAAGATGAACCGGTGCGCGTTGACGATCGCCGCCGGGCCGAAGTACTGCCCGTCGGTCCAGAACACCGGGCACGAGCTGGTGCACGCGGCGCACAGGATGCACTTGGTGGTGTCGTCGAACCGCGCCCGCTCCTCCGGCGACTGGATGCGCTCGCGGGAGGGCTGGTGCCCGGTGGTGACCAGGAACGGCATGATCTCGCGGTAGGAGGCGAAGAACGGCTCCATGTCGACGACCAGGTCCTTGATCACCGGCAGGCCCTTGATCGGCTCCACGGTGATCGGCTTGCTCGGGTCCAGGTCCTTGAGCAGTGCCTTGCAGGCGAGGCGGTTGCGGCCGTTGATCCGCATCGCGTCCGACCCGCAGACGCCGTGCGCGCAGGACCGGCGGAAAGTGACCGACCCGTCCAGCTCCCACTTGATGGTGTGCAGGGCGTCCAGCAGCCGGTCGGTGCCGTGGGCGGTCACCGTGAAGTCCTGCCAGTACGGCTCGTCGCCGTGCGTCTCCGGGGTGTAGCGGCGGATCCGCAGCGTGACCTGGAAGGAGGGGATCTCGGCGGGCTTGGCCTCCGCCTGCGGCTGATCGAGGGTGGCAGTCATGTCAGTACTTCCGCTCCATCGGCTGGTACACGGTGGTGATGACGGGCTTGGTGCCGAGCAGGACGCTGGGCCGGTCGGCCGGGAACTCCGGGATCTCCTCGCCGGACGGGGCGGGGGCGACCGGGTCGTCGATGTGGGCACCGGCCGGTCGGCGGTAGGCCATCGTGTGCTCCATGAACTCGGCGTCGTTCCGGTCCGGGTAGTCCTCCCGGAAGTGCCCACCGCGGGACTCGCGCCGGTTCAGCGCGCCCACGACGACCACCTCGGACAGGTCCAGCAGGAAGCCGAGCTCCAGCGCCTCGATCAGGTCGGTGTTGAACGCCTTGCCCTTGTCCTGCACCGAGACCCGGGCGTAGCGGTCCTGCAGCGCGTGGATGTCGGAGAGGGCCTGGCGCAGGGACTCGGCGGTGCGGAACACCTGCGCGTTGGTGTCCATCGTCTGCTGCAGCTCGCGGCGGACGTCGGCGACCCGCTCGCCCTTCGGCCGGGCGCGCATCTCCTCCAGCTCGGCCACCGTCGCGGACTCCGGGTTCTCCGGCAGCTCGACCCAGGGTGCGGTCATGGCGTACTCGGCGGCCGAGGTCCCGGCCCGCTTGCCGAAGACGTTGATGTCCAGCAGCGAGTTGGTGCCCAGTCGGTTGGAGCCGTGCACGGAGACGCAGGCCACCTCACCGGCGGCGTAGAGGCCACGGACCACGTCCCGCGGGTTGCGCAGCACCTCGCCGTCGACGTTGGTCGGCACCCCGCCCATGGCGTAGTGCGCGGTCGGGTAGACCGGGACCGGCTCGGTGTAGGGCTCGATCCCCAGGTAGGTGCGGGCGAACTCGGTGATGTCCGGCAGCTTGGCGTCGATGTGCGCCGGGTCCAGGTGGGTCAGGTCTAGCAGCACGTAGTCCTTGTTCGGACCGGCGCCGCGACCCTCGCGCACCTCGTTCGCCATCGACCGCGCCACGATGTCGCGCGGTGCCAGGTCCTTGATGGTCGGGGCGTAGCGCTCCATGAAGCGTTCGCCGTCCGCGTTGCGGAGGATGCCGCCCTCACCGCGGGCCGCCTCGGAGAGCAGGATGCCGAGCCCCGCCAGGCCGGTCGGGTGGAACTGGAAGAACTCCATGTCCTCCAGCGGCAGCCCGCGACGGTAGGCGATCGCCATCCCGTCGCCGGTCAGGGTGTGGGCGTTCGACGTGGTCTTGTAGATCTTCCCCGCGCCACCGGTGGCGAGGACGACCGACTTGGCGCGGAAGACGTGGATCTCCCCGGTGGCCAGCTCGTAGGCGACGACCCCGGCGACCGCGACCTCCTCGCCGTCCGCGACGTCACTCTGCCCGCGCTGCTCGCCGGACAGGTCGCGGTTCATCAGCAGGTCGAGGACGTAGAACTCGTTGAAGAACTGCACGTCCTGCTTCACGCACTGCTGGTACAGGGTCTGCAGGATCATGTGGCCGGTGCGGTCGGCGGCGTAGCAGGCGCGACGGACCGGGGCCTCGCCGTGGTTGCGGGTGTGCCCGCCGAAGCGGCGCTGGTCGATCCGGCCCTCCGGGGTGCGGTTGAAGGGCAGCCCCATCCGCTCCAGGTCGAGCACCGCGTCGACGGCCTCCTTCGCCATGATCTCGGCGGCGTCCTGGTCGACCAGGTAGTCCCCGCCCTTCACGGTGTCGAAGGTGTGCCACTCCGGGTTGTCGTCCTCCACGTTGCCGAGGGCGGCGCACATGCCGCCCTGCGCGGCACCGGTGTGCGACCGGGTCGGGTACAGCTTGGAGATCACCGCGGTGCGGGTGCGGGCCGAGGACTCCAGGGCCGCACGCATCCCGGCACCGCCGGCTCCGACGATGACGACGTCGTACTGGTGGATCTGCATCGGGGGCGATGCCTTTCTGTTCGACTCTGTTCGACGTGCGGGTGGTCAGGCCGTGCAGAACGACGGCAGCAGGTCCGCCGGGCTGTTCACCGGGCACGGGTCGAAGGTGAAGATCACCAGGGTGCCGAGCACCACGACGACGGTGAACGCGGTGTAGAGCGCGAGCTTGAGGGCCAGGCGAGTGCCGTTCCGCTCGGCGTAGTCGTTGATGATCGTCCGGACGCCGTTGGTGCCGTGGATCATCGCCAGCCAGAGCATCAGCAGGTCCCAGATCTGCCAGAACGGGGATGCCCACTTGCCGGCGACGAAGCCGAAGTCGATCGCGCTGATCCCGTCACCGGCGACCAGGTTCACGAACAGGTGCCCGAAGATCAGCACCAGCAGCACGACGCCGGAGGCGCGCATGAACACCCAGCCGTAGAGCTCCCAGTTGCCGCGGGTCGTGCGGCGCGAGGGACGGGCGACCGGCGAGTTCGGGGCGGAGATGGTGCTGCTCATGGTCACTCGCCTCCGAAGACGTGCATCAGGTGCCGGGGCAGGAAGCCGGCCATCGTGACGACGAACAGGCCGACCACCACCCAGAGCATCACGCGCTGGTACTTCGGACCCTTGGCCCAGAAGTCCACCAGGATGATCCGGATCCCGTTGAAGGCGTGGAAAACGATCGCCGCGACCAGACCCGCCTCACCGAGGCCCATGATCGGGTTCTTGTAGGTGCCGATCACGTCGTTGTACGCCTCGGGGGAGACCCGGACCAGCGAGGTGTCCAGGACGTGCACCAGCAGGAAGAAGAAGATCAGCACGCCGGTGATCCGGTGGGCGACCCAGGACCACATGCCCTCACGGCCCCGGTAGAGGGTGCCTGCTGGCTTGCGTCGTGGTTTCTTCGTGGTCTGCGTGGGTGACGCTGACGCAGTAGACACGGAATGCCTCCTGGGCGGTTCGGGACTGCGGTGTCCGGTGGGAGCACTCTAGGCATCGTCCGCCGTAGGGGTGACACCGGGGGGCCCGATCGGGCCGAGTGTGACGAACCGCACATCAGCGCTGGGACCCAAGTCCCGGGCCACCGGCCGCTGGTGGACCGGCCGCTAGCCTGTCCGGCATGGCTGAGATCCCCGGTTTCCACGCTGTCATCCCCGCGGGCGGCGCGGGCACCCGGCTGTGGCCGCTGTCCCGGCAGGGGGCACCCAAGTTCCTGCACGACCTGACCGGCACCGGGCGCACCCTGCTGCAGGGCACCGTCGACCGCCTGACCCCCCTCGCAGGCCCGGGTGGGGTGCTGGTGGTGGCCGGTCGGCGGCACGTCGAGGCGGTCGCGGAGCAGCTCCCGGAGCTGTCGGCCGCCCAGGTGATCGCCGAACCGTCGCCGCGCGACTCGATGGCGGCGATCGGATTGGCCGCGGCGGTGCTGGCCGAGCGGCACGGGCCCGAGGTGGTGCTGGGCTCCTTCGCCGCCGACCACGTGATCGGCGAGCTGCCCCGGTTCGAGGCAGCCGTCCGCTCCGGGGTCGAGGCCGCCCGCGCCGGGTACGTCGTGACGATCGGGATCGAGGCCACCGAACCGTCCACCGCCTTCGGCTACATCCACGCCGGGCAGCCGCTCGGGGTGGACGGTGCGACCGATGCCCGCCACGTGGTCGCCTTCACCGAGAAGCCGGATGCCGAGACCGCCGCCGACTACCTGGCCACCGGCGAGTACTGGTGGAACGCCGGGATGTTCATCGTCGCCGCCGGGGTGCTGCTGGACCACCTCGCCACCCAGCTGCCGCCGCTGGCCGCCGGTCTGCGCCGGATCGCCGGGGTGTGGGACGACCCCGCGCAGCGGGACGCCGTGCTGGCCGAGGTGTGGCCCACCCTGACCAAGATCGCCATCGACCACGCGATCGCCGAGCCGGTGGGCGCCGCCGGGGGAGTGGCCGTGGTCCCCGGCGACTTCAGCTGGGACGACGTCGGCGACTTCGCCTCGCTGGCACCGCTGCTCGCCCCGGTCGGTCAGCCGGACGACGGTGCCCGCACCCTCGGTGACGACGCCCTGGTGCAGCGGCTCGACGCGCCCGGTGCGTTGGTGCTCACCGGGCAGCGCACCGTGACCGTGCTCGGGGTGCCGGACGCCGTGGTGGTGGACACCCCGGACGCGGTGCTGGTGACCACCCGGGCACACGCCCAGCAGGTGAAGGGCGCGGTCGACGGCTGGCGGGCCCGGGGACGCGACGACCTGCTCTGACGTGCAACGCTGGGTACTGTCGGTCGGGTGATGGTCGACGCTTCCCGAGTGCAGGAGCTGGTCGGATCGCTCTCCGACGAGCTGATCGCGATCCGGCGGGACATCCATGCCCACCCGGAACTGGGCCGCACCGAACAGCGCACCACGCGGGTCGTCGCCGAGCGGCTGCGGCAGGCGGGCCTGGAGCCGCGGCTGCTGCCCGGCACCGGACTGGTCTGCGACATCGGCCCCAACCCGGTGACCACCGGGCGGCGCTGGATCGGGCTGCGAGCCGACCTGGACGCGCTGCCGGTGCCCGAGACCACTGGCCTGCCGTTCGCCTCCACCGTGGCGAACGTGGCGCACGCCTGCGGTCACGACGTGCACACCGTCGCCGTGCTCGGCGCCGGGCTGGTGCTCGCCGCCCTGCACGCCGAGGGGCTGCTGCCGACCGGGGTACGGCTGGTGTTCCAGCCCGCCGAGGAGGTCCAGCCCGGCGGTGCGCTCGACGTGCTCGCGGCCGGTGGTCTGGACGGCGTCGGCCGGATCTTCGCGGTGCACTGCGACCCGAAGGTGGACGTCGGCCAGATCGGCAGCCGGATCGGTCCGATCACCTCGGCCTCCGACGAGGTCACCGTCCAGCTGACCGGCCCGGGTGGGCACACCTCGCGCCCGCACCTGACCGGCGACGTGGTCTACGCCCTGGGTCAGGTGATCACCCAGGTGCCGGCGATCATCGGTCGCCGGCTCGACCCGCGCTCCGGGGTGAACCTCACCTGGGGTGCCGTGCAGGCGGGTCAGGCGCACAACGCGATCCCGTCCTCGGGGTCGGTGCGGGGAACCCTGCGCTGTCTGGAGGTGCGTGCCTGGGAGCGCGCGTCCCAGGTGTTCCACGAGGCGGTGGAGCAGGTAGTCGCGCCCTACGGCGTCACGGTGGAGATCCGGCACCAGCGCGGCGTCCCGCCGGTGGAGAACGACGAGCGTGCCGTCGCCGTGATCGAGGCGGCGGCACGGGACGTGCTCGGTGCCGAGTCGGTGCAGCTGACCGAGCAGTCGCTCGGCGGCGAGGACTTCGCCTGGTACCTGACCAAGGTGCCCGGCGCGATGGCCCGGTTGGGCACCCGCACGCCGGGCGGCCGGTCCTACGACATTCACCAGGGGAATCTGGTGATCGACGAGCGAGCCATCGCCGCCGGTGCGTCGTTGCTGGCCAGGACCGCACTGCTGGCGGGACGGGTCTGAACGGCGGCACCCGAACGGCGCAGCCCAACATTCCAAGTCCGTAACGGAACCGGGTGAGGTACGCCTCGGTAACACCAGCGTTACCTGGCGCTGGCTAGGGTGCTCCCGAAGCCGGACGAACCACCCGGACCGAGGGCAATGGCGCCCGCGGCCCGGGTGCACCTCGCGGGCCGGCGCTTACCCAAGAGCAGGAGTGCAGTGTGAAGAACATCGTTCGTGCGGCCGCCCTCGGCGGGGCCGTCGCCCTCGCCCTGGCTGCCTGTGGCAGCGCCCCCGAGGAGTCCGGTTCGACCGGCGGCTCGGACAACGCGGCGTCCGACTTCAAGGCCTGCATGGTCTCGGACTCGGGTGGCTTCGAGGACAAGTCGTTCAACCAGTCCGGTGGCGAGGGCCTGGACCGCGCGGGTGACGAGCTCGGCGTCGAGGTCGTCAAGGTGGAGTCCTCCGCCGAGACCGACTTCGGCCCGAACGTCGACCAGCTGGTCGCGCAGGACTGCAACCTGATCATCGGCGTCGGCTTCCTGCTCGCCGACACCCTGACCGAGGCCGCCGCCGCGAACCCGGACATCGAGTTCGCCCTGGTCGACTCCGGTTTCAACGAGGAGTCGGACAACGCCAAGCCGCTGCTGTTCAACACGCAGGAGGCCGCGTACCTGGCCGGCTACGTCGCCGCAGGCACCTCGACCACCGGCACCGTCGCCACCTTCGGTGGCATCTCGATCCCGTCCGTGACCATCTTCATGGACGGCTTCGCCGACGGTGTCGCCAAGTACAACGAGGACAACAGCGCCGACGTCCAGCTGCTCGGCTGGGACAAGGAGGCCCAGACCGGCTCCTTCACCGGTGACTTCGAGGACCAGACCAAGGGCCAGAACCTGGCCAAGGGCTTCATCGACCAGGGCGCCGACGTGATCATGCCGGTCGCCGGCCCGGTGGGCCTGGGTGCCGCCGCCGCCGCGAAGGAGGCCGGCAACGTTGCCATCGTGGGTGTCGACGCCGACTGGTTCGAGACCTCGCCCGACTACTCCAACGTCATCCTCACCTCGGTGATGAAGGAGATCGGCCAGGCGGTCTACGACACCGTCTCCGAGGCTGCCGACGGCAACTTCTCCTCCGAGCCGTACGTCGGCACCCTGGAGAACAAGGGCCTCGGGCTGGCACCGTTCCACGACTACGACTCCAAGGTTCCGGCCGAGGTGAAGACCGCCGTGGAGGACCTGCAGCAGCAGATCATCTCCGGTGACCTGGTCGTGGAGTCCCCCAGCCAGAACTGACGTCACTCGAACGGCGGCCCGGGCAGGGGTTACTGCCCGGGCCGCCGTCGTGATGGCACCCTCGCGCGGGCTAGTCTGCGCGGGACGATTCGACGACGATCGAGGAGCAGGCCCACCGTGAAGCTGGAGCTGCGCGGGATCACCAAGCGTTTTGGGACGCTGGTGGCCAACGACCACATCGACCTGGTGGTCGAACCCGGTGAGATCCACGCCCTGCTGGGTGAGAACGGTGCCGGGAAGTCCACCCTGATGAACGTGCTCTACGGGTTCTACGACCCGGACGAGGGCGAGATCCTGGTGGACGACCAGCCGGTGGAGTTCGCCGGGCCCGGCGACGCGATGGCCGCGGGGATCGGCATGGTGCACCAGCACTTCATGCTGGTGCCGGTGTTCACGGTCGCGGAGAACGTGGTGCTCGGCTACGAGCCGACCAAGAGCGCCGGGCTGATCGACCTGCCGGAGGCACGCCGCCGGGTGAAGGAGATCTCCGACCGGTTCGGCTTCGACGTCGACCCGGACGCGATGGTCGAGGACCTGCCGGTGGGTGCCCAGCAGCGGGTGGAGATCATCAAGGCGCTGTCCCGGGACGCGAAGGTGCTGATCCTGGACGAGCCGACCGCGGTCCTCACCCCGCAGGAGACCGACGAGCTGATCGCGATCATGCGCCAGCTCAAGGCCGCCGGCACCTCGATCGTGTTCATCACGCACAAGCTGCGCGAGGTGCGTGCGGTCGCCGACCGGATCACGGTCATCCGGCGCGGCAAGGTGGTCGGCTCCGCCGACCCGCAGTCGGCCGAGACCGAACTGGCGTCGCTGATGGTCGGCCGCTCGGTGTCCCTCGGGGTGGACCGCGCACCGGCACAGCCCGGCGAGGTCGCCCTCCAGGTGCGCGACCTGAGCGTGCTCGACGACGCGGGCGTGCGCCAGGTGGACGCGATCTCCTTCGACGTGGCCCGGGGCGAGATCGTCGCCATCGCCGGTGTGCAGGGCAACGGCCAGACCGAGCTGACCGAGGTCATCCTGGGTCTGCAGCCGGCGCTGGCCGGATCGGTCCGGCTGGACGGCAAGGAACTGCTCGGCCGCTCGGTCAAGCAGGTGCTCACCGCCGGGGTCGGCTTCGTGCCCGAAGACCGGACCGAGGACGGCATCGTCGCCGAGTTCTCGGTCGCGGAGAACCTGATCCTCGACCTGTACGACACCCCGGCGTTCGCGAAGGGCATCTCGCTGGACCCGGCCAAGGTGCGCGCGAACGCCGAGCAGCGCACGGTCGAGTTCGACGTCCGCACCCCGTCGATCGAGGCACCGGCCGGCACGCTGTCCGGCGGTAACCAGCAGAAGGTCGTCCTGGCCCGGGAGATGTCCCGGCCGTTGCGGCTGCTGATCGCCTCCCAGCCCACGCGTGGTCTGGACGTCGGCTCGATCGAGTTCGTGCACAAGCGGATCGTGGCGGAGCGTGATTCCGGGACCCCCGTGATCATCGTCTCCACCGAGCTGGACGAGGTCCTGGACCTGGCCGACCGGATCGTGGTCATGTACCGCGGTCGGATCGTCGGCACGGTGCCCGGAGGTACCGACCGGGACGTGCTCGGCCTGATGATGGCCGGCGTTCCGCAGGAGGAGGCCGTGAAGCAGGCAGCCTCGCATCACACGGTGCTCGGCGAGGCCGACATCGTCGCCGAGAAGGAGAGCGAGTGAACGCCGCACCCGACGTCCCCGCCGCGGACGCGAAGGACGAGCGGCTCGAGCCGCGACTCCAGGGCGCCCTGCGGGAGATGCTGACCAGCAACTGGCTGGTCACCGTCGCCGCCCTGCTGCTGGCCCTGGTGGTCTCGGCGGTGCTGATCGCCGCCGCCGACGAGGACGTGCACACCACCGCGGGCTACCTGTTCGCGCGGCCCGCCGACTTCCTGTCCGCGGTCTGGGACTCGGTGTGGGGCGCCTACGTGGCCCTGTTCCAGGGCGCGATCGTCGACCCGACCGCCGCGACCTTCACCAAGGCGATCCGGCCGCTCACCGAGACGATGACCTGGTCGGTGCCGCTGATCCTGGCCGGTCTCGGTCTGTCCGTGGGCTTCCGCGCCGGACTGTTCAACATCGGTGCGCAGGGCCAGATCATCCTGGGCGCGATCTTCGGCGGGTACATCGGCTTCGCCTTCGGGCTGCCGCCGGTGCTGCACCTGCTGCTCGCGATCATCGCCGCCGCCCTCGGTGGGGCGATCTGGGCCGGGATCGCCGGTTTCCTCAAGGCGCGCACCGGCGCGAACGAGGTGATCGTGACGATCATGCTGAACAACATCGCGGTCTACCTGGTCGCGTACCTGTTGACGCTGACCGCGTTCAAGCGTCCGGGCAGCAACAACCCGCAGTCGCCGGCGATCGAGGGCACCGCGGTGTACCCGCAGCTGCTCGGTGACGGCTTCCGCCTGCACGCCGGGTTCCTCCTGGCGATCCTGGCCACGGTGTTCGTCTGGTGGCTGATGGACCGCTCGACCCTGGGCTTCCAGTTCCGGGCCGTGGGTGCCAACCCGTCGGCCGCTCGCACCGCGGGCATCAACATCAACCGGATCTACCTGCTGGTGATGCTGACCTCCGGTGCGCTGGCCGGTCTGGCCGGTTCCGCCCAGGTGCTCGGCACCGAGAAGGTGCTCACCGCCGGTGTCGCCGCGTCCTTCGGCTTCGACGCCATCACCGTCGCCCTGCTCGGCCGGTCCAAGCCGCTGGGCACGTTCCTGGCCGGTCTGCTCTTCGGCGCGCTGCGTGCCGGTGGCTTCGCGATGCAGGCCCGGACCGGCACCCCGATCGACATCGTGCTGGTCGTGCAGTCCCTGGTCGTGCTGTTCATCGCCGCGCCGCCGCTGGTCCGGGCGGTGTTCCGACTGCCGAGCCCGGGTCGTCGCAAGCAGGTCAGCCCCACCCCCGCGCCCGTCACCAAGGAGGCCGCCGCGTGAGCGCCGTGACCGCACCCGCCCCGGCTGCTCCGGCACGCCCGGCGGCCCAGCCGTTGCCGCCGATCTCGTACAAGGGCCCGATCGCCTACGTCGTGATCGCGCTGCTCGCCCTGATCGCCTTCGGCATCGTGCCCGCCTCCGGCAAGAAGACCGGCTTCACGGTGTCCACCGCCACCGACTTCTTCCAGATCGACCGGTTCGACGTGCCCAGCAAGTCGACCGCGATCGTGCTCTGCCTGATCGCCCTCGCCCTCGGTGGCCTGAGCGCCTGGTACGCCCGCAACCGCCGCAAGGCCGGGGTGTGGCTGCCCGCCGTCTACGCCGTGGCACTGGTGCTCGCCCTGCTGGTCTGGGCGGTCGCCGGCAAGAGCTCGCCGCTGCCGCTGACCGGTCTGCTGCAGGGCGCGCTGTTCCTCGCGGTGCCGTTGGTCTTCGGTTCGCTCGCCGGTGTGCTGTGCGAGCGGTCCGGCATCATCAACATCGCGATCGAGGGCCAGCTGCTGGCCGGTGCGTTCCTGGCAGCGGTGGTCGCCACCCTGACTCAGTCCGCGTACCTCGGTCTGCTCGCGGCGCCGATCGCCGGTGCCCTGGTCTCGGCGCTGTTGGTCGCCTTCGCGGTGAAGTACGTCGTGGACCAGATCATCGTCGGCGTCGTGCTGAACGTGCTGGTCGTCGGCGTGACCAGCTACCTGTTCTCCACCGTGCTCAAGGTGAACGCCAGCACGCTGAACACGCCGCCGCGGCTGCCGACGCTGCCGATCCCGGTGCTGAGCGAGATCCCGGTGCTGGGTCCGGTGCTGTTCCGGCAGACCGCGCTGGTCTACATCATGTACGTGGTCGTGATCGTGCTGCAGATCCTGCTGTTCCGCTCCAAGTGGGGCCTGCGTCTGCGCGCCGTCGGTGAGCACCCGAAGGCCGCCGACACCGTGGGCATCAAGGTCAACCGGACCCGGATCCGCAACACCCTGCTGGGTGGCGCGGTCGCCGGTCTGGGCGGGGCGTTCTTCACGGTGGCGAACGGTCTGGCGTTCAACAAGGAGATGACCGCCGGGAAGGGGTACATCGCCCTGGCCGCGATGATCCTCGGTCGGTGGAGCCCCAAGGGCGCCCTGGCCGCCGCGCTGCTCTTCGGCTTCGCCGACAGCCTGCAGCAGGCATTCGGGATCATCGGCACCTCGATCCCCAGCCAGCTGATGCTGATGCTGCCCTACCTGGTCACCATCTTCGCGGTCGCCGGTCTGGTCGGGAAGGTGCGTGCCCCGGCCTCCGAGGGCATCGCCTACGTGAAGTGAGGAACGACATGACCGACACCATCGACTGGGACGGCCTGCGCGCCGCCGCCACCGAGGCCATGCGGCACGCCTATGTCCCGTACTCGACGTTCCCGGTCGGCGTCGCCGCCGTGGTGGACGACGGCCGGGTCGTCACCGGCTGCAATGTGGAGAACGCGTCCTACGGCCTGACCCTGTGCGCCGAGTGCGCGCTGGTCTCCGGCCTGCACCTGTCGGGTGGCGGGCGGCTCGTCGCCTTCACCTGCGTCGACGGTCAGGGCAACACGCTGATGCCCTGTGGCCGCTGCCGTCAGCTCCTGTGGGAGCACGGTGGCGCCGACCTGGTGCTGGACACCGTCAGCGGATTCAAGACCATGCGCGAGGTCCTGCCGGATGCCTTCGGCCCGGACGACCTCGTCGAACGGAAGGTGCAGGCGTGACCGAGAGCTTCGACGCCGTCGACGTCATCGTCGCCAAGCGGGACGGCCACCGGCTGTCCGACGCCCAGATCGACTGGGTGATCGACGCGTACACCCGCGGGGTGGTGGCCGAGGAGCAGATGTCCGCCCTCAACATGGCCATCCTGCTGAACGGGATGGACCGCGCCGAGATCGCCCGGTGGACCGCGGCGATGATCGCCTCCGGCGAGCGGATGGACTTCTCCGGTCTGCGCCGGCCCACCGCGGACAAGCACTCCACCGGTGGGGTGGGCGACAAGATCACCCTGCCGTTGGCCCCGCTGGTCGCGGTCTTCGACGTCGCCGTCCCGCAGCTGTCCGGTCGCGGCCTCGGCCACACCGGCGGCACCCTGGACAAGCTGGAGTCGATCCCGGGCTGGCGCGCGGCGCTGTCCAACGAGGAGATGATGGCCCAGCTGGACGACGTGGGCGCCGTGATCTGTCAGGCCGGTTCCGGTCTGGCACCGGCCGACCGGAAGCTCTACGCCCTCCGGGACGTCACCGGCACCGTCGAGGCCATCCCGCTGATCGCCTCCTCGATCATGAGCAAGAAGATCGCCGAGGGCACCGGCGCGCTGGTGCTGGACGTCAAGGTCGGCTCCGGTGCGTTCATGAAGAACGTGGACCGGGCGCGCGAGCTGGCCCGCACCATGGTCGACCTGGGCACGGACGCCGGAGTCACCACCGTCGCCCTGCTGACCGACATGGACACCCCGCTCGGACTCACGGCGGGCAACGCCCTGGAGGTCCGCGAGTCCCTGGAGGTGCTCGCGGGTGGCGGCCCCGCCGATGTGGTGGAGCTGACCGTGGCGCTGGCCCGGGAGATGCTGACCGCCGCCGGGAAGCCGGACGCCGACCCCGCCGCGGCGCTGGCCGACGGCCGGGCGATGGACGCCTGGCGCCGGATGATCGAGGCCCAGGGCGGCGACGCCGACGCGGAGCTGCCGGTGGCACAGCACACCGAGCAGATCCTGGCCCCGGCCGACGGCACCCTCAGCCGCCTGGACGCCTACGCGGTGGGCATCGCCGCCTGGCGACTGGGTGCCGGTCGTGCCCGCAAGGAGGACCCGGTGCAGGCAGGTGCCGGCGTCGAGCTGCACGCCAAGCCCGGCGACACCGTGCGGGAAGGGCAGCCGTTGATGACCCTGCACACCGACACCCCGGAGCGGTTCGCGCGGGCGACCGAGGCGCTGGCCGACGCGGTGGACGTGACCCACGGTGCGTACCAGCCGACCCCGCTGGTGATCGACCGGATCGTCGCGGGCTGATTCCCGCTCAGCATGACCGAAGGGCCGGACACCGCGTGGTGTCCGGCCCTTCGGTCATGCCGGGCCCAGTTCCTGGAACACGGTCAGTTGCAGACCCGCCGGGGCGTCCAGCCGGGAGTTGAGCGACCGCCAGGGCGTCTCGCGGGGCGCGGCGACCAGCTCGGCACCGGCCTCGGTCAGGCGTCGCGTGGTCCCCTCCGCGTCGGTCACCTCCAGTGCCACCCGGAGCCGGGCACTCGGCCGGCCCTCCGCCTCCACCTGGTCGATCATCGCCACCTGCTGGGGGTTGGCGAGTTCCAGGGTCGCGCGTCCGGCGTCGAGGATCGTCACCTGCGCACCTCCGTCGCCCTGGAAGGCTGCCTGTTCCGGCATCCCGAGCACATCGCGGTAGAAGGTCAGGGCCGCCTCGTAGTCCTCCGCGTGCACGACGAGTCGAAGCTGTCGGACCGGGTTCGGTGTGGTCATCCCCGCAGCATCACCCGAGGCTCGACCGTCCACAAGGGCCGCGTCCCGCCGTGGTCCCCAGGAGGTCGGACCCGGCCTGGCGAGGAGCGCGCGGTCGCGCCACGATGGAGGGGACCCAGCAGCCCGAGCGAGGGAGGATCCCATGAGCACGATCCCCGGCCACGAGTCCTGGCGGGACGCCGGTCTGACCGGCCCCGAGGTGACCGACCTGCCCGAGGTGGAGCCGTCCGAGGACCTGAGCGACGAGGGCGTGTACCGCCCGGGCGACCCGCGTCCGGACCTCGACGACCGGGCGAACCCGGCCGACGTGGCTGAGCAGCTGGTCGAGGTGCCGGAGGACGAGGAGGAGGGCTACTCGATCTGATGCCAGGTCGGTGCTCCGGGACCAGTACCGTTGCGGCATGACCCCGGAGCAGATCGCCGCGCTGCCCAAGGTCGTCCTGCACGATCACCTCGACGGCGGGCTGCGGCCCGCGACGGTGGCTGAGCTGGCGGCCAGGAACGGCCACCACTTGCCGGTGGACGACCCCGACGAGCTGGCCGACTGGTTCTACCGGCAGGCGACCTCGGGCAGCCTGGAGGCGTACATCGCCACCTTCGAGCACACCCTGGCCGTCATGCAGGACACCGAGGGACTGACCCGGGCTGCCCGGGAGGCGGTGCTGGACCTGGCAGCCGACGGGGTGGTCTACGCCGAGCAGCGGTTCGCCCCCGAGCAACACCAGCGCGGTGGCCTCACCCTGCAGCAGGTGGTGGACGCCGTGCGGGCCGGTGTGGCCGAGGGGGAGGCCGAGACCCGTGCCGCAGGCCGGGAGATCCGCACGAATCTGCTCCTGTGCGCGATGCGGCAGACCGACCGTGCCGAGGAGATCGCCGCCCTGGCACTGGCGAACCGCGACCGGGGAGTGGTCGGCTTCGACATCGCCGGGCCGGAGGCCGGGTACCCGGCGCAGGGCATGGGGGCGACCTTCGCCCGGCTCCGCGCCGCGCGGTTCCCCGTGACCGTGCACGCCGGTGAGGCGGCAGGCGCCGAGTCGGTGGACCAGGCGGTGGAGGTCGGCGCGCTGCGGCTCGGCCACGGGGTCCGGCTCACCGAGGACCTGCACGACGACGGCGCGGGCGGCACCCGGCTGGGTCGGCTCGCGCACTGGGTGCGGGACCGCCGGATCGCGCTGGAGGTCTGTCCCACCTCGAACCTGCAGACCGGTGCCGCCACCTCGATCGCCGAGCACCCGGTGACCCGGTTGCTCCGGCTCGGCTTCGCGGTCACCGTCAACACCGACAACCGGCTGCAGTCCCGCACCAGCATGACCACCGAGCTGCACCGCCTGGTCGAGGACGCGGGCTGGACCCGCGACGACCTGCTCGCGGTCACCCTCACCGCCGCACGACACGCGTTCTGCCATCAGGACGAGCGCGAGGACCTGATCCGCCGGGTGATCGCGCCCGGCTTCTCCACCTCCGAAGGAAGGCACCGATCATGACCGCCTCGTTGGACGCCGCCGGGCTGGCGCAGTTCGTCGACCACACCCTGCTCAAGCCGGAGGCCACCCGTGCCGACGTCGAGGCGCTGATCGCGGAGGGCGTCGAGCTCGGCGTCTACTCGGTCTGCATCTCGCCGTCCTTCCTCCCCGTGGACGCGAAGGGGCTGAAGGTCGCCACCGTGTGCGGCTTCCCCTCCGGCAAGCACCACTCGGACGTCAAGGCCGCCGAGGCCGCCCGGTCGGTGGCCGACGGCGCCGACGAGGTCGACATGGTGATCGACGTCGGTGCTGCCAAGGCGGGCGAGTTCGACGCCGTGCAGGCCGACATCGCCGCGGTGCGGGCGGCTGCCCCGGCGCCGACCGTGCTCAAGGTCATCATCGAGTCCGCCGCCCTCACCGACCACGAGATCGTCGAGGTCTGCCGGGCCGCCGAGGCCGCGGGGGCCGACTTCGTGAAGACCTCCACCGGGTTCCACCCCAGCGGCGGTGCCAGCGTGCACGCCGTCGAGGTGATGGCCGCGACCGTCGGTGGACGGCTCGGGGTCAAGGCCAGTGGCGGGGTGCGTACCGCCGCCGACGCGCTCGCGATGATCGAGGCCGGCGCGACCCGGCTGGGGCTCTCCGGCACCGCCGCGGTGCTGTCCGGCTTCGAGGCCGACGGCGGCTACTGAGTCCTGACACCCGGCCGCACGCACGAACGCCCCCCGATCCGCGAGGATCGGGGGGCGTTCTGCTGTCGATCAGAGGCCGAGGGCGTCCGCCACGTCCGCGCGCACCCGGTCCAGTCGGTCCCGGGCGGCGGTGCGGGCCTCACCCACGGTCTCGAACGGGGCCGTCGCCTCCACCGGCAGCACCACCTCCAGGTAGCACTTCACCTTGGGCTCGGTGCCGGAGGGCCGGACGATCACCCGGGTGTCGTCCTGCGCCAGCAGCAGGATGCCGTCGGTCGGCGGCAGGCCGTCGTAGCCCTCGGCCAGGTCGATCACCGACGTGACCGGCGATCCGGCGAGCAGCACCGGCGGGTGCTCCCGCAGCCGGGCCATCGCCTCCGGGATCTTCGCCAGGTCGGTGAACCGGGCCGACAGCTGATCGGTCAGGTGCAGGCCGTGCTGCCGGGCCAGGTCGTCCAGGACGTCGACGATCCCGCGGCCCTCGGTCTTCAGCCGTGCGGCCAGACCGGCGAGCAGCAGGGCGGCGGAGATGCCGTCCTTGTCCCGCACCCCGGCCGGGTTCACGCAGTAGCCCAGCGCCTCCTCGTAGCCGTAGACCAGGCCCTCCACCCGGGAGATCCACTTGAAGCCGGTCAGGGTCTGCGCGTGCGCCAACCCGGCACCCTCCGCGATCCGCGACAGCAGCCGCGAGGACACGATCGAGTTCGCCAGGACCCCGCCGCTCACACCGGCCGAGCGCTCGGCGGCGACCGTGCCGAGCAGCGCGCCCACCTCGTCCCCGTGCAGCATCCGCCAGCCGTCGGAGGCGGCGGCACCGGGGCCGGTGTGCGTGCGCCGACGCGGGTCGACGAAGGCGGCACCACAGCGGTCGGCGTCCGGGTCCAGGGCGATCACCAGGTCGGCGTCCAGCTCGGCCGCCAGGGCCACCGCCAGATCGATCGCCCCCGGCTCCTCCGGGTTCGGGAAGGCGACGGTGGGGAAGTCCGGGTCGGGCTCCGCCTGCAACGGCACCAGGTGCAGGTCGGTGAAGCCCGCGGCGGTCAGCACCTGCCGCGCGGTCTCGCCACCGACGCCGTGCATCGGGGTGAGCACGATCCGCAGGTCCTTCGCCATGGCGGCGTCCACCCGCGGGTCGGCCAGCGCCCCCACCGCCGCGCGGTAGTCGTCGTGGATCCGCTGGTCCAGCTGGGTCCACCCGTCGGCGGCGCGCGGGACGGCCGAGACCGACGGCACCCGGGCGATCTCCGCGGCGATCGCCGCGTCCATCGGCGACACGATCTGGGCGCCCTGACCGGCGTCCCGCACCACCCGGCCACCGAGGTAGACCTTGTACCCGTTGTCCTGCGGCGGGTTGTGGCTGGCGGTGACCATCACCCCCGCGTCGGCGTTCAGGTGCCGGACGGCGAACGCCAGCACCGGGGTCGGCAGCTGCGGCGGGAGCATCAGCACCTCGATGCCGACGGCCGTCAGCACCGCGGCGGTGTCCCGCGCGAAGTCGGCGGACCCGTGCCGGGCGTCGTGGCCCACGACCACCCGGGGCGCGGGGGTCACCCCGTCCAGCTCACCGAGCAGATAGGCACCCAGGCCGGAGGCGGCGCGGATCACCACGGCGCGGTTCATCCGGTTCGGACCGCCGCCGATCGCACCGCGCAGCCCGGCGGTGCCGAACTGCAGCAGGCCGAGGAAGCGGTCGGCCAGGTCCTGCCGGGCCCGCTCGGCGTGGGTGGCGGCGGACTCCTGCTCCAGCGGGGAACCCTCGTCGGTGGGCGCCTCGGCACGGGCGAGCAGCGCGGTCAGCTCCGCCGCCGTCCGGGGGTCCGGGTCGTCCGCGATCCAGGTGCGCACCTCGTCGGCGAGCTGGTCCCACGTCTTCTGGACGGTCATGTTCTTCAGGTCCCCTTGGTCGGCGATGCTCAGATGTGGGTGACGATCTCGGCCAGCAGCTTGCTGATTCGCGGCCCGGCGGCGCGACCGGCCTCCAGCACCTCCTCGTGGGAGAGCTTGTCGGCGCTGATGCCCGCGGCCAGGTTCGTCACCAGGGAGATGCCGAGCACCTCCATCCCGGCGTGCCGGGCGGCGATCGCCTCGATGGTGGTGGACATGCCGACCAGCGAACCACCGAGCACACCGGCCATCTTCACCTCGGCCGGGGTCTCGTAGTGCGGGCCGCGGAACTGCACGTAGACGCCCTCGTCCAGCGAGGGGTCCACCTGGTGCGCGACATCCCGCAGTCGCTGGCTGTACAGGTCGGTCAGGTCGACGAAGGTCGCACCCTCCAGGGGGGACACGGTCGTCAGGTTGATGTGGTCGTTGATCAGCACCGGGGTGCCGGGCGTCCAGTTCGGGTTCAGCCCGCCGCAGCCGTTGGTCAGCACCACGGTCGAGCAGCCGGCGGCCGCGGCGGTCCGCACCCCGTGCACCACCCGGCGCACGCCCTTGCCCTCGTACAGGTGGGTGCGCGAACCGAGCACCAGCGCGTGCTTCGCGGTTTCCGAGTCCCCGGCGATCTTGATCGACCGGATCGTGCCGACGTGGCCGACCACCGCGGGCTTCGCGAAGCCGGGGACCTCGTGCGCCGGGATCTCGGCCACCGTCTCGCCCAGCAGGTCGGCGGCGCCGCCCCAGCCGGATCCCAGCACCAGGGCGATGTCGTGCCGTTCCACCCCGGTCAGCTCGGCGAGGGCCGTGGCGGCCTCCGCGGCGATCTGCATCGGGTCAGCGGTCAGGTCGTCCAGGCGGGCGTCGTCGGCCATCGGGGGGTCCTCCGGGGGAGTGTTCGGCAGCGTGTGCAGGCAACACTCGAGACTACTCGGCATGATGGGTCCGTGACACAGCCGCCGCAGCAGCCCCCCGCGCCCGTGTTCCACGACGACGACCGCCCCCCGCAGCAGGTGGTCGTGATCGGTGGTGGACCCGGCGGCTACGAGGCGGCGTTGGTCGCCCGCCGACTCGGCGCCCAGGTGACAGTCGTCGAACGCTCCGGACTCGGCGGCGCCGCCGTCCTCACCGACGTGGTGCCGTCCAAGACCCTGATCGCCACCGCCGAGTGGATGACCATCGCCGAACGCGCCCCCGAACTCGGCATCCGGGTCGACGTCCCGGCCGGCACCGAGGAGGGCCCGGTCGCCGCAGGGGAGCGACGCCACTCCATCGACATGGCCCAGGTCAACTCCCGGGTCCGCGACCTGGCAGCCGCCCAGTCCCGGGACATCCTCACCCGCCTGGAACGCGAAGGCGTCGAGGTCATCACCGGCCACGGTCGCCTGGCAGGACCGGACCGGGTGGAGGTCGACGGCCGCACCCTGAACGCCGACGCCGTGCTGCTCGCCACCGGCGCCACCCCACGCACCCTCCCCGATGCCCAGCCGGACGGCGAACGCATCCTCACCTGGACCCAGCTGTACGGGCTCGACGCGCTGCCCGAGCGCCTGATCGTGGTCGGCTCAGGAGTCACCGGCGCCGAGTTCGCCGGGGCCTACGTCTCCCTCGGGTCCCAGGTGGTCCTGGTGTCCAGCCGCGACCGGGTGCTGCCCGGCGAGGACGCCGACGCCGCCGAGATGCTGGAGGAGGTGTTCCGCTCCCGTGGCATGGAGGTGGTGCCGCGCTCCCGCGCCGTCGCCGCCGAACGCACCGCCGACGGGGTGCTCGTCACCCTGGCCGACGGGCGGCAGATCGAGGGCTCGCACGTCCTGCTCGCCGTCGGGTCGTTGCCGAACAGCGCCGACCTCGGCCTGGACACCGCCGGAGTGCGGGTCGGCAAGGGCGGACACATCGAGGTCGACAAGGTCTCCCGCACCGCCGCGCGGGGCGTCTACGCCGCCGGGGACGTCACCGGTGTGCTGCCGCTGGCCTCGGTCGCCGCCATGCAGGGCCGGATCGCGATGTCGCACGCCCTCGGCGACGCCGTCAGCCCGCTGTCGCTGCGCTCGGTGGCCGCCAACATCTTCACCGCTCCGGAGATCGCCACCGTCGGCGGCAGCGAGGTCTCCCTCACCGCGCGCGGCGCGCACTTCGTCACCAACACCCTGCCGCTGGCCCGCAACCCGCGCGCCAAGATGCTCGGCGTCCGGGACGGATTCGTGAAGCTGTTCGCGCACCCGGTGTCCGGCACCGTGCTCGGCGGGGTCGTCGTCGCGCCCCGGGCCAGCGAACTGATCTTCCCGATCACGCTGGCCGTGGCCCACGGGCTGACGGTGGACGACGTGGCATCGGCGTTCACGGTGTACCCGTCGCTGTCCGGGTCGATCGCGGAGGTGGCGCGGGTGTTGCACCACCCGGAGGAGTAGGGAACCGAGGTTGTAGAGCCGAGCTACGAGTAGTGCCCGATGGGTGCGTGCTCGCGCCAGTCGGTGAAGTGCTGCACGGTGGCCGCCGATGGGTCGCAGTCGACGCCGTAGACCGGATGGTTGTCGCGTGCCCACAGGGCGGGCGGGTCGAGACCGAGGTCGGTGAGGCGAGCGATCTCAGCCTCCGTCAATGGGCTGAGGGTGGTATCGACGATGAGGCCCTGCCGCTGGGCGCTGACGTACTTCCGTGGCTCACCGGTGTCCTTGCTCACTTCGTCGGTCGTGTAGCTGCAATAGCGCACCACGGTTGAACCGTCGGATTCGTCTGTCACCGACAGGATGACCCTCGGGGCGGGCCCGGTTGCGACCCACTGATAGCTGTCGTGAGTGGGACGGTGATCGAGTCCGCGTGCAGGGTCGAAGTACTGGGTGAACTGGGCGAACTCCCGAGTGTCGGTCAGGGCAGCCCATGCCCCGATCATGCTGGTCGTGCGCAGGACCTGCACGGCGGGGTGGTCCTCGAACGGGGCTGTGGCATCCAGGGCCGGTTCGAGCGGGGCGATGTCCGCGACCGGGTACGGCGGGCCCGTGGGCGAAGGCTCAGCTGTCGTGTCATCGGTGCACGCAGCCAGCACGAGCGCGGCGATCACGGCCACGACGGTGAGCGCTCGTCGCCCCCCGCGCGGTGGAAGGGGCCGGGTCATGAGTAGTGCCCGATGGGTGCGTGCTCGCGCCAGTCGGTGAAGTGCTGCACGGTGGCCGCCGATGGGTCGCAGTCACCGGTGACGGTCTGGTTGTCGCGCACCCACAGGGCTGGCGGCTCGAGACCGAGGTCATTCAGGCGCGCGATCTCCTCGTCGGTGAGGGGGCTGAGGGTGGTATCGACCAGGAGACCTCGCTGCTGGGCACTGATGTAGTCGCGTGGTTCACCGGTGTCTTTGCTGACCTCGCCGGTGGTGTACCCGCACGAACGCACCACGGTTGAACCGTCGGCATCATCGGTCACCGACAGGATGACCCGGGGCTCGGGGCCGATGGCGACCCAACGGTAGTCCCGAGGGGCGGGATGGAGGTCCGGCTCTCGCGCGGGGTCGAAGTACTGGGTGTACTGGGCGAACTCCCTGGTGTCGGTCAGCGTCGACCACGCCCAGATGGTGTTGGTGGTGCGCATGATCTGCACGGCGGGGTGGTCCTCGAATGGTGCTGTGGTGTCCAGGGCTGGTTCGAGTGGGGTGATGTCCGCGACCGGGTAGGGCGGGCCGGTGGGTGTGGGGTCGGCGGTCGTGTCGTTGGTGCACGCGGCCAGGACCAGAGCGGCGGCGAGCGTGAGGGCGGCCAGGGCCCGTGCTCGGGTGCGGGTGGTCATGGCATATCTCCCCGGTTCACCGAGTGGTGCCTCCCGTTGTCGTCGATGGTGGTGACGTCGTACATGTCGTCGGTGGTGGGGCTGTTGAGCGCGGTGGCTTTGTCTCCGTACTCGGTCATCGCCGCTTCCATCAGGGTCTGGGCGGTGGTGGGGTAGGCGGGGTCGATCTGCTGCCACGGGCCGACCAGTCCTTGGTCGAGGGCGTTCTGCAGGGTGGCGTGCCCTTGGTCGATCCCGGCCTGCTCGGTGATGTT